>OFFF01000059.1_pt1 | contig 78511 bp, 62 predicted proteins | sample 1521301 | NCBI WGS metagenome assembly OFFF01 (sample SAMEA3504101, study PRJEB24116) | mouse gut metagenome | biome: mouse gut; feature: mouse-associated habitat; material: faeces | place: Denmark | collected 2011
TTTTATGCCATATGTTCTTTTGCCGCCAAAATGACTGCGTCGAATTCTTTATTTCACGGTCTTGGCGTTGAGCATTTCCAGAATACCGTCAAAATCCTCGTCTGTCTGGCTCTTCACATCCTGAACATAGCTTTCCCATGCCGCATCATCATCAATGTCCATCTCACCCACGATGAAATTGTATGCCAGTTCTTTCACACGGGTCTCGCAGGTTCCGCTGTAGCCCAGCTGCGCCTTGGAAGACTGCTCTTCCGCGGACAAATATGCCACGGGCGGTCTGTCATAGGGGGCCACGGAATCGGGACCGCCGTTGACACTGGATTCTACCCAGTATTTTCCTTCATAATATCCCTGGGCCTCACTCCACCAGGGCTCAGGCAGGGATGCCAGCTCCAGCATGGCATTGAAGTCAAGGGGAATGAACGGAATTCCGCTCCGGCAGACGCTGGATGCCATCAGGCCATACTCGGCAGATTTCACCGCAGGTTTTTCGGCTGTCATAATGTCATCAATGTAAACCTTCCGGTCACCTTCCACCGTGTAAGTCTGGCCTTCCAACCCCCAGTTCATCAGTTCCACAATCTGATCGGAATACTGATAATCGATCATGGCCACCACATACTCCGGGTGCTCTGTGGCCCCGCTGATGCAGATACCCATATTGGCGCCCAGGGATTTTGCCGCCTGTCTGGAACCCCATTTCCAGGGTGTGCCGTAAGTATCGTTTTTGGGAAGGAACGCAAGGCCCCATTCCATATTCTCGTCTTCCTTTGCATTGTTCCAGCTTGCCACGCTGCCTGCCCACAAAGTGGGACAGATGGCTCCCACACCTGTAACGGCTTTTGTCTGGCCCTGGTTAAAGTCTGCGGTTGCAAATTCGGGATCAATGTATCCGGCCTCATATAAGCCGTTTAAGTACCTGAGCATCTCCCGGAAATTGTCCTCCAGGGGGCCGAACACCCATTCGCTGCCATTGTAGTACAGGCAGTCCCATGTGTGGAAGATTCCCACAAATCCGCGGTAAAGCGCGTAATCCTTGGTATTGTTGATAATGACATAATCCAGGTCCAGGGAACCGTCGTCAATGCCTGCCTGGATATTCTCGCACAGGGTGGTAAACTCGTCCATGGTCACCGGAGGCGTCCAGTTCTTCTGGCGCAGCAGGTCAAACCGGTATGCAAAAGCCGTGAAAGACTGGGCGCCCTGGATATCCAGCGGATTGTAGAAGCCGTCCATGAAATAATACATGGAGCCATCCTCATTTTTGGCAAAATCCTCCCCGCCATTGGTCATTGCCATGTACTCGGGATAATATACCATATAATCCATATAGTCGGACAGATTCAGCAATGTGCCGTCCTCGCCGTACTCATTCACCGCCGCCCCCTTTGTGACGGTTGCCACATCAGCCACAGACCCGGAGCCCAGTACCACCAGTTCATTATCGGAATAATCCCGGTCCGCTGTCCTGGTCCAGCTGATATCCAGCTTACAGCCCAGATAGGCTTCCATTCTCTTCTGCCACTCTTCCTGAATCAGGGTTCCTTCCGAAGACTGCTGATAATCCGTGATGCTCACTTCCAGCTTCAGCGTGCCGTCGGGAAGTTCCGGCAGCGAAATCCCATTGCTGGCCGCAGTGGCATTCACGTCATTCTTATCCCCCGTGGGCGTGTTTTCCCCGCTGCTTCCGGCATTATCCTCCTGGCTGCCGCTTCCGGCGTCATTCTGTTCCTGTCCGCCCTGCTGTGCGTCTCCGTCCGCCGGCGTACTGTTGCCATCCTTGTTGCCGCAGCCTGCCAGTAAGCCTGCCGTCATGACGCCGGTCAGCATCAGCGCGGTCAGCTTCGTTGCGCTTTTTCTCTTCATAATCCTTTCCTCCATTCATTCCGTTGTTTATTATATTCAGAGGCCCCGGATTCCCTTTCCCCCTCCGGACGGCACCTCATATAACCGCATTACTTTCCAAAACCTGCTACTGCTTCTCCTCAGCCCTTCACGGCCCCCACCTGCATACCCTGGGCAAAATATTTCTGTATGAAGGGATACACCAGCAGAATCGGGCCGATGGTGGCTATAATACATGCATACTGCACATTCAGCGGATTTAAATCGCCGTTACTGATCATCACCTGGGCGTTTGTCATGTTTGCCGTATTCTGGGTGAAGACAATTTTCCGCAGCAGCATCTGGATGGGCTGTCTGCCCGGCTCCTTGATATAAAGCAGCGCCTCGTAGTAGCTGTTCCAGACACCCACCACCGCCATAAGGCCGAAAGTGGCATACAGCGCCTTGGCCAGAGGCACATAGATTCTGGTCAGGATGGTAAGCTCCCCTGCCCCGTCAATTCTGGCCGCTTCCCTCAGCTCCGTTGAAATGCCCTGGTAGAAAGACCGGTACACAAACACATTGTAGGCAGACACCGCATTGGGAAGAATCAGGGCCCACCAGCTGTCATACAGTCCCAGGTTCTGGATCAGCAGGTAGGTGGGAACCGTACCGCCGCTGAAAAACATGGTGACCAGCAGGAATATGGCCAGGGGCTTGCGAAATACAAACTCACGTATCATCATGGTATACGCCAGCAGTGATGTGAGCGTCAGGCTGAACACCGCCGTGCCCACCGCGATCACAATGGTATTCCAGTAGGCCCCGAAAATATTCTCGTCCTTCAGCAGCATTCTGTATCCCTCAAACATCATTTCCCTGGGATAAAATGTCACCTGCCCCATGGTAATCATTTTATTGCTGGACAGCGAAGTGGCCAGCACATTCAAAAAAGGATACAGGAAGACAATGGACAAAAGCAGCATGAAAATCACCAGAAACACATCGAATGCCCTGCTTCCTATATGAATTTTATTTTTGTTTCGGCTTTTTTTCGCAGATATCATTTTTTCCTCCATTTCTGCACTGTTTTTTGTACAACTACCAAAGACTGTTCTCCGGGTTTATTTTCCGGGTGGTCATATTGGCCCCAAACACCAGCGCAAAGCAGATTATGGATACAAACAGGTTCACCGCGGTGGAGTAGGAGAATTTCCCTTCCACAATACCCTTCTGGTATACAAAGGTACCGATTACTTCCAGCTCGCTTTTGTTGGTAGCGTTCTGCATCAGCAGAACCTTGGTGTAATCGCTGTTCAGCACATTGCCCACATTCATGATCAGCAGCACCGTGGTGGTGGGCAGTATGGTGGGCCACACAATATTTTTGATCTTCTGCCATCTGTTGGCCCCGTCAATATTGGCCACGTCATAAAGGGAAGTGTCCAGATTGGAGAGCGCCGACAGATACAGAATGGAGCCCCAGCCTACGCCCTGCCACACAGCCGAACCTATGTACATCAGCAAAAAGTATTTGCTGCCGTTATTCATGTCCACCCTGGCCATCCCCAGAAATTCCCTCACATTGTTGAACAGACCCGCCATGGAGCCAAAGCCGTTTAACATGGAACAAACCACCACCACGGATATAAAATGTGGAATGTAGGATATGGTCTGTACTGCCCTCTTGTATAGGTTTCCCTTCAGTTCATTCAGAAGGACCGCGAAGATAATGGGTGCCGGAAAGGTAAACAGCAGTGACAGCGCCCCCACCCTGAAGGTGTTCCAGATGATCTGCTTACAATTCACATTCTTAAAAAAGGTATAAAAATTTTTCAGCAGCGGATCCAGCCAGTCGCTGCCCCATACACCCTTGGATGCCTTATAATTTTTAAACGCAATCAGAATACCGTACATGGGAAGATATTTGAAAATAATGACCATCACTACCGGTACCAGTGCCATGAGGCATAACGTTTTCTGCTGGTACAGCAGTTTCCGGAAACTTTTCTGACTCCCTGCAGGCCCCCCGCCGGCCTTTACTTTTTTCGCCATATTTTCTCTCCTTTTTCATCAATCCTCGTCCCTGCTGAAACGTTACATTTATTATATTGTCAATAATGCTCTGTTTGAATGGATTAATCACGAAATTTTTATGTACATTTCACATGTCCCCTGTGGTTTTCCAATGCAATATGTGAATTTCTTATATTTTTCCAAGATTTTTACATGGCAGGCAGAAGATAATTATTGTAAAATAAAAGCATTCCCGGAAGGGCTTACCGGATCAAACCTGCTTTCCACAAGACGAAAAACACCTGCAAAGGATGCCGCCCATGCATATGAAAACCAAAAAGAAAACCTTACTGCTGCCTCTTACCAGGCAGTTTGCCATCGTATTAATCCTCTTTACCCTCTGTATGGTTGGAATTACCGCCTTCACCACTTACGCCTATGCAGGACTACAGACCTCCTTCTTTCATAACAGCCTGGAATCCTATTCCACCCAAATGGCCAAAAACACAAGCCAGGCCTACGAAAGTTATGAAAACATCTGTTACAATACCGCTTACAGCCGTCCTGTCCAGAACTATCTGACAGACGCCGCCTCTTCCGAAAACTACGAGAATTACAAGCAGCTGGAGAGCCAGCTGAGCAATGCCACCCTGCTGAATTCCTTTATCATTGACATTGCCGTCTTCGGTGCAAACGGCAACTTTGCTTCCCTGAGAAGCCCATCGGAAAATTATGCGGTCTTTGTCAGCATGCTTTCGGATTCCCGCTTTTCCTACCGCTCCGCAGGCACGGCAGTCATCGACAGCACCCTCTGCCACATTCTCGCCATGCCGGTGTACTCCCTTGGTTCATGGGAAAACAAATATCTGGGATTACTGTTTCTGGCTGTGGATACCGGCAGCCTTCTCAACAATACCCTCAGCGATGACAGCAGCCGGTATCACCCGGAAATTCTTCTGACAGACAGTGACGGACAGCTTATCTATGGAAACACGCGCCTGTATGATTTTGTCTCCGGTGCGGGGCAGAATGCTGCCCGGGATCAGATTTTCACGGTAAAGGACGGGACCTCCCCCACTACTTATGCCGTGAGAAGTTATTCCATCTCCTGTATTGACCATACCCTTTATGTCCTGATAGATAAGAGCAACATCACCGGACCGGTGGTGCATATCTCCCTGCGGCTTCTTCTTTCCATAAGCGGCCTGCTCCTGTTAATGCTGTTTCTCCTCTTTGCCCTATACCGTCCCCTGATCCGGTCCCTGAAACAGCTGACCGATTATATGAAAACCATCTCCGCAGGGGACCGGCGCTTTTTTAAAGAAGGCATCCCTTTCAGCCAGGGACTTCTGGGTTCCAGTGAAATCAATGATATTTCCAATGCCTTCAATGAAATGCTGCTGCGCACCAACCAGCTGAACCATACCATATTTGACACCTATACCAGGATGTATGAACTGGAAGTCATAAACCGCAAAACCGAAATTGCCTTTCTGCGCAGCCAGATCAATCCCCATTTCCTGTACAATACCCTGACCATGATCTGCGGCATGGCCGCCGAAGGCATGAACGACAAAGTCATCTCCGTCACCGGGGCCCTGTCCCAGATTTTCCGTTACAGCATCAAGGGCAGCGAAATGGTGACGCTGGCAGAAGAAATGGAGATTGTCCGTTCTTACCTGATGATCCAGAAAGAACGTTTTGACAACCGCTTCGCCGTGGAGTATGAATTTTCCGAAGATTCCCATGTGTGCCTGATTCCCAAGATGGTGATCCAGCCCCTTGTGGAAAATGCCATTGTGCACGGACTGGAAAAAAGCCTGCATCCCGGCAGACTGCTGATCGGGGCCGGCCGTAATCCGGAACACGGCTATCTGGCCATCTGGATTTTTGACACCGGAGTGGGGATGCCTGCCGAAAAGCTGGAAGAACTGCGCAGGGCAGTGTCCCTTCCCCTGAAACGGGGCAGCATGGATGCCGCCGGCAGCCTCACCGGCACGGAGGACACAGAAAGCCACGACAGCGTGGGCATCCTGAATGTAAACAGCCGCATGGTATTATATTACGGGGAAAACTATACCCTGATTATCGACTCTGAAGAAGGTGTGGGAACCAACATACAGCTGCGGGTTCCCTACCGGACCCGCAACCAGGAGACTTCCGTCCCGAAACCCTCTGACACATCAGGGAACGAAGCATCAAAGAAAGGAAACTATGTACCAGGCAATTGTAATTGACGATGAAAAATGGGTGGTAAAAAGTCTGATTGCCACCATACGGAATCAGGAATATTTTGAAATCGTGGCAGAATTGTACGATGGACTCTCCGGACTGGAATACATCCGGACACATCAGCCGGATCTGGCCTTTGTGGACGTGCGCCTGCCCGGCATGGGAGGCCTGGATATCCTGCAGACCACCCATTCCGAAGGATTAAAGACATTGTTTATCATGATCAGCGGCCATGCCGAATTTGCCTATGCCCAGAAGGCCATGTTCCACAATGCCATAGGCTACTGCCTCAAGCCCTTTTCGCCCAGCGAGCTTATGGATTCCATGCAGAAGGCTTATCTGCTGCTGAGGCAGCGCCGGGAAGACGGCGGAACAGGGGCTGCGGAGCAGGACCCGGAAGAGACTGCAAAGCAATTCCGGCCCAGGCACCTCACTTCCACCCACAAATCCGTCCAGATGATGATCGACTACGCGGAGACACACTACCAGGAAGATATCTCCATACAGAACCTGGCTGAGCATTGTTCCATCAATGCCAATTATGCCAGCCAGATTTTCCGTCAGGAGATGGGGACTACTTTTATCAGCTATCTCACCTCCCTGCGCATGGATTACGCCACATGGCTTTTGACGCACACCTCCCAGACAGTGTTCGCCATCGCCGCCCAGGCAGGATACAGTGACTATTTTTACTTTGCAAAAGTATTTAAGAAGGCCATGGGATGCACTCCCACCGCTTTCCGGAAATCTGCCCTGGAAGCGGATGAACCTCCCGGTGATGTTTCCCCCTCTTCCAAATGCCCCCCCTGACAGGCTGTCCGGCATGGACCGGCTGCTACTATTTTACAGAACGGAGAGTTGTCCCATGATACAAAAATTCATCAGAAAACATTTGCCGACCCAAAAACTCATTGTGCTGCTATGCGTCGTCCTCCTGCTTTCCACTCTGGGCACGTCAGGATGCGCCTCCCGTGACGCAAATCAGGAGCCGGACCGCCGTCTCCCCGGGTCCCTGCAGAATCTGTCCTTTGAAGAGCATCTGGACATCAGTGTGGGATACTGGAACATCGAAGATATGGCAAAGGCCATTCAGCCGGACGGCATGACCCAGTATATTGAGGAGCTTTTCAATATCACGCTCCATCCGGTCTCCGTCACCTGGTCCAATTACAAAGAGCGCTACCAGATTTTAAGCGCCACCCACAGCCTGCCGGACATATTTGCCACCCTGACCCTGTCCTCCACGGACAATAATGATTCTGCCACTTTTACGAATATGATCGAAACCGGCTCCATCCGGGCGCTTCCGGAAGACATATCTTCCTTTCCCGTCCTCTGCCAGGTTCTGGAATCTACCCCTTTCACCCGGTATACCGACGGAAAATACTATGCCATACCCAGAATCTCTTTTCTGGATCCGCTCCTGGGCGCCACTGACGCCGCCATGCTCGTACGCCGGGACTGGATGAATGCGCTTGGCTTCGATGATCCCGAAAGCCTGGAAGAATTCGCCGAAATGACAGCCGCCTTTGCCAACAGCGATCCCGACGGAAACGGCCTGGACGACACCCTGGGCTACAACGTAAATTCCCTGGCGGCCCTTGGCAAATGGGTGATTCTGGGAATTGCCCCGGAGTGCAATGTATACTCCTGGGTGGAGGAAAACGGCCGCTTTGTGCCCTCCTGGACCACCGACGCCTTCCGGGACGTGGTTTTGGCTTACTCCATGCTTTACGACACCGGCAGTCTGGACCCGCAGTTTTACAGCAAATCTCCCATCAATGTACTGGAAGATTTTGCCTCCGGCAGACTGGGGGCCCTGGAATATAAATCTTCCCCGCCTTCCCTGGCAGAGCTGAAAGATAAATGGGATGCATTAAATGATCTTCCCTTCGAGGAATGTGTGGATGTGCTGCCCATCTTTCCGGCGCCGGACGGTGTAAGATACAGTAATTCCAGCAATATATTCTGGTCGGAGTCTTATCTCTCCTCCTCCGTGGACGACAAAAAGGCGGAGAGGATTCTGGCTCTCCTGGAATTTCTTCTCTCCGAAGAAGGACAGCGCCTGTGTCATTTCGGCCTGGAGGGAACAGACTATACCTTTGAGGATGGACAATATCAGTGCCTTCTGGATGTGGAAGACGAAAACCTCACCATGGTCCTGGCCGGAAAATATCCTTCCATTTCCCTTTTTTCCGGCATTGCCACCTGGGGAGGCGGCTGGAGCGATTTCGAAGTTAATACAATGAACGATCTCAGATATGGAAACTATAATACCTTTCTGGCCCAAAAATCAGCCATATGGTGCCGGGACAACACCACCCAGGTCACCAGGCCCTACGATTTTCTGCTGTCTCCCAAGGAGGCCACCGACCAGTTCAGCACCTCCCGGGCCATGGATGCCTTCATCCAGTGCATTATCGGAGGAGGGGACGCCCTGGCCCGGTGGGATCATGCATTGGAAAATATGAGGGCCCGGGGACTGGAGGAATATATTGACCGTCAGAATCAAATATTCCGGCAATAACCCCGGGCCGGACGTTTACGCTTTTTCAGGTCTGCAGAAAGCTCATGCAATCTTCAGCACGCAGGCATGGTTACAAGGCCTGTCCGCAGGTGTTTTCACATGGAGGCCCTCCTGGTCCCTGGTATAGGAAAGCGGCTCACTGCTTCCTATCATGGATACGCTGCGGATCTTTTCCAGGCAGGTGGCTCCTTCCCGCAAAGTGCGGATGTGGAATATACCCTCCCCGGGCCAGCCGAACGTGATGACATAAAGGAACCCTTCCCTGGTGGTAAACCGGAAGTCACGCGCCGTCAGAATGCCGCTACTCACATCCACCGCCGCCCCCTTCTCAAGCTGTTCTTCTATCTTGTCCACGTCGTAGTCGGCATCCTCCACCGTGGTGGGGCCTTCCGCAGCCACCGCAAAAGGTCTGCTCTCATAGATAGCCTCTCCGTTCAGGGCAAGCCAGTCCCCGATCTCCTCCAGTGTCCTGACTGCATCCGGATGAAAAGAGCCATCCGCATAAGGACCCACATTCAGCAGCAGATTTCCGTTCTTTGCCACAATGTCACAGAGCTGGTGAATGATTCTCTCCGCAGACTTATACCTGGGATTTTGCACCATGCACCAGGTGACCTGATCCTCCAGCCTGTCGTCTGACTGCCAGCAAAAATCCCTGGGCGAGGCAAACCGGCCGCATTCCAGGTCATACACGCCCATCCCGCCGGGGAAGTCTTCCTGCTTATAGGTGATAACGCCTTCCGTCATCCCTTTGGTGTGATAATAATATTCTGCCATGTCATATCGGTATTTTTCGGCAATAACGCAGGCACGGCTGTCAAAATATATGGCATCCGGCGCATACTGGTCAATCACTTCCCGGACCTTGTCCAGCCAGTTCTGGCAAAAGGCATCATCCGGCCAGCGGTGCGGAATATACCTATTGGTCTCCAGCGGCAGGGCCGGTCCATAGTATACTTCATTGGCCGGGTCGTACACATCGGCCTCGTTATCCGTGGACATGAACCATCCCCAGAGCCACTGATGATGAAAGGTTGCCAGGGTGCGGATGCCTTCTTTCCGGAATGCCTCCAGGCATTCGCCCACAACATCCCTGTGCGGTCCGTAGTTCACGCTGTTTACAGGATTCACTTTGCTGTCCCAGAGGGAAAAATTGTCGCAGTGTTCGCTGACCGGGCCCGCGTACCGGGCCCCGGCCCGTTTTGCCAGTCTCGCCCACTCTGCCGGGTCAAACCCCTCCCCGGTCATGCCGGGATAGAAATCTTTGTAGCCAAAGTCATGCAGGCTTCCATAGGTCTCCTCATGATGTTTATTCTGTTCCAGTCCCCTGCAGTACATATTACGGGAATACCACTCATTCTGATATGCGGGCACACTGTAAGGCCCCCAGTGGAAAAACAGCCCGAATTTGGCATCCCGGAACCATGTGGGAACTTCTTTGTGCACCTTACTCCAGTCAATCTCACTCATAAATATCCGTTTTCTCCTTTCCAGATTCAGAAATTCTGCCCTCTTTCCCCTTCCCCGGCGTCAAGGTTGCTTCCCCTTTGTCCCAGGGGGAGCCGGTAAAAGGACAGGGGCGGCAGATATGTCACCTCATCCACCATGGGCAGTCTCACGGGATCTGCCTGCCAGGCGAAAGAAAACAAGGCCTCTCCCTCCGGTTTTCTGGCCATGTGCAAATACACTTTGTTCTTATCTTCCCTGTTGGCCCGGACTTTCAGGATTTCCACTTCTCCCCGCCCATCTTCCAGGGTATACCCGCTGTCTTTTCCCAGGTCGGAATACAGCAGAAAGCAATTTTTCACATGGGCAAAAGTCAGCTTCAGCCAGCTGCCCTCCCGGGCCAGTCCCAGACGCTCCCGCTCCGTCTCTGTCACAAGCTCCCCGGACGCCAGGGCCGGGGCCTCAAATTCCGCCCCTCCGCCCAGTACTCCGAAACACTGGTTTGCCAGCTTCTCTCCCAGCACCACATTGGCCTGGGCACTGTTATGTATCCCGTCGGAAAGGTTCAGATTTGTGGTGGAGATCACATGGACATGCGGAATCTCCTCCGCCGCCCGCCTCTGGGCCTCCCGCACCTTCCCCCAGCATGCATCGTGAATTCCGTTTATCTGACGGTTCAGCTGCATGGTAAATACCGGAATATCATACCCCAGTTCTTTCCGCACCGCCTCCACATATTCCTTAAAATTGGCATAGTACTGCTCCGCAGCCCCCGGCTCCGTGTCTGAACAGCCCTGGTACCAGAGGATCCCCGCATACTTTCCCCCGGTCTGGCGAAAGCGTCTGGTCATATTCCGGTACAAATCCCCTTCTCCGGGTTTCCAGCGGCTCATGGGAGAACCTCCCAGCGCTGTCTGTACCAGTCCCACGGGCATCCCGGTCAGTTTCCCATAACATTTTCCGAAGGAAAGATAGGGGGAAGGCCCCGGAATCCCCATCTCCTCATGGGCCGGGGAGCCCGCAAAGGTACTCTCATTCATGGGATGCGCGGCCAGATCCCATCTGCCCCTGTTCCGGTACAAATGAACGTCCAGGCTGGGGGGATCCGGGCAGAAATCCCGGCTGTAGCCTGCGGAATTAGACTGTCCCGCAATTACAAACACATTCCCCACTCCCACATGAAGCACACAGTCTCCCCTGTAGAGCCAGGTAAGTCCCGGCACTGTGCTTTGGGTTTCCAGGCTGGTGTCTATCCGGTACAGGCCCCCTGCGGGCACCCTGATATCCGTCTCAAAGGTTCCCGAAAAACCTTCTCCCTCTGTCACCCCGGAAGCGGGAGTCCAGGGAATCAGGATTCTATTGTCCTCCTCTTCCACCACGCGCACCACAGGCACGGCCGACTTCACTCCTGCCTGAATGGCGGCGGGGTGTACCTGATAGCTTCCCTCCAGGTGAATCACGGCGCTGCCCTTCTCCTGCTGGAAAATTTCCCAGTCCGCAGGCGCCGATGTCAGTGTAATTCCATGCATGGCATTTCTCCTTTCACTGTCTTTTCCCCGGCAAAATGTGCATGATCTGCCTTGCCTGGGCGGGCGTGGCCACCTCCAGGTCCATGGCCCCGATCAGCGCCGCCAGTTTTTCCACTTCCTGATAATTATATTCGGCCTGCTTTCCCGGCGCCAGATGACGGCTGTCCTCAAATCCGATGCGCACCACCGAAGCCCCCATGGCAATGGCTGCCGCCAGAAAATCCCAGTTGTCCCGCCCATAATGCGTGACTCCCCACAGCGCGTCCCGGGGCACGGCGGCGCAAAATGCCGTAAGGCACTCCATATCCGGCTGCATTCCTCCTTTGTGGCCGAACACCAGATTATACAGCATCGGCTCCCTGTAAGGCACCTGCTCTCTGGTCATACGGATATTGTAAATCATGCCAATGTCAAATACCTCGATCTCCGGGATAATTCCTCTGTCATACACCGCCCCCGCACAGTAGCGGATATCTTCAAGGCTGTTGATGTACACGGCTTCTCCCAGGTTCGTACTGCCGCCGTTCAGGGAGGCGCTCTCCACCCTCCGGCACATCAGGGGCCGGCACCGCTGCTCTATGCTCATCTCAGACACGCCTCCGGTGGAAGCCTGAATGATCAGGTCTGTCTCCTGCGCAATCCGCTCAAATGTATCTTCCAGTTCCGCGGTGTCGTCCGTCAGGGAGCCGTCTTTACGGCGGCAGTGCAGATGGCACATGGCCGCGCCTGCCCGGGCCGACTTCACCACATCCTCCACCAGGGCCGACTGATCAATTGCTTTTCCCGCCTCCACCGGGGCCAGAGATATAATAACCTTTCTCATAACCGTTCCCTTTTCCTTCTCCGCAAATTCCCCGGCAGCCATTTTTCCAGGCCTCAACGGGGCATTTGCCCTTTTTTCGTTTTCCGCATTTCCTCACAGCCATCTCCAGGCCTCAACGGGGCATTTGCCCTTTTTTCGTTCCCCGTATTTCCTCACAGCCATCTCCAGGCCTCACCGGAACATTTGCCCTTTTTTCGTTCCCTGAATTCCCGGGCCGGGGAATTGCACTCATGCCAGCATTTCCACCATTTTTCTCAGGCTGTCTTCCTCTCCCACGTTTCCCGGAAAAATTATGTAGGACAGCCCGGGAAATCTGCTCTCCGGTCCCGTCTTCCACACGGGAATGCCGGGGGCGGCCTGGCCTGCCACCATCGCTTTTCTGACGCCCAGTCCCCTGGTTCCCACATCACTGGAGGTGATTCCCCCCTTTGCAATCAGGAAGCGGGGCTGTCTGTGCAGACCGGCTGCCACTCCTGTCACCGCATCAGAAATTTTTACCGACAGATTTAAAAGTTCCTCTCCCGTCATTCCCTCCGGCGCCAGAAGTCTTCTGCTGGTATAGACCACAGCAGTCCGGCCCTGCCCCATAATCTCCTCGGCCCTTTCAATCACAAGTTCCGTCTCCTTTTCCAGGCCGCCCGGCTCAAAGCAGGCATTTACCCGGAACTCCACAAATTCCGCAGGCACCCGGCTTTTTTTCAGGGATTCCAGCTGGGCGGTTGTCTTCTTCACATGGGAACCTGCCAGCACCAGTCCGCCGTACATCTGCGCGTTTTCTCCCTGGCAGGCATCCTCCCCGGCTCCCCCCAGCAGTTCCTGCCTGGTGAGCAAAGGCCTGCTGCCCACATTTCCCAATACCCTGGGCATGGCCGCAGCGGAGCGGATCACAAACTCTTTTCCCGCCTTTATGGCTCTCAGCAGACATATGGCGAAGGCCTCCACATCGCTTTCCGCTATGGCATCCACGCATATGGGACAGAAATCCTCAGCCGCCATCAGCATACTGGTAATCTCTTCGTATTTTTTTCCCCGGAGGTAAGGCATCGTAATGTGGATACAGCTTTCCTTCCTGTAAAATCCCCCGCTCTTTTCTTCCACATATTCCCCTAAATGGGAAGATTGGTAACCGAATGTACTGTCCGCGGCAAATTCCGTCTGTCCGGCGGGAACCAGATACTCTCCCTCCCTCACATAGTGGACGCCCTCCATGGTATAGCGGCCTCCCTCACAGAAGAAAGGACAGATTACCAGGCCGTGGACTTTCCGGCCCGTCTCTTCTTCCAGGGTCTCCCGCAGCACCCGGGGTTCCAGCAGATAATGCCCCCGCAGGGTGGAATCCCCCCTGGCCACCAGCAGCAGCTCCTTCCCCGTCTGTCTGGCGGCTTCCACTGTCCTGCGTGCCAGCGCCCGGTGTACCTCTTCCGTCTTTTCGGGGGAAAAGCTTCTGGAATTGGTGAGAAGAAAAAACATTTGATTTTCCTCCTCCATTCCCTCCAGCAGATTCTCCGGGCTCCAGTCCGTATATACGTACACGCCATGGACGGTCTGTACCCCAGTGGGATCATCGTCCAGCACAACTATCTTCCGGTCAAAATCCTTCCTCTCCTCCAGATACAGTCTGTGTATTTCTTCCTGGTCGGCCACAGGATAGCTCTCCAGCACAGACAGCGGCCGTCTCATACATTGTTCCATATCCTCCTCCCATTCCGGGCGCATCGCCCCAACCGGTTCCTTTCTGTATGTATCATGCTTTGGGCTATGCGGCACACATTATAGGGCGGGCCTGGCCAGACCCGGTCATACTTTCAGGGAAATCCACACACGCATTTCCCCCATTCCCCTGTTGGCCCATGCAAAATACGGAATCAGCCGCACAGGCGCCCTCTCCCAGCCCCGGTCCACATAATCCTGGTAAAGGGCCTCCCGGTCATAGCCCCCTTCTTCCCCTTCCCCGGTTCTGCGTTTCCAGAAGGTACCCACCAGGGAAAGAACCTGTCTTCCCTCTATCTCGAAGGTTTCCGGCTCCAGGCAAATGTCAGAGGGAATCAGCAGGTCATCCAGCGTTTCCACATCCGCGTCCGCACTTTCCAGACAATAAACCAGGGGGCCTCTCTCCACCGCAACCTGGTTCACGGCCTCCTCCACCATGGCATGGGCACAAGTCAGTCTCGCCTCCATGCCAAGATCTGCCAGCACCTCCGTCTCCGCCGGATTATCCATGGGCAGTCCCAGGTAGGTTCCGGCACATTTCCCGGTCAGTTCTGCCCGGTGGCAGATCTCCCCGGTTCCCCGGTCTCTCACCTGCACGCTCCCCTTTCTGACCCAGGCGGGAATGCGCAGATACAAAGTAAACCCGGTCGCCGTCTCTTTGCCGTCGGATTGTCCTGCACTTTTTCCTTCCCTCCGCACATCCTCAAAGGCAAAGCGAATTTTTCCGTCATAAGGATATTCCGTCTCCTGAACCACCGTAAAGGACAGTTTCCCCCTATCCCCCGCAGGCAGGGTCACTTTCGCCCTGCTCTCCCCATAGAGCACGGTATAGATCCCGCTTTCATCCACACCATAGATATATTCGCTCAGCTGGGCCATCAGCCTGGCCAGGTTGGGCGGACAGCAGTAGCTGAGAATATATTCCGCCCTCTCCTGACCCCAGATCAGTTCATAGGACAGATTTCTGGCACGTCTGAGCATATTTTCATAAAAAAACTTCTTCCCATCCATGCTGACTCCGGCCAGGTTCACATTCAGCACCATTCGCTCCAGCACGTCCGCATATTCCGCTTTTTTCTCCAGGCACAGCATACGCCATGCCCAGTACACGCCGCCCACGGAGGCGCAGGTTTCATTGTACGCCGTCACATTGGGCAGCTGGTACTCGTAGCCGTACGCCTGGTGCACCAGCTGGTGTTGAAAGAAATAACCGTAAGGAGAGGCACCGTTATACAGGGCGCCGCAGCCTCCCGTCACATACATTTTCCGGGTCACAAGGTTCTTCCAGACCTTATGCAGCACCTGCTGTAGCTCCCCGTCAGCCTCCTCCAGACAAAGGTCAGCCACACCCGCATACAGATAATTGGCCCGCACCGCGTGGCCCATGATTTTCTCATGCTTCCGCAGGGGAATACTGTCCTGGTTGTCATCCAGCCCCTCCTTTACGGAATCCCGCAGGGCTATGGCTTTTTTCAGCAGTTCCAGATACTTTTGTTTCCCGGTGGTCCGGTACAGCTCCGCAAGGCCCATGTAGTGGGATGGACAGACTGCCGTCTGCACCTCCCCCCTGGGTTCGGCCTCCCCATACAGTTTCTCCAGATAGCCTGCCGCTCCCTCCGCCACCTTCAGAAAGCTGTCCCTGCCGGTGAGCCGGTAGTACACACAGGCCGATGTAAACAGATGGCCGAAATTATATACCTCAAAATCATTGATATCCCCCAGCCGGAAAGCCTTTCCGCTGCGTTCTCCGATAATCTGTTTTGTGGAGAGATAGCCGTCCTCCTGCTGGGCCCTTCCTATCAGCTCCACATATTCCTCAAGACGGTTCAGAAGCGCCTGGTTTTCCGTGCGCACAGCCGTGTAAACAGCGGCTTCCATCCACTTATAAAAATCCCCATCCCCGAAAACGGTTCCGTCAAATTCCCCTTCCGCATCCCCTGTGGCAATCTTAAAATTCTCCAGCACATGACTGATGCTTTTGCTTTCAAACATTTTCTGCAGATGCGGCACCGTGGAGCCCGCGCAGGTGTCAAACCGCTCCTGATAGAAGCCCCCCGTCCACTCCGCATCCTGATAAGGAAGACTCCAAAGCATTGCATTCTTTGATTTTGTGGTATCTGTCAGCATAACCGTCTCCTTCTCTTTTCATTTCCTGTATCTCACCCTATATCTCACAGCAGGCCTTTTCCCTCCAGGGCCTTTTTCAGTTCCGCCGCCCCGAAACGCGGGCTGGACAGCGTCAGAATCCCCAGTTCCCTGTGGATGTCCTCCTCCACATAGGCCATGGAGCCCTGGGCCAGCAGAATCACATCCGCCTGCTCCCTGACCTGGTACGCCTTTTCCAGAAGCAGTCTCCTGAATTGTTCCTGGTTCAGCCCGAAAGCGCCGTCTATGAGTCCATCCACCAGTTCCACATGGCGCCCCAGTTCCCTGGCTGCCCGCAGCACGGTATTCCTGGTGGGCACAAGAGTGGTTGGAAGGGTGGCCAGCACTGCAATCCGTTTTCCCCTGCGCACTGCCTCCCGGCACATTTCCCAGTCAATCCGCACCACCGGCACACCTATGTAGGCCGCCACATTCTGCATACAGTCGGCCACTTCCCCCACGGAAGAGCAGATGTTCAGTATGGCATCCGCGCCCTGGCGGACCGCTTCCATGTACATGGATATCAGCTCTGCCGCCGCCAGGGGCGTCACATACCCGGCTTCCCGCACCCGGGCTAAAATCCCCGGATTCTGCAGGCTCACCAGCTCCGCTTCCTCCCCGATATTCTTCTTCACTTCCCGCTCCACGGTTTCCGTCAGTTCCGGCGTGGTGCTGGTATACACAAGCGCTGCTTTCATATGATGTTACGCTCCCTTCTGCTTTTTCCGGTGATTCGCAAACCCTGCCGTCCTCCTGGCCGATGCGATTGCATTCATTATAAGTCCTGCCTATCCAAAAAAGTATATACAAAACTTTGCGTTTTCATGGAAATTTTACAGATGGCATCAGGGTCTCCCCATGCAATCGAGCAGGGGAACGTCCCTCTCCACTACTCGCCGACCGGGGCGTACGCCGCTTTCGCTGCTAATTTCCTTACGCGCCCCTGCGCATAAAAACCGGCAGCGTCCCATGCGGGGCATACTGCCGGTTTTTGTCCTTCGGAAATGATTTTCCAATTGTATTTTTGTGATTTACATATTCTCTGCCACATATTTTTCCATACTGCCGATCACCTTGTTCATTTCCGCAATGTTTTTTCGAAGAAGCCGGTGGAGCTCCTGGTTAATCTCCACATCCCTGCCATTGATACGGATGACCTTCTGCCCGAACCGGATATGTCCCAGACGGTTCCGGTAGACACTAATCCGGTCAGTGTAAAACTGTTTGAATCCGGCAGGACACACCGATTCCGGCATCTGATACGCTGAAAAAAGAATGGGCAGCACTTTCTGCACCACTTCCAGCCGGTCTGCCATACCCAGGATATGGTCGTCATTGTTCACACAAGTAAACATATTCTCCCTTTTCCCGGCTTCTTCTGCCTGCTTTTTCGCCCTGGCCGCCTTCCTTTCCAGCAGCTCTCCTGTCATCTCCGCCAGCACGTTCCTCTGCTCTTCATCAAATTTCTGCCAGCAGATATTCAGGATTTCCTTTATCCTCAGCTCAAAATCACTGGTATTATCCAGCACAAATCCTCTCAGATTTACAATGTCCTCCGAGCGCCTCACGATTTTCGCAATCAGCTTCTCTGCCTTTTCCGTAAAAATGGCATAATCCCGCTTTGTCAGGTATACACCGTCAATGGGCGGCATGTTTTTGGCAATTGCCTCCAGCATTTTCTCTTCTTCCGAAGAATAAAACAGAATATCCGTCAGAATATCATTTTTCCGAATGGCCGATACAATACTGTCCCCCTTGCAGCCCGCCAGCTTATAGTCCATAAGGATCAGGTCATAGTCGTTTCCTTCCAGCTCGCCTATCTCAAAGTCCTCCCCGTCTCTCCGGGAAATATCCGGCTCCAGGCAATGTTCTTCCAAAATCCGTTTTATCTTCTTCTCCTCCATACGGTACCAGGCAGCCTCATCTTCAAACCACAAAATTTTAAACTTTATATTCATCTCTTTAGTTTCACCACCAGCCTGAAGCCATCCTGATAAGCGGTATCGATGGCAACGCTTCCTTTCATTTCTTCTACCAGTTGTCTCACATGATACAAACCGATCCCAAAGCCTTTTTTGCTCACATTGCTGGATAATCCCCACTCAAACAGCATTTCCGGATCCACATCACTGTCCAGCCCCAGGCCATCATCCGTGAATGCGATTTCCACATATCCGGCAAGCTGCCGCAGGGATATCCGCAGCATCTGCGCCCCTGCCTTTATGGAATTGCCGGACACATTATCCAGAATCACACCGATTGCAGAGGCGTCAAATCTGCATCTGAAGTCCTGGTCCTTTGGCGTCAGTTCATACTGAATTCCCCCCAGTGCCATTCCGCCATCAATATACTGGCGCAGAAAATCATAAATGTTGTTGGATCCTTCCTGTTTTAATGCCTGATTGCCATGAATTGCCAGGTCGGCCAGTTTGCGGGCCTTCTCATTGGCCTGGTGGATCTCTCCCAGCGCCTCCAGCACGGTTCTTTCGTCCGCATCCTTCCCCTTTACCAGTTCCTCCCACAGAAGCGCCATATTCCCCTTGATGGCATCCGTCAGAGTATACACGGTGTGGAATCCGCCAATCAGGTTTGTCACATTCTGGTTCGCGGCTCCTGACAGAAAATAAACCTGCCTTCTGCGCGTTTCACTTTCCTGCCGGGCCTGAGCCAGTTCTTTTTCCCTGGCATCATTGGCCTCTTCCAGTTTTTTATTATCCTGCAATATACTTTCCGTTCTCTTTTTCACGGACCTGGCCAGTTCCAGCAGCGCATCATCCCGGGTCTTTTCCGCTACCATTTCCAGCTTCTGCAGGGAAACGGTAATTCCATCCTCTTTTTCCCCCCTCTTGTCCGTTCTCAGAATCTCCGGATTGCATTCCACGCTCAGGATATCATCCACATTGATATTTGTGATAAACTGGGCCACAATCTCCCCGCCGATCTCCTCCGGGGAAATGATTCGGTTGTGCTCCGATTTTAACGGCTCTCCCCAGTTGATCAGACGGACTACATATTTTTCCAGTGCCTTCAGGACATATTCGTGGAATAACTCTTCCAGCATGTCCACTCCCGGGGTGCGTATAAAACCGTGGGCCCGGCTGGAGGTCTCCACAAACTGTTCATTATCCCCCCTTATGGAAATGCGCCCTATGATCTCCCTGGTTCCGATAAAACGGTTCCAGCCCTGCGCCTTCCTCTGGTCAATCCCGAAAAAATCCTGTCCCGGCTCCCCATAGGGATGAATCCGGAACCCGTTTTTATAGAGAAAAACCGAGCCATAATTTTTAGGCTGGACGCCTCCCATCTGGCGGGTAAAGTTTACCTTTGCGCTCTGGTTCAGATAAAACACGGAAATATGTATATTCTTCAGCAGCCTATATTTCCTGTTTTTTTCCGTGACGGTAAAAATGTACTGTCCCCGGTCAGAAAGCCTGCTGGTGATACTGCTGCCGTCCTCCGATACCCACACTTCCATATTGGTGGTTTTGATATTTAATGTTTCAAAAATATCATTTTTGATCTTTCCGTTTACAACATCCCGATGAGGGTTGATTCTTTTTCGGGTAAAATCTTTTTCTGCCAGTGTTTTCTCATACTCGTCCAGCAGTTTCCGGTCTGTCGCTTCCTCTGAGGGCACCAGCAGCTCAATCTCAAAGGGCAGGTCTCCCTTATCGGCATCAGGACTGATGAGCTTCATCAGGGAACGTTTCAGTTTCAGCAGGTCCTCCCTGCCCCACTCTTCCCGCAAGTCTTCCACCACAAGCGTTGTCCCCTGGCAAAAACCTCCGGGAAGCGCATCCGTCACGGAATACCCCACGGGAATCTCCATAAATTCCTTCTTGTCGTCCATCTCGAAACGGCTCCAGTTTATGGTCACCGCATGTACAGAATTTTCCCTTTCCGTCTTCGTCAGCAGCTGAAGGGATGTCCCCAGCCTATCGCAGGAAAAACGTCCCACTCCCTTTGCCCCTGCCGCCTCCCGTCTGATCTTATCCCGGTAGGAACTCTTTGTCCTATTCTGCGGCTTTTTATCCGAGTAGGCCACAAACAGCCACTTCTGAATGATATCCTGGTAAGTCATCCCGCTTCCGTTATCGGAAATAATGATTTTTCCCTTTCCGTTTTCCGGAAAACGAAAACATAGCTCCACCTTGCTGGCACCCGCATCATAGGCATTTTTTACCAGCTCAAATACCGCAATATATTTATCACTGATCAGGTCCCGCCCAATGACATCTTTTAAACCGGCACTTACCCGGAAAGATAATGTGGCATTCTCTGTCTTTCCCATAATGCACCTCCGAAAGAGCATAGTCTTCTCATCCCATCATGTCTGCCAGTCTGTGGTACTCTTTATCTCCAGAATATACACATGACTTCATAAAATCCTTCATTTTTGGCAATTACTACACATAGTGATTATATACCCAGGCTTTCGATAAGTCAAATGGAGGGCTTTGCATGAATACTGCTTATTTTGTGAAAGTATCGGACGGGCTAACCTGGAACGTACTCCGCGAAAAAATCCTGCTCCAGGAAAAAAAGGGCTGCCGTCCACTGCCGTTTCTCATCTCAAAGAGACTGGCCGTTTCTCCCCTGGAATTTCATATTCTGTCAGGAAACATCCTTGTCCCGGCAAAATGTTATACCCCCTACACAGCCGTATCCACGGCTGATTCCATGGGTATCTGGCACTGTATCTTCCTGGAATCGGCCCAGGATTCCAGGAATCTGCTGCTCTACACCGCCGGCAGGGGATTCCCCCTATATGCATCGTCCCTATTCCCCTGATGCGGGATTTCCCCGGCGGTGCAGACTTTCCCCTGGCGGTTCTGGCCTTCCCGGTATGCAGGAGTGTGCGGGAAATTACTCCCGTTCCCTGACGGTCACAAGGCAGGTGTCCCCGGGCTGCTTTCCGATCCGGGAACGGATATCCTTCCTCAGCCCTATGATGTAGCAGATACTCCCGTCCTGATTTTTGACCCCCATATTTACCACACTGCCGTCATAGGGCACCCCGTCAAATGTGACATGCACCTTCACCCTGCCCCGTCCGAATTCTTCCCTGATGTCATAGGGAAAAATCACATAGGCGCCCCCGGTGTCCCCTGCGCTGAAAATCCCGGATTCATATTCATAAATTTTCTGGTTCATGTTTCGTTTTCTCCTTTTTCCATTCCTTTGTAACAGTTTCGGCAAATCAGGAAACCCTTATGCTTCCTTTCCCCATCCTTTTCCCGGCCCTGAAATCAAAAGTGACAATTCTTGGGGAGCATGGTATAATGACCTTATTCCGGAAAGGAAGCGGCCGAATAAAAATGCGTATCCGGCTTTTGTTCCTGCCAACGGAATCCCTTCCGTTGTATCGCGCGACGCAACACGCAGACAGGCTTAAAAATGACAATTCCTGACACATATGCAGTCCCTTGTTTATATCATTCCTTACGGTCCGGTTCCAGACCGCTGCAGGTACAGGTTCCCGGCTCCAAAAGCATCACAAACCGCGCCCTGCTCCTGGCAACCCTGGCAGATGGCCTTTCCTGTTTAAAAGGCGCTCTTTTTTCGGACGATTCCAGGCATTTTTTAAAATGCATTCAGGATCTGGGGTTCCAGGTATCGCAGGATGAAGCCCGCCGCCAGATCACCGTTCAGGGACAGGGCGGACTCATCCCTCTCCCGGAAGCGGCCCAGTATGTGGGCAGCGCGGGAACGGCAGCCCGCTTTCTCACTGCCTTTCTGGGACTTTCCCAGGGCGTATACCATATGGATGCCTCGGAACAGATGCGCAGGCGTCCCATGGCCCCTTTGCTGGATTCCCTGAAGGAACTGGGCTGTGAGGTGATTCCCGGCCCCGGAGGCAGGGAAGGCCATTTTCCCTTCACACTGCGCGGCCACGGTTTCCAAAAAGACCATATCACCGTCAATATTGACAGCAGCAGCCAGTTCTTAAGCGCCCTGCTGATTGCCTCCTGCCTGTGCGAAAAGGATTTTACCACTTGTATCGAAGGTTCCCATGGCATGTCCTATATCGAAATCACTTTAAAAATGATGGAACAATTCGGTGTACGGGTACAAAAATCCGGGGAACGTGCCTACCTGACCAGGGCCGGCCAGCGGCTTCAGGCCAGGAATTACCAGATAGAGCCGGATGTGTCTGCCGCCTGTTATTTCTATGCCATGAGTCCTTTGCTGCACCTTCCTGTCATTGTGGAGCAGGTGCATTTTGATTCCATGCAGGGCGATGTGGCTTTTGTGCGGATTCTGGAACAAATGGGCTGCACTGCACGGGATACCGATTCCGGCATTCTAATCTCCCCGCCTGCCGGACGGGTTTTCCGGGGCGTCACCGTGGATATGTCCGGCTGTTCGGACCAGGCCATCACCCTGGCAGCCATAGCCCCCTTTGCGGAAAGTCCCACCACCATCACCGGCATAGGCCATATCCGGCACCAGGAGAGCGACCGCATCTGTGCCATTGTCACGGAACTGTCCAAAATGGGCATCCGCTGCCATGAGGAGGAAAGCAGCATCACGGTTTATCCCGGCAACCCCGGACCTTCCGTTGTAAACACCTATGACGACCATCGTATTGCCATGGGTTTTTCCCTGACCGGTCTCCGTTGCCCCGGAATTGTCATTGACAATCCCGGCTGCTGCCGCAAAACCTTTGAAGAATATTTTCAAACCCTGGACCATATTGTGGCAGAATTATCATCCGGGTAAACACAAAAGGCACCTGAACCCTGGCAGCCATAATCCCTCAGGTCCGTTCCATATCCTAAATCAAATACCCCGCTGCAGGCAACGGGGTATCAAAATCCCGCCTCCCGGTGTGCCTGACTCTGGTTCAGTCACCCGGAAAGCGGGACGAAATTATCAAACACGGTCTAAAATGCAGGGCAGCCTCTCAGGACCGCCTCAGCTTCTGCAAATACTTTAATCCCTCTTCACTACCGCCGCACCGTATTCCGGCAAAATCAGACTGTCATCCACCCTGGTCCCCGTGAGCAGTTCCTTTCCCCGGATTCCGGAAACGGCTTTTTCTTCTGCCGTACAGTTCAGATAAAAGGCATATGTCCCCTCATCACCGCTTCTCTCATGATACTCCACTCCTTCGGGCAGGTCCTGGGCGAAAATACGTGCGTCTTTCATCATTTTTTCAAACAGCGGTCTCATCCGGCCGGCATCTGTCCTGGCAGCCACATAGTAGGCATTGCCCTCTCCGTAATGTTTGCAGGTCACGGCCGCCATACCCCGGTAGAAATCTTCCGTGTAGCTCCCCAGTACTTCCGCGTCCTGCACCCGCAGAATCTCCGCGTAGTCCCTGACTTCCCAGATGCTTCCATCGGCCATTTGAATCCCGTTCCTGTCTCCGGGATAAAGGGAATCAATTTCCTCGCTGACAATGCCGAACAGCTCTTTCAGTCCGTCTCCCGGAAATCCGCCAAGATAGCAGAGCGTATCCCTGTTCACATAGCCGGTAAAATATGTTGCCAGCAGCTGGCCTCCCCTTTCCACAAAAGTCTTCAGGTTCTGTGCCGTCCCCGGCTGCAGCAGGAAAAGCATGGGCGCCACCACCAGGTCATAGCGGTTCAGATTTTCATCGGAGCCCACCACATCCATATCGATGCCCAGTTTGAAAAATTCTTCCCAGATGCCCCTGCAGGTTTCCTCATACCTTTTGCTCTCCTGGGACAGCGCCTTGGTATCCGCCACGGCCCAGCGGTTATCCCAGTCAAACAAAAGCGCCGCCCTGGTCCTGACTGTGGTTCCCGCCGCAGGGGCAATTTTCTTCAGCAAATCCCCTACTTCAGCCACTTCCCTGAAAATCCTTGTGTCGTCCGTTCCGATATGGTCCACCACGGCCCCGTGAAACTGTTCAAAGGATCCGCGGCTTTTTCTCCACTGGAAATACTGTACGGAATCGGAACCGCAGGCAATGGCCTGCAGACAGGCAAGCCTGTGAATGCCGGGACGCTTCAGCTTATTTACCGGCTGCCAGTTTACGAGACCGGGAGCGCTCTCCATCATCATAAACGGCTTCCCGGCTTTCAGGGAACGCATAACAGAGTGCTGGAAGGCCGTCTCCCGCATGGTTTCCGCCAGCGTCTCCCGGTCATTGTGGAATTCCGGATAATTATCCCAGGATATCACATCCAGCTCCGGGGCCATCTTCCGGTAATCCAGTCCGCCGAACAGGCGCATAAAATTGGCCGTCACCGGAATTTCCGGCGTCACGCTGCGCAGCACCCCTGTCTCATGCTTCATGAAATCATTGGTGTTCCAGGTGGTAAATCGCTTCCACTCCAGATTCAGCCCCATAACGCTGGTCTCGCCGTTTTCAAAGGGAGGCTCGATCTGGTCAAAACTGTTGTACCGGTGGCTCCAGAACGTGGTCCACCAGGCGGCGTTCAGTTTTTCAATATCATGGTCATACTGTTCCCACAGATACTGCCGGAATTTCTTCACACAATAAGGGCAGAAACATTCCCCGCTGAATTCATTTGAGATATGATACAGGATTACACCCGGATGGGAGCCGAAACGTTTTGCCAGCTTCCTGTCGATGATTTCCACTTTCTCCCGGTATTTGGGCGAAGACATGCAATGGTTGTGCCTGCCGCCGTGCCGGGCGCGCATCCCCCTTCTGTCCACCCGCATGGCCTCGGGATAAGCGGCGTCAAGCCAGGCAGGACGGGCGCCCGAAGGTGTGGCAAGCACGGTATAAATGCCGTTTTCGTACAGCCTGTCTATGATGGCTTCCAGCCATTCGAAATGGAACTCCCCTTCCTTTGGTTCCAGGACAGACCAGGAAAACACCCCCAGCGTCGCGCTGTTAATACCGGCCTTCTTCATCAGCCGTATGTCCTCCTCCAGAATATCCGGCCTGTCCAGCCACTGTTCGGGATTGTAATCGCCGCCGTGGACAAACCCCCCTGTCTGCGGAAACAAAATATTTTTCTCCATGTGCACGCCTCCTCCTATTTATCGTTATCTCTCTTTTTACAGAAACCACTCAGTCTTTTTTTACATACAGCATATCCACCTTCTGGATATGACCGATCAGCCAGCCTATCAGAAAGTCCAGCAGACTTTTCACTATCTCATCCTGCTTTTCGCAGTCCTCCCCGGCCAAATCCAGATCAAATTTCATCAGGTTCTGCTCAAAGCTGCGATGCAGCGCCACATGGGCAGGTATATGTGCATATTGAATGCTCCCCATATAAGCCTCCTCATGGGCAAAATGGTTTTTGGTGTAGTTGATCAATTCCGAGAGCAGACTTGTCAGCTGTTCCGTCTTGTCATGGAGCATATTATCATCCAGAAGATCATGGGTCTCCTGCGCCAGCTCAAAAAGGTGTGTATGCTCCTGGTCGATTTCCGCTATCCCCGTATAATATTCCGGTCTCATTTCGTACATTGTTTTCGTCTTCCTTTCCCTTTGTAACAGCATTTGGATCTTTATTATTTTACAGCGAACACGTCCCGTTGGCAAGAGCAAGCCGGGAGAATCCGTTTCCCGAAAAGAAAGTTGTATTATAGCCGGGTTTGATGTAAACTATTGGATAAGAGCAGAATCGGAACGGGTATAGGACGCCTGATCCCGGCTGCAGGGCCGGTTTCGGAATTTATATGATGGGAGATGTAGCGATTATGGCTGTATTTTATATATTGGTGATTCTGGGAATATTCTGCGGAGATCTGTGGGTCAAAAACCGGATAGAAAAGGCAAAGTCCCTGCCGGACACGGTCTTAGGCGGGCGCATTCTCATCCGGAAATATCACAACAAAGGCGCCGTGCTGAACCTGGGGCAGAAAAAAAGTTTTTGGGTAGCAGCCCTGTCCCTGGCGCTGTGTTTTCTGATGTCCGTTGTGTTCCTGCTCAGCCTGGGCCGGAGGGGCAGCCGCACCCTGCGCCTGGGGCTGTCCCTTCTCCTGGGCGGCGCTTTCAGCAATACCTATGACAGGCTGAAGCGGAAATATGTGGTGGATTATTTTTCTTTCCCGGTCAAATGGAAACCTCTGCGCAGAGTGGTATTCAATCTTTCCGACTTCTGTATTCTCATCGGCGCCATGCTGTCTGTGGCCGGGGCCAGGTAAACCCCGGCCTCCTTGTGCGAAGCCGGGGTTTGCAATATCAGCATTATGAAAAAGTGATAACCGTGCCGGCTCTTCCCTGCACAGCCTCCTTGACCTTCTTCATGGAGGTAATCAGCACCCTTCCCTCCCTTACCTTTTCCAGATATGAGATGGCCGCCTCAACCTTCGGCAGCATGGTCCCGGCTTCAAACTGTCCCTGGGAAATGCCCTTCTTTGCCTCCGCCACGGTCATGGACCTTACCGGGGTCTGGTTTTCTTTGCCGAAATCCCTGTATACATTATCCACTCCGGTCAGGATAATCAGTTCGTCACAATGCAGGTCAGACGCCAGTTTGCCTGCAATGGAATCCTTCTCAATCACTGCGGACGCACCTTTCAGATTGTGCTGCTGTTCTATCACGGGAATGCCTCCTCCGCCGCAGGCGATGACCACCTGGTCTGCGTCAGCCAGCGCCCGGATGGCCTCTATCTCCACAATGTCGATGGGCTTGGGGGCGGCAACCACACGCCGGAATCCCTTTCCTGGATATTCCCTCACGTAATTTCCTTTTTTTATCTCCGTCTCGGCGTCATCCTTTGCCATATAGCGGCCAATGACTTTCGTGGGCTCATAAAAGGCCTCATCATACGGATCCACTGTCACCTGCGTCAGGATGGTGCTCACCGACTTGGAGATTCCCCTGCCCAGCAGTTCGGAACGCAGGGCGTTCTGGATGTCATACCCCACATACCCCTGGCTCATGGCCGAGCACACACACATGGGCGCCGGAGTGTAATCAATGTAAACCCTGCGCAGCTCTGTCATGGCTTTGTGAATCATGCTCACCTGCGGCCCGTTGCTGTGAGTGATGGTCAGCTGATAGTCCTCCTCCACAAGATCTGCCAGTGCACTGGCAGTCACCCGGACCGCATCTCTCTGCGCCCCGGTGGTATAGCCTAATGCTTCGTGTCCCAGGGACACCACTACCTTTTTCTTACTCATATGCTTACCTCTTATTCCAGTTCCCTTTCCCGTCCTATCCTTTATTCTGTCTTGTTGTAACCACAGTTTTTATAATACACTGTATCGCCACAAAAAGCAATGCCGCAGCCGGCCAGATAATGGCTGCGGCTTTCCAGTCGTATCCGCGCAGTCCCAGCACCACAAAAACAGCAGTGACCAGGCACCAGTATGCCACCGGCAGAAATGATGTTTTCTTTGCCACTGTCTTTTTCTCCAGTGTGTAGTCCCCTTCCTGAAGAATCATATTGTAGCTGTCCTGGATGCTTCCCACCCACATAAACAGAAACACTGCAATTGACACCACAAAGAGCAGTACGGAAAGACAATAGATATAAGCCATGTCGCCCGCCTGGAACGCCGCCGCTATCATAAGCGGCACCACTGCCAGGATACACATTACCACACCCGCGGTCACCGCCAGATAATATGTCCTGGAAAAACTTTCTTTCTTTTTTGTCACCATGCCCTTTACACCATATTGAAGTGTCAGGATTTCCTTTTCCATATATTCATACTTTTCCATCTGCATTCCCGTAAAAACAAGAATTGCCACTCCCACTGACACCAATAACAGCAGAATCGCCACACCGATTCCCCCGGCCATGTCTTCCGTCATTCCCCACAATCCGTTTTCTGCCCAGCCGCCCAGCAAAACCGGTACGACTGGAGAAAACGCGCACAGTGCCACACCTGCTGCCCTGGGAAATACCAGCTTTCTGGTCAGGAAAAGAAATTTGTCAGCCTCCTCCATGGTCACCAGCCGGGATACATTTTCCGGTTCCACCTCCTCCGCTGCCGGAAGCATCTTTTCTTCCATCTCGTCTTTTTCCATCTCGTCTTTCAGCAGATAATCCGTGCTGACGCCAAACAGATGGCTCATTGCCAGAATCTTATCAATATCCGGAATCGAACTCCCGCTCTCCCATTTGGAGACAGACTGTCTGGATATATCCATCTTCCCTGCCAGTTCTTCCTGGGACCATCCTTTCCTCTTTCTCAGCGTCATTATTTTCTCAGCCAATATCATATTTTTTCCTGCCGCACCCGCGGCTTTTCCTTTCTGTGCCCTCCGCACTTCTGATGCGGAAATCATAGCAGAAAAGCCGGTTGACAACCACCAACTGCGCCTGGAAATTTGTCAACTGACGGTTGCGGGCCCCGATTCTTGCCTATATTCATTCTAAACCCCCATGCACCAGGTTACTCCACCATATATGAAAGCGGGGAGTTTAGAAGATGCACACAAACCGCAAGAGCATGCGGTTTGGCGCACTGCTGTCTTGCCGAATAAGCAAGGGAGCTTATTCGGACTACGCGTTTTCCGCAAAGCAAGACACGGACTTTTCACAGTAATGTCTTACCTTCCTTTTGTCAATCAGGCCCATTTTGGCGGTCATCCCGGCTGCTTTCCCCTATGCGGCAGTCATTGTCCTCCCGCCGCTGGAAACGGCACGCCTCCCGCGCTGTCCACCGGCACCAGCATACCGTGCAGGACATATCTTGCATCCTCAAAAACATAGGAGCATGTGGAAAGCAGTACACACTTTGCCCCTCCCTCCGGTACCGCTTCTGAACGGAAATCCGAACGGCTCACGCATACTTCCAGATATTCGTCAAATTCCCGGCAGGAATCACTGAAAATGGTGTATGTTTCCGACTCTGCCCCTGTGGTATATCCGCTAAACAGGACGATTTTGTAATCCTGTCCGGGCGTCAGCAGCCACATGTGCGGATGTTGCCCGTAATACTCCTGGTCCGCCCATTTTTCCAGCGACGCAAACATGGAGCCGTTCTTCATGTGATGTCCGTAAATTATGGTATTGGCATCCTGAAAGTCCGGCCGGTTCCCTGCCTCAATGAAAATAGCGCCGGAACTGCTTTCGGTTCCCTCATAGCCGTGGTCAAGATAAAAGTCATTGTCCTCCCCCTTTACCACCGGATAATTGATGGATGTGTCCTCGCAGTAAATCCACCCGGCTATGTCACTGTTCACAGCCTGCAGACCCGAAAAATCCACTTTCACCGGCGCGGTCTCCCCGCCGGGCTGTTCCACCCCTCCCCCATCGGTTTTCCCTGTCTTTGCGTCTCCGTTTTCTCCTGCGCCTTCTCCGGAGGCCAGTGCGGTATACTGCGCCGCAGCATTGTCATAAAGGCGCCCGCTGACATAATACTCATATAAAATTTTACCCACGGTTACGGCAGAAACCAGAAAAACTGCCAGCAATGCCAGCATGACCGCCCGTCTCATCCACTTTCCCATTCGTCCCCCCACACATTCCATACCTGCCCTCTTCCGGCATCCGGTCATCATACTATGCCGGTTCAAAGTGGTCCATCGGTTTCAGGCAGGTTCTGTCGTTCGTTAAACTGATTGTAGCATTTGCATCATGGCCTGTCAACCTGCCTCCCGGGACAATCTGCCGGTCCCGGATGCGGGTCCCGCACCGGACAAAATTACGTTTTCCAAAACAGTCCTGAGATTTCTTGAAAAAAAGACGCTGATGCGGTACAATAGATGCAGGATTGTAATGGGAAGTTTTCTTTTCCAAACGATCTGGAGCCGCCTCCGGAGTTTGCTTACAGCACAAGTCCCAGCGCTTCCACCTGCTGTTCCATTGTCTCGCAGCTCACCAAAGTATAGATTCTGGTAGTATTGATATTGGAATGCCCCAGCAGGTCAGCCAGGTGCACCACATCCTTCTCCGCATCATAATAAGTGACGGCAAACAAGTGTCTGAGATTATGCGGAAATGCTTTGCATTTTTCCACACCGGCATCATCACAGAGTGCTTTCATGGCGTGGAGAACATTGCTCCTGTCCATGGGTCTGCCGCTGCGGGTGACAAATATGCTTCCCGACTTGATTTTATTTTCCTCGGCATAACATTTGAGTTTTTTACAAAGTTCCGTGGGAATAATCACTGTGCGGGTTTTGCCTTTCAGGGTCACCGCCGCGCGCCTGGAATCTGCGGATTCGACTGTGATAAACGGCAGTTCGCTGATGCGGATCCCGGTGGCGCATATGGTCTGCATCAGAAGGGAGAGACGTCTGTCGCCCTTCTTTCCTGCGGCCTCTACCAGCCGGATATATTCTTCTCTGGACAATTCCTGTTCCCTGGCCCGGAAGACTGCCTTTTGTACCCGGAACGCCCTCACCGCATAGCCCGGATAACCTGCGAAACGCAGAAAACAGTTTACCGCTGCCAGCATGGAGTTTGTACTGGATATGGCATGTTCTTTTATCAGGTGTTGTTTATACGAAATGACCGTGTCCTTTTTTATGATACTGCCTTCACCGGTAAAACGCATGAAGTCCTTTACATCCCTTACATATTTTTCGATGGTAGCCCGGCTTTTTTCTTCTTCCCTCAGATTGTCCTCGAATCGTTTTACCAGTGTCCGTTCAAGCATAAGGCCCTTTGTTCCCATGATTTTATCCTCCTGTATTCAGCTGTCCCAATTATACGGTTACTGTTGTTTGTGATGAATTATACTACAATAAATATGGAACAATAAAGCGAAAAGATGTTTTTTGCATCTGGAAATGAGGTAAAGATTGAAAATTGAAAATTTTCAATCCCAAATTTGTGTCTGCGCGGCATCCACAAATTTGACATGCGCAAAAGGCCGCGCAGAAATGGGGTAAATTATGAAAATATTATTTTACGACACCAAAAATTATGACCGGGAAAGTTTTGACGAAATCCTGAAAACCTTTCCTGAAATCACCATTGAGTACACAAAATCCGACCTGGATCCCAGGACGGCGGCGCTGGCCGAAGGCTTTGATGCAGTCTGTGCATTTGTCAGTTCCAATGTGGGCACACAGACACTGGAAATTCTGCATGCCAAAAAAATACGTTTCGTCCTGATGCGCTGTGCCGGCTTTAATAATGTGGATCTGGACACCGCGAAAAAATACGGGATCCGTGTCATGCGTGTCCCCGGATATTCGCCCGAGGCAGTGGCGGAACATGCCATGGCCCTTGCGCTGGCATCCAACCGCCGTTTATACAAGGCATACAATAAAGTGCGGGAAAATGATTTCAGTTTAAGCGGTCTCATGGGCTTCAACTTCTATCAGAAGACTGCCGGCATCATCGGCACCGGAAAAATAGGCGCCGCCATGTGCCGTATCTGTCATGGCTTCGGCATGAAAATTCTGGCCTATGACGTATACCGGAATGATTCCCTGAAAAGCTTTGTGGAGTATGTTTCGCTGGAAAAACTGCTTTCCGACAGTGATGTCATATCTCTCCACTGCCCCCTGATGGATTCCACTTATCATATGATCAATATCGACACTATCCGTCAGATGAAGGACGGCGTCATTCTGGTCAACACTTCCCGGGGCGCCCTGGTAAAAACCGATGACCTCATCGAGGGTATCCGCCTGCACAAGTTTGCGGGAGTCGGACTCGATGTATATGAGGAAGAGACAAACAATGTCTTTGAAGACCGTTCCGACGAAATTCTGGAACATTCCACCACGGCAAGGCTCCTCTCCTTCCCCAATGTGATGATCACCTCGCATCAGGGATTTTTTACCCGGGAAGCCCTGACATCCATTGCCTCCGTCACATTGCAGAACGCCGCCGATGCCATATCCGGAAAGGCCAGCGCAAATGATGTAAATCCGTAAAGCAGGCCAAACCAGCGCTGCCGCCGGCCCGGTCAGTCATGGTTCAGGCTGTATTCCGGTTTCGGCAGCGGCGCCATGCCCCAAAATTCAAGAAAGCCATAGGAAAACCTGGTTAAATTATGACATCTTTTAAAAACATCCACGAAAAATACATGCGGGAAGCCTTAAAACAGGCAAAAAAAGCCTATGCCCTGGGGGAAGTGCCCATCGGCTGTGTGATTGTCCATGAAGGAAAAATCATTGGGCGGGGGTATAACCGGCGGAATACCGATAAAAATACCCTCTCCCATGCGGAAATCACTGCCATCCGAAAAGCCAGCAAATATATCGGAGACTGGCGGCTGGAAGAATGTACCATTTACATAACCCTGGAACCATGCCAGATGTGCGCCGGCGCCATCATTCAGGCACGCATCCCGGAAGTGGTCATGGGCTGCATGAATCCCAAAGCCGGCTGCGGCGGTTCCGTTCTGAATATCCTGGAAATGCCGGACTTCAACCATCAGGCCCTTGTGACCAGGGGAATCCTGGAGCCGGAATGCAGCCAGCTGCTGAAACTTTTCTTTGCGGAACTGCGTCTGCGCAATAAGGCGGAAAAACAGGGAAAATAAAATTTTTCGTATACTGCTCTTGCCATTTCAGAATCAATATGATATCATTTTAATATCATCGGTATGAATGATATGGATTATGATCTGCATGAAAGAGAGGTACGATTTATGAGCGAAAAAGTATTAAACAGTAAAAAGAACGGCATGGCGGTCCTGCTGTCCGTGATTCTTATGTATGTCATTGCCACCGCCGCCGTGGTTCTCAGCGGCATCAGCCTGAACCAGGCGGCCACCCCCCTGAATATCACATGCCTGACCGCAGGCATCATTGTGCTCAGCCTGGGCTGGATTCTTCTGCCAGGGCTGAGAGTGCTGAAACCCCAGGAAGCCCTGGTGCTGACTTTGTTCGGCAAATATGTGGGCACCCTGAAGGAAAACGGTTTTTACTTTGTAAATCCCTTCTGTGTGGGCGTAAACCCCGCATCCCGGACAAGGCTGAGCCAGAGCGGTGACGTATCGGAATCCGGAGGCCTGACCGCCATTGTCGGCGGGGCGCAGAGTATGGGTATGACCGGCGCTGATTTCAGCAGCAAAAAGCTATCCCTGAAAATCATGACCCTCAATAACAGCAGGCAGAAGATCAATGACTGCCTGGGAAATCCCGTGGAAATCGGAATCGCCGTCACATGGCGGATCGTGGACACCGCAAAAGCCGTGTTCAACGTGGACAATTATAAGGAATTCTTATCCCTGCAGTGCGACAGCGCCCTGCGCCACGTAGTCCGCATTTATCCCTATGATGTATCCCCCAATGTGGATACCACCGGGGACGGTGTGGCAGACGAGGGCAGCCTGCGGGGTTCCAGCGAGATTGTGGCTGCCAGAATCCGCAAGGAGATCCAGACACGGGTGGAAGAAGCCGGAATCGAGATCGTGGAAGCCAGAATTACTTATCTCGCATACGCCCCTGAAATTGCCGCCGTCATGCTGCAGCGCCAGCAGGCCTCCGCTATCATTGACGCCCGTAAAATGATTGTGGACGGAGCAGTGGGCATGGTGGAAATGGCCCTGGAACGCCTGAACGAAAATGATGTGGTGCATTTGGACGAAGAACGCAAAGCAGCCATGGTTTCCAATCTTCTGGTGGTATTATGCGGAAATCATGACGCGCAGCCGATTGTCAATTCAGGGAGTTTATATTGAGTATGGCAGATAACAAAAAGCAGATTCCGCTGAGATTATCTTCAAAACTTTACGACGCCATTGCATCCTGGGCAGAAGACGATTTTCGTTCCGTAAACGGGCAAATTGAATATTTACTGACAGAATGTGTCAGACAGCGTAAAAAAAACGGTAAATACGTTTCGGATGAATTGGATGTTCCCCCGAAACTGGATATCTGATGCCTGTCCCAAAAGGTCCTTCCTGCAATCTGAAATCTGCCGGAAGGACCTTTTTTTCATCTTCTGTACCCGGGCCGGCCGATGCAGGCCTCCTGCCCTTACCGGTTCTGCTTCCCCATTTTGTAAAGCTCCTCTGCGGCCAGCCGGGTCTTTGCCACCACATCCCTGCCGGCTTCCGGAAAACAGTAGTAGAGCACATCCGTATTACCGATACAGATCATGTCCCCCACCTCATACCAGTAATAGTCGGAATAAAGACTGTATGACGCCGCGGGCTTCTGGACATAGTCCAGCCTTCCCTCACAGCCGATCAGGTGAAACCCTTCCCCCGTATGACGCAGCCTTCCCTTTCCCACCCTGAAAATACTTTTGGTATTCACCATCATGCAGATATCCACAGCAATATCCAGGCAATAAGTTCCCTCTTCCAGTTCCCTGCGCACCTCTTCCCGCTCCCAGCGGTACCAGTCCGGAACATGTGTGAATTCCGCTTCTCCGTCCACGGCTTCCAGATATCCATATTCCGTCAATTCATATTCTTTTCCGCAATTACCGCAGGAAAGCCTGGTGCCAGCTCCCCGCATTTTCCCCTCCGTTCTGCAGTGGGGACATTTATACAGAACCCGGTTCAGGCAGTCTGCCCGGAAAGCCTCTGCCACACGGACATGATTTTCCTGCTGCCATCGGAAATTATCAAAAGTAAACTGTTCCCGCAGGATTTCGTTCAGTTCTTTTGCCGATTTCTTTTTGATATCCTCCGGCGACAGCAAGTATTCTACATCTGCCGACACCTTCACCCGGCGCAGTTTCAGGTTGTTGTACAGGGGATCCCTTGCGAACGCCCCGTAGGTACGGATCATCACCACCGGAACGCCCAGAATCTTCAGACATTTCCCCATGCTGTCCGGAAGGGGCGTGGCCGTCCCGTCAAAACTGTAACTGGCCTCCGGGAACATAAGCACGGAGCTTCCCAGATTTTTCAGGGCATACATCATATCCCTCACCAGCACCATGTCCGTGACAAATTTCTTTGTGGGAATACAGCCAATGACACGCATCAGCCGGTTTTTTCCCACAAATCCGTCCGAGGTACAGACCGTATTGAAAGGCCTGGGATAAAGCACCGCGGCGGCAATTTTCAGATCAATAAAACTGGAATGGTTCATGAGAATCAGGCATGGCTCCTTCTCCCCCAGTCTCTCCATGCCATACTCCCGGTGGCTGAAACCGGTAGCCTTTAGGTCGGGCATGGATAATACCTTTAATAAAAACCGGAAAATCCGCAGAGGTCGTACCGGGCTCCTGTGTCTTCCCACCGGACATGCCAGGACATCCTCATATGCCTTCTCTTTTATTTTTATCTTCATATGCCCCCACTACCATTCTTCCGCATTTTGTCCCTTTGTGCACAAACCCTTCCCCAGGGTGCTTTTATGCCCTTTTTTCTCCGGAAGTCTCCCCCGGCATTCCTTTTTATGTCCGCTCCCCGGCTCACTCAATGTAAGTGGGCGCATTTTTCGGGCTTTTTCCCTTGATGACATTGTGGTAATAAGCATATGTCATGGGATCATCCTTTTTCAGCACATCCGCGTCCAGCACCCTGCCCAGGAAAACTGTGTGTGTTGAAGTCTCCATCTTGTCTACCACTTCGCATACAATATACGCGCAGGCGTCTGAAACCACCGGCAAAAATCCCTTCACCGTATGCTCCACCTCATCAAACTTGTCATGATCTTTTCCGCTCTTAAATCCGAAAGTGCCGATAATTCCCGGGCTGGAATGCTCTCCCAGAATGGAAATTGCAAATTTTCCCGTATCCTGGATGCACTGATTCGTATAATTGTCATGGTTGATACTCACCGCTATGGTAGCAGGACTGGACGTAATCTGCATTGCGCTGTTTGCAGTGCAGCCCGTAGCCCTTCCCTTATCCCACGTGCTGATAATGTATACGCCATAAGATAAATTGTAAAATGCATTTTTGTTCATAAATTTCATCCTCCTTAATTGATATGTCTCGGTTACCGCAGCCTCTGATTACGGCCATTGGGCCTCTTCATGCCACAAATATGGACTTATGATACCATAATTTTGTGCGCGTCAGCGCATATGGAATCAGAAGTTGACACATGCCCTTCTGTGTCAACATTATACCATGATTACAAACCAATCATGGTATTCATGGCCATTCGGCCTCTTCCTTTCCGGAATAAGGTCATTATACCATATTTCTGTGCGCGTCAGCGCATATGGAATCAGAAGTTGACACATGCCCTTCTGTGTCAACATTATACCATGATTACAAACCAATCATGGTATTCATGGCCATTCGGCCTCTTCCTTTCCGGAATAAGGTCATTATACCATATTTTCCTCCCTGTAGAGTGAAAATATGATGAACAATAAAAAAATTTTGGTAACCTCTGTCAAGCCTTTATTTTGTTCTTGACAAATGCCCATCCGAAAAGCTATACTTAAAGTAACCGTACATTTCCAGAGTCCGGTACAGTGATGAAATTCGGTCTTGCGCAATGGGAACCTGCGAACCGTGTCAGGTTGGGAACAAAGCAGCACTAAGCGGAATCTCCCATGTGCCGCGAGGCAGCCGGGTGGAGCTGTATCCTGGCTCTGGGATGTACGGCTTTATATTTACATCCGGCCGCTGCCTGTCCCCCGCAAACCCTGGACCGGAATTACCCCTTTCGAGGAAACCATGAAAGACATGACCGCTGAAAAAATAAACGAAATCATGCAGGACTGTACCCTCTGTCCCCGCCGCTGTCATGCGGACCGCACAAAAGGCGGGAACGGATTTTGCAGGCAGGGCGCAGAAGTGACTGCGGCCCGTGCCGCCCTTCACTTTTGGGAAGAACCCTGCATTTCCGGCAGCTGCGGTTCCGGTACCGTCTTTTTTTCCGGCTGCAGCCTGCAGTGTATCTTCTGCCAGAATCATGACATCGCCCTGGGAAAAAGAGGACAAACTGTCTCCCTTTCCCGCCTGACCCGGATTTTTCTGGAATTGCAGGCCAAAGGCGCCGCCAACATCAATCTTGTCACCGGAGGACATTTTCTTCCCCAGATCTGCCTTGCCATTGCCAATGCAAAAAAACAGGGACTTTCCATCCCTGTGGTATACAATAGTTCCGGCTATGAAGAAGTGTCTTCCCTGAAAATGCTGGCCGGGCTGGCAGATATTTACCTTCCTGACCTGAAATACCATTCCTCCCGGCTTTCCGCCCAATATGCCAAGGCCCCGGACTATTTTGAAAAAGCCTGCTCAGCCATCGCGGAAATGTTCCGGCAGACCGGCCCCGCCGTCTTCGACCCGGACACGGGTCTTATGCGCCGGGGACTTCTTGTACGCCATTTAATTCTTCCGGGTCAGACCGGGGATTCCAAAAGAGTACTGCGGTATCTCCATGACACTTATGGAAATGACATATATGTCAGTATTATGAACCAGTATACCCCCATGAAACATTTGTCTCAATATCCCGAACTTGCCTGCAGCCCCCTGCTGCGGACTCTGACAGCAGAAGAATATGAAAAAGTTCTGGATTTTGCAGAGAAAATCGGTATTGAGAACGGCTTCCGGCAGGAAGGGGCGACGGCGGCAGAAAGCTTTATCCCAGATTTCGACGGCCAGGGACTCTGATGCCATCTATAACTCCGTCCGCATCATATAATACCCGAAATCTCCTGCCTGCGCCGGTTCTTCCGCGCATTCAAAGCTCTCAAAGCCGAACATGATGGCCACCTGCTTTTCCTTTTCATAAAAGGTTCCCGGGACTCCCACATAATAGATATCTTCCCCTTTCTGTTCTATTTTTGCCAGAATCAGATGGCGGTAATTATAGTATCCGTGAAGTAGGAAGCTGTTGTTTACCATTTTATAAGATGCCGCTGAAAACAATACGAAGTCCGATGGTCCAATGGAAAGATATTCCCTTTCATCCTGGAAGGGCTTTATATGGGGATAAATTTCCCAAAGCTGCGACCATTTATCTTCCGACAGTCTCACCGGCTTTTTCCCACGACCCGCATTCGTATTCCGGTTTCCCGGCATTCCGATTCCCATCTTCTCTTCCGGCATGACATGGGACATCTCTCCCTGTCCTGTTCCTCTGCCTGTTATGCCTTCCCCTGCTGCCCCACCGGAAAATCCCACTTCCCACTTCCCTGTTCCTCTGCCTATTATGCCTTCCCCTGCTGCCCCACCGGAAAATCCCACTTCCTGCTGCCCTGTCCTGCGCTTTCTGTCTTTTGTGCCGATGCCGTCTTCCTCTCTCCTGTCTTCTTGTCCCATTCTCATATTTTTCCTTCTGCACTGCCCACAGCAGGGCATTGTGCTGCCATTGTTTTCCGTTCCCTGTGCCCGGGCCGGATTATGCCGCTGGTCTGCCCGGCCTTCCTGGCTCGAATTTGGCTCATCCCGGTTCTCCCTTTCTGGCCCTCTCCACTCCTTCCTTTCTCTTTCCGGCCCCGGCCCTGCCTGCGTCCACGCCTCCCTTTCTCTTTCCATCCCTGGGCCTGGCTGCGTCCACGCCTCCCTTTCTCTTTCTGGCCCCGGATCTGCCTCCTGGCCTATCTGTGTCCACCCCTTTCTTTCCCCTTCTGCCTCCGGGCCTGGCTCTGTCCACTCCTTTCTTTCCCCTTCCGGCCCCGGCCCTGGCTCTGTCCACACCTTTCTTTCCCCTTCTGGCCCCGTGCCTGGCTCTGTCCACGCCTCTCTTTCCCCTTCTGGCCCCGGCCCTGCCTGTGTCCACACCTTCCTTTCTCTTTCCATCCCTGGGCCTGCTTGTGTCCACCCCTCTCTTTCCCCTTCTGGCCCCGGCCCTGCCTGTGTCCACACCTTCCTTTCTCTTTCTGGCCCCTGATCTGCTTGTTGCGTCCACACCTCCCTTCCTCTTTCTGTCCCCGGCCCTGCCTGTATCTCATCCTGCGCCATATCCTGCTTTATTGCTGCCGCTTCCTGTTCTGTCTTTCGCTGCTCCCCATTTCCCTCTTTTGCATTCTTTCTCATCCATTTTATCTCCGGAAATTTCTTCCCTGCGTCATGGTTTTTCCCTTCCCCGGTGTCCGTCCCTCTCTCCGGACCGGGGTCTCCTCCCGTAAAGACGGGATGCTTCCCCTCCTGGCTTTGTACTTCTGCCGCCCGGAACTCCATGCCGCCCGCATTCTCCTTCACCGGCTTTTCAGCCTGCCACACGCAGGTAATTTCCCTCCCTGCTCCCAGCAGAATGCGCACCCCCCGTAACTCCCCGTATGAAATTCCGGTACCGCCGATATTGTCCCAGCGGCTCCACCGCTGGCGGTACTGCCCCCTGCCGGCGGCAATTTCTATTTTTCCGATATTTTCCTGTCTTTCTCCCGCATACAAGAAAATATCCCGCGTAAATGAATCCGTGGGATGCAGACCCGTCACAGTCAGTTCCATACGCAGGCTTCCATCCCTTACTTCCATCTTCACATAGCCCGCTCCCCTGACCCGTACGCCATTTTCCAGATAATCCAGATATTTTATTTTTCTGTCATAAAACATAAAGACAACCCCCTGCCATACTCAAATTTCCATTTAAGTATATTCAGGAGGTTGTCTCACTTATTACTGTTTCCCGGAATTCTTCCTTCCGTTTTCACATTTCCCAACGCATCCGGCCAGTCACCGGACGGATGCCTCAATATCCTATGCTGTCCAGATACTTCATATAATTTACGACCATAAGCGCAATCTTGAACGTAAGCGCATCATCAAAATTACGCAGGTCGAGTCCCATACTCTTCTGAAGCTTTTCTATCCGGTACACCAGCGTATTCCTATGCACAAACAGCTGCCTGGAAGTCTCTGAAACATTCAGGTTATTTTCAAAAAATTTGTTGATGGTGGTAAGCGTCTCATCATCCAGATCATAAGGTACATTTTCGCCGAAAATCTCGTCTATAAAAATCTTGCACAAGTTTACCGGCAGCTGGTAAATCAGCCGCCCGATTCCCAGCGTACTGTATGCCACCACATTCTTTTCCGCGTAAAAAATCTTCCCTACATCCAGCGCCATCTTTGCCTCTTTGTAAGATTTTGACACATCCTTCAGCTCCTGTACCACTGTGCCGAAGGATACCTTCACATTCAGCATGGCCTCCGTATTCATCATGGCCACTATGGTATTGGCCACATCCACCAGGGATTCGCCGGTATAGTCTGTCTCCAGGGCCTTGATCAGAATGACGCTGCTCTCATCCACCGCCGTAATATAGTCTCCCGAATGGCTGGAAAACATCCCTCTCAGAAGCTCCATCACAATGCCATCCTTCTCCAGATGGGTTTCCACCAGGAACACTGCCCTTGGCACCGCCACCTCTATGTGGAGCTTCTTTGCCCTGTTATAGATATCCACCAGCAGTAAATTGTCAAGAAGGAGATTCTGGAAAAAGTTATTGCGGTCAAATCTCTCCTTGTATGCAATGATCAGATTCTGCAGCTGGCACACTGCAATCTTGCCTACCATATACACATCTTCGCTTGTTCCCTTTGCCACAAGTATATACAGTAGCTCTCCCTCGTCCATAATCTTCAGCAGATGATGCACGCCGATCACCTGGCTGTCCGCAGGCGAATACGCAAATCCGCTGATCAAATCCGCCGCGATGTCTGACTGTGCTGTCGTGGATGCAACAGGTGCGCCCGTTAAATCATATACGCATAAATCCACCTTTGTGATGGCTTTTAATTCATCTATACTGATTTGGATTGTCTGACTTGAAATCATTCCGTTTCCACACCTTTCTTATCCGTCCCCCTGAGGCGGTTTTTATTCCGCAGACTAAAAAGCTGCTCTTTCCGTTATATCATACACATAGAATAAAATCTCATACATTCAAGGAAAATTCAAAAAAGCATATCACAAAAAATATATAATATACTGAAAAAGGGGATGCTGATAAAGCATCCCCCTTGATGTACATGAACTAATTTGTAATAATCTGTTCTGTTTCCTTGTCAAATACATGGATCTTATCAACTTCAAATGCGAACTTGATGGGATCGCCAGGTCTTGACTTGGTGCTGGGAGCCACTCTTGCGGTAAGAGGGAACTCGTCCAGATCAAAGTACAGATAAACTTCTGCACCAAGCAACTCGTAAACCCTTACGGAAGACTCAAATACGCACTTGGGATCGCATTTTGCAAGGAACTCGGGATCGTCATCCACATTCTCAGGACGGATACCAAAGGTAACAACCTTTCCGTCATAGCCGCCTGCAATCAGCTTCTTGGATTTTGCTTCAGGAAGCGCAATGCTGTGTCCTGCAATCTCAAGGCTGGCAACATTGCCGGTAACCTTAACCTTTGCATCCAGGAAGTTCATCTGAGGAGATCCCATGAATCCTGCCACGAACAAGTTCTGAGGTCTGTCGTACAGATTCTGGGGAGTATCTACCTGCTGGATAACGCCGTCTTTCATAACTACGATTCTGGTACCCAGGGTCATAGCCTCTGTCTGGTCATGTGTAACGTAGATGATGGTGGTTCCCAGTCTCTGATGCAGCTTTGCAATCTCGATACGCATCTGTACACGCAGCTTTGCATCCAGGTTGGAAAGAGGCTCATCCATAAGGAATACTTTGGGGTTACGCACAATAGCACGACCCATGGCAACACGCTGTCTCTGACCACCGGACAAAGCCTTCGGCTTACGCTCAAGAAGCGGAGTCAGGTCAAGAACCTTTGCTGCTTCCTTCACCATCTTGTCAATCTGATCCTTCGGAACCTTTCTCAGTTTCAGACCAAATGCCATGTTGTCATACACGGACATATGGGGATACAGAGCGTAATTCTGGAATACCATTGCAATATCACGATCCTTGGGTTCTACATCATTAACAACCCTGTCGCCTATCTTCAATTCACCGGAAGAAATATCCTCCAAGCCTGCGATCATACGAAGTGTGGTGGACTTACCACATCCGGAAGGTCCTACGAAGATGATGAATTCCTTGTCTGCTATCTGCAGATTGAAATCCTTAACTGCCTCAAAACCGTTAGGATATACCTTACAGACATTCTTTAAAGATAAACTTGCCATAATAGAAAACTCCTTTCACGTTTACATGGTTTTTCATTTTTAAGCTTTTATGATGATGCAGCACCGCCTCACCTACAAACAGTATAACGAAAAAGCGTGATTTATTCCATGCCACTATTTCACAAAGATTTTTTTACTGATTGTCAATTTTGCTAAGATTCCAGGGTGTTTCCCCCTTCGTTTGGCACTATGCACAATTTAGTATTTTCTTTTTATGCACTTTGTACATGTCATTGGTTTCCGGGGTTCTCTTCTACCAGGCTCTCATCCAGTTCATCCCTGAAGATTCTTTCATCCTCTTCCCCCTCCCCTGCCGCTTCCACGGGCGCATTTGCCTCCAGGATCTGGGCCTCAAGTCTTTTGAAAAAACCGGAATACAGTTTCGCGGAAGCCCATGCGGGAGCGGAAAAACCGAAAAAGAACACAATGGGGGTAATCTGTGGAAACAGCAAAAACACCGCCGTCGGCAGCACTGCCAGTATCATCATCAGTATGGTCTTGGGAAACTGCATGATTCCGATAAAAAAGGCATTCTTGATGGTACGCATCACGGTATTTTCAAATTTTGCCAGCACCGGGAACACAAACATGGATGTGAACAAAAACAGCAGCGCAATGACAATCAGTATCACCCTGATCACACTGCCGAATTTCATTTCCATATTCTTCATGATGAGAAAATCACCCGCCAGCACCAGAATGATAAAAAACATGATCAGCCAGATACCCGTAGCCTGCTTAAAATTCAGCTTAAATGACTTAAAAAAATCCCTGGCGATATAGCATTCCTCATTCCTTGCCATCTTCAGGGCCACATAGTGCATTGCCGTCATGGAAGCCCCTGCCGTGACAATGGGAATACAGCAGATCAGCGTCAGGACATTCAGCCACATCAGATCAGCCACTTTGTTCAGCACCTGCATCAGCGGGCTCTCCAGATCAAAAAGTTTCATACCGTTCCTCCTCCTGTTCTCAAAACACCTTTTCCATGGGTGTCACTCGTATACCGCAGAATTCCATCTCCGGCCGCACTGCGCGGAATCCCTGTTTTCTGTAAAAGTTTACCGCATATGGCGCCGCGTGCAGTGACATATAGCGCTCTCCCACCTCTGACAGATACTCACAGAGTTTTTTCAGAATCGCGCTTCCCACTCCCCGGCGGTGATATGCCTCGTCCACAAATAAAAGTGACAGACGGTTTTTGTCCCTGACGGAACCTGCCCCGATCACATGCCCGCTGTCCAGGGCCACCATCAGCCTGTATTCCCCCTTCAGAAACAAAAGATACAGTTCTTCATCCATTATGAACTCGAAAAAACGCTTAATGCCCTCTTCCGTATAATCCTTCCCCTCAAATTTCATGAAAGTCCTCCAGATCATCTTTATGGCAGGACTCCATTCTTCTTTCCTTGCCCATCTCACCTCATAAGGCATCCTCATCTTTCTTATATCCATCACTTTTACGCTCCGCACATACAGTATTGTGTAAATTTGATGGCCTATCCATTTTCCCGTGTTTCTCTTTTGTACAACACTCTGTCCTCTATCCAGCCGGAAATGTCCCTCATGACCTGAACACGATTCGTCTCGTTGAGGAGTTCGTGCCTGGCGCCATCATACATTTTCAGCGTGATATCTTCCAATCCCGCCGCTGCAAGGGAGTCCTTTGCCCTGAGGACGCCTTTTCCGTAGGCGCCCACCGGATCCGCGTCCCCCGATATCATGAATACCGGCAGTTTCTTCGGGACACGGCTCAGGTTCTCCCTGCTGTACAGTCTCAGGATCAGCTCAAACAAAGCCCCGAAACCGTTTACGGTAAAAATAAAACCGCATTCCGGATCCGCCATATACTGATCCACCCGTTCTCCCTCCCGGCTCAGCCAGTCAAAGCTGGTCCGCGGATTCTCTATCTTTTTATTGTAGACGCCGAAAGCCAGTTTGTCAATCATGCGGCTTGTGTACCTGCTTCCGTGAAAAACTTTCTGGATTCCCGTCATACATTTTGCCAGTTTCACGGTAGCGGCAGCTTCCATCCCGGTTCCCATGATCACCACGGCGGAGAGCCCCTCCCCGTGGCAGAACATATAGTTCCTCGTGATAAAGGAGCCCATGCTGTGTCCCATGAGTACATAAGGGACACCGGGATATTTTTCTTCTGTCAGCACTCTGAGTCCATGGACATTTTCCACCAGGGCCGTGGCCGGATCCTTCTCGCAGAAATATCCGTATTTTCCGTTTTTCCCCACGGATTTTCCGTGTCCCAGATGATCCTCCCCTGTGACAACATACCCTTTTTCCGTGAGAAACCGTGCAAATTCCTCATAACGTTCCACATACTCTGCCATACCGTGGACAATCTGCAGGACACAGCGAACCTCCCGCCCTTCCCCGGGACAGTACCTCACGGCATGAATCTTCGCGCTCCCCTCCCGGGAGTCAAAATAAAATTCCTCTTTCAGCATCAGACAACCTCCATACTGCCGCCGTGGGACAGTCCGGCAAATCCCGCCCTGCCCCACATCCCTTTTCCTGTCAGGCGATCTCCGCGCCTGAAGGCATATCCTTCTCCGGTTTCACCAGGGCCAGGCCGCCCTCCGCATCCTCCGCACACAGAATCATGCCTTCCGACATCACTCCCGCCAGCTTGGCAGGCTTCAGGTTTACCAGCACCATCACCTTCTTGCCCACCATCTCCTCAGGGGAATAGTATGCCCTGATGCCGGACACGATCTGTTTCACCTGACTGCCGATTTTTACCTGGCTGCAAAGCAGCTTTTTGGACTTGGGCACGGCCTGGCAGGAAAGGATCTCCCCCACCTGGAACTGCATTCTGGAAAAATCCTCATAGGAAATTTCCGGTTTTGCCTCAATGTCTATGACAGGCTCCTGCTCCTGCGCCTGCTCTTCTGCCGGAGCCGCAGCCTGCATGGCCGCCGCAATCTCCAGGTCCCGTTTCTCCACTTCCTTCATGTCCAGCCTGGCAAACAGAATTTCCGGCTGTTCCGTCACTTTCGTACCGTTTTCATAAAGTCCGAACTCTTCCAGCCGGTCAAATCCCCGCAATTCCGTGTTTAGCTGTGCGGCAATCCGTTCTGCCGTCTCAGGCATAAAAGGCTGCAGCAGGGATGCGCCGATGCAGATTCCCTCCACCAGATGATAGAGCACTGTGGACAGCCGGTCTGCCTTCTGGGGATCCTTTGCCAGAACCCAGGGCTCCGTCTCGTCAATATATTTATTGCAGCGCTTAAAGACCGCAAAAATCTCTGTCAGCGCGTCCGCCACCCTTAAGTCTGCCATCTTATCCGTGACCTTCCGGTAAGCCCCCGTGGCAACCGCCCTTAAATCCCCGTCCAGGGCCTCGTCCGCTGCGTCCTTGTTGGCCACAATGCCTCCGAAATATTTATTGCTCATGGAAATGGTGCGGTTCACCAGATTGCCCAGGGTATTTGCCAGGTCGGAATTGGTCCGCTCCGCAATCAGCTCCCAGGTGGCATTGCCGTCATTTTCAAAAGGCATCTCATGCAGCATGTAATAGCGCACCGCGTCCACCCCGAAGAAATCTACCAGGTCATCCACATAAATCACATTTCCCCTGGATTTGCTCATCTTGCCGCTGTTCATCAGAAGCCAGGGATGTCCGAAAATCTGCCTGGGCAGGGGTTCTCCCAGCGCCATCAGAAAAATGGGCCAGTATATGGTGTGGAACCGGATAATGTCCTTTCCGATCAGATGCAGGTCAGCGGGCCAGAATTTCCGGTACTGCTCCGTGCTGTTTCCCTCCGCGTCATAGCCGATGCCCGTGATGTAATTGGTCAGCGCGTCCAGCCACACATACACCACATGCCCCGGGTCAAAGTCCACGGGAACCCCCCACTGAAAAGATGTCCTGGACACACACAGGTCCTGCAGTCCCGGCAGCAGGAAATTGTTCATCATCTCATTTTTACGCGACACCGGCTGAATAAATTCCGGATGCTCGTTGATATGTCTGATGAGCCGGTCCGCATATTTGCTCATACGGAAAAAATAGGCCTCTTCCCTGGCAGGTTTCACCTCCCTGCCGCAGTCCGGACATTTGCCGTCCACCAGCTGGGACTCCGTCCAGAAGGACTCGCAGGGCGTACAGTACATCCCTTCGTAGGCGCCTTTGTAGATATCATCCTGGTCATACAGCCTTTTGAAAATCTTCTGTACCTGCGCCTCATGATAATCATCCGTAGTCCGTATAAACTTGTCATAGGAAATATTCAGCATATCGCACAGTCCCCGGATAACGCCCGCCACCTGGTCCACAAACTCCCTGGGGGTGGTGCCCGCTTCCTGTGCCTTCAGCTCAATCTTCTGCCCGTGCTCGTCCGTCCCTGTCTGGAAAAAAACATCATAGCCTTCCATTCTCTTGAACCGCGCAATGCTGTCTGCCAGCACGATCTCATAATTGTTGCCGATATGCGGCTTGCCCGAGGTATAGGCAATGGCTGTGGTAAGATAGTATTTTCCCTTGCTTTCCATCTCATTTCTCCTCTCTTATTTCTCCTGTACGGCACATCAAAAAGTGCCTTCGGCACCTTGTATGCATGTTTTATAACAGACTTCATACAAGGTAAATAAGAAGCCCGTCTCCTACTGCCTATCTTGCACCAGAAGACGAGCCCGTATGCCCTCTTAATTAAAAATGGTATCACAAAAACCTCTTGACTGTCAATAACCAATTCTCACTTCGCCGACAGCCTGCTGTACTCCCCTTTCCGGTCATAAGAATCCAGAAGATAACTGTCATCCGTCAAAATACAGTCTATTTCCAGTTTATCCCCCCGGAACTTACTGTGTTTGCGCAAATCTTCCTTCGGTTTTTCCTGCTTTGCCTGAAAAGAATCCTTATTGTGGGTGTTGAAAAAATTCCCCGGAAGATGCCCGGTCAGCTGTCCGGTCACATCCTTGAACTTCACCTTTATTTTCTGCCAAATGCCCTTTTCCTGCCCGCCCGCTTCATTGACAGGCGCAAAATAGGGATTTTCCTCCACTCTTCCGGGAGGAGCCACTGCCGTGGAAGCTGCCGCCACCTGCCCCGGATGTAAGATGCCGGCAGGGTCCGGAACATGGCTTTCCCGGCCCGCAGGACCTGCGCCTGCCACATCCGCCGCACTGCCCTCCCGGCCTTCCATCAGGGCCTGTGCCCCATCCGTTCTTGTCCCATCGCCCACGGCCTCACTGGAACCCCAGATGCTCTTCAAAAGCCTTTTTCCGTTTCCCAGCGTCTTCTCCAGCCATGCCGACAGGGAAAACTGCCCTTCCGGCTGCGGGGGCGCTTCCGGTACTGCCTGGGAAGCAGCGCCGGAAGACGCCGATGACGCACCGGACTCTTCTTTCCTGTAATGGGCATGATCGTGCATGCAGTTGGTCACATGGTGCACCTCTCTCCCATGATCCCTGCCGATTCCGTCAAAATGCATACTTCCACCCCCTTATCCAATCCTTTTCCTTTATTTCTATTTTCAGCCGAAAGTATGCAAAGCCTTACCTTTTATATTTGTCCTGCCCCAATATATTCATAAAACTCTTTACATTTTCCGAAACCCGGTTCTGGAAAACCGCAGAACCGGACACGATAATATTGGCTCCCGCCTCCAGGGCCAGTTCCACATTGTCCGGCCGGATACCGCCATCCACCTCAATGTCCGTCCTCAATCCCTTTTCCAGCACCATGGAACGGACTTCACGCACTTTCCCCAGACATTCCGGCAGCAGTTTCTGGCCGCCGAATCCCGGCTTCACCGTCATCACAAGAACCATGTCCACCAGCTTAAGATATGGTTCCACCGCCTTCGCAGGCGTTTCCGGGCTTATGGTAATCCCCACTTTCTTTCCCAGAAAGCGGATTCTCTGTATTGTCCCGGTCACATCCTCCGTGGCCTCCAGATGGAAATTGATCAGATCCGCCCCGCAGTCCGCAAATTCCTTCACAAACCGCTCCGGTTTGTGGATCATCAGATGGACATCGAAGAAAATGTCGGAACATTTTCGTATGGACAGAATGACCGGCATTCCAAAAGAAATATCCGGCACAAAGACCCCATCCATCACATCGATATGCAGATACCGCGCGCCTGCATGCTCTGCCTCTTTGATCTGTTTCCCAAGCCTGCTGAAATCTGCTGCCAAAATAGACGGTGATAAAATGTTCATCCTGCCCCTCCTTGTCCATGACGGCCCGGGCAGTCTTCCTGCCCGGTTCATTTTTCGGCAAGGTCTATTTTAACAAAGATTCTACAGCTTGTCCACGTCCTTTTTCAATTGTTCCCATGCATCTTCATGTTCCGTATAATAAATCGGGCATTTTTTGCCGCCGCAGTCATAATGGCGCAGAATATCTTCCGAATCCAGCCCATAGGCCTCCGTGAGCCATGCCAGCAGCGAAACCAGGGAATCATAGGTCTCCTGGGTGAAGGATCCATCCTCCGCCAGATAACAGCACTCGATGGATATGGAATCATAATTCCGCGTCATCACCGCGTAGGCGATCTCGTCCAGGGGCACGCACTGGATAATCTCCCCATCATAGCCGATGATAAAATGGGAACTGACGCTGACCTCGTGAGTGTCCTTCTGCTGCTCAAAATAACTGCGGTTCTGGGCGGCGCTGGTTCCCGGATTTGCGGTATAATGTACAAAAAGATTTGTCACCGTCTCCAGTGCATCCCCGGGCCTGGAGTATTCATTGGGTGTCAGAAAGTTTTCTTCCCACCGGGGATGGCCTTCAAACACCTCCGACGGAAGCCCCTGAACCATGGCGCCGGAATAAGCCCCTGCCCCCGTATTGTTTCCTCCAGAAGACTGCACGGAACCCTCCCCCATGTTTCCCGCCTCCGCTGCCTGATTGTTCTTAAAGATATAGAATCCTGCCAGTATTACGATACACAGGATCCATACCCCTACCATAAACTGCTGTCTCTGCGCACGTTTTCTGCGGCGTGCCCGGGTAGGACGCCTGGTATCCGGACGGAAGCCATATCCGGAAAAATCCCCCCTGGGAACCCTGGGACGCACTGCCGCGCCGCTTCTCCTTCCCACGACGGGCCCTGACAATGTCCGGGGCCGGGAAACCGGCATACTGACTGCGGAAACTGCCTTCCGGGCACTTCTGACACTTCTGTCATCTTTTTCATACGGTGTATTTCCACCGTTTTCCCCTGCGCGCTTTCCTATGTAGAAGGCATTCTCCCTTTGTTCCGCCGCGGAACGCTTTCCTGTATAAAAGACATTTTCTTCCGTGCTTTCCTTCCGGGACACCTGCCGTCTTCCCCGTGCCTGAGCATTTCTGTCATCAGTGTCATATTCATCATATGTGCGTTCCCCTGCCGACACGGGGCGCTGTCTCTGCGCATATTCCCGCTCCCCACCGTCTCTTTCCTGGTGCGCCGCGGGGCGCTGCCTCTGCGCATATTCCCGCTCCCCACCGTCTCTTTCCCGGCGCGGCGCGGGGCGCTGCTGTCTCTGCGCATATCCTTCTTCCCAGCCGTCTTCCAGGTACGACATGGGGCGCTGTCTCTGCGCATATCCCCACTCCCCATGGTCTCTTTCCCCATATGACATAGGACGGTGCCTCTGTGCGTATCCCCTTTCTTCACAGTCGTCTTCCCGTTGCGGTGCGGGGCGCTGCCTCTGTGCGTATCCCCTTTCTTCACAGTCGTCTTCCAGGTACGCCTGCTTTCCCTGCTTCATCTTATCGGTGGCATCGTGATCCCAGGGCATCATAATCACATTGTCCTCTTCCGTATCCCTTTCCGTTCTCCTGCGTCCGGAGGAAACCTGCGCCCTCCTCTGGGGACTCCTCATGCGGCTGCGCTGTGCCGCATAATCTGCCAGATACGGATTTCTCCTGTCCGCATACTCCTCATAATCTTCTCTTTTCCGTGCACCCTCGTTCTGCCTTGCCATCCTCTACACCTCTGTATTTCCGATATTTATGAAAGTCTCTCCAGCCCTTCTGCCTTCCTGCAGCAGCCGGCCTGCATGTACAAGTTTCATAACCGTTTATAAAGTACACCCAAACGGTTCCTTCTGTTTTTCATAAATACAATATAATGCAGAAATGTATCTTGTTTGTTTAATTTTTAATTAATATTTGTACACGAAATGAAAAAACTCCTCTGTTGCTGCCTGATTACAACAAGATCCCTTTCTCTCATTCCTGCCGGAACACGCCCCTGAAAGCCCTGTATGTTCTGGCCAGCCCCTCCTGAAAATCTATATACTCAAATCCCATCTCCTTTTTGCCCTTCTCGTTGCAGCAAAGTTCCGACTCCTCCCCGGTCACCGCAAACGGCAGCGGAATCCCCTGGGCGCGGGCCTGCTCCACCGTAATCGGAATTTCGTCAAATTCCACATCTGCCGCATTTTTCAGCGCTTCCAGAAAAGACGCATATGTCATGACCTGGTCCTGGCACAGATTGTATGCCTGGCCATATGCCTTTTCCTGCAGCAGGCATTTCAGTGCGGCCTCTGCCGCATCTTTTACATAAACACATTGAAAGCTTCCTTCAGCATCCGTGATCCGGGGCAGAATATGATTCTGTACCAGCAGCTGAATGTATGCCGACTCCCTGGGTGCATAATTGTACGGTCCGTAGACTATTGCAGGACGTAATATAGTATATTCTATCTCCTTCTGGGCACACTCCACCCTCAGTTCCTGCTCCAGCGCCACTTTTCCCGCAATATAGGCCCCGGCCTCCCCGGGAAAGTTCCTTGTCTCCAGCGCCGTGTCCTCATCCTTCTTTTTCCCGGTGCCTCTCTGGTACACATCCACTGTGCTGATCAGGACATATTGCGTTACCTTTCCTGCCATGTTCTGGAGTACCTTCGCGATATCCCCTTCCTCATACGCACAAAAATCCACAATGGCATCATACCTTTCCTCCATCCGGCGCCAGAGCGTCTCATCCCTCCGGTCACCCCGGATCTGCTTCACACCGAAATTCTCCATGGAGTAAGTTCCCCGGTTCAGCACCGTAATCTCATGCTTTCCCGATGCCTGCATGACAAAAACCCTGCCCAAAAAATAACTGCCGCCTATGACTAAAATTTTCATCCTTTCCTCCATTTCTGCGCGGCCTTTTGCACATGTCAAGTTTGTGGATGCCGCGCAGACACAAACTTGGGATTGAAAATTTTCAATTTTCAATCTTTCTCCTTTCGAGTTTACTTTTATTTTGGTTCCGTCTCCTGGCTTCCGCACTGTTTCCACTTCATTTTACCATCAGCATTTCCCGCTTTCAATCAAATTTAACCCTCACGGCATACGCATGCCAATTAAAAATTTGCATGCCAATTAGAAATATGCAGGCATGGCTATTTTCTTCATTGCCCGCGGGAATAAATTATCAGGCCGTGATATTATCCCTTGAAATTCATGAAAAGAAGTGATAAAATCTTTGATATTCAAAGTAATATGAGTTGGAGGAGTCCTGACATGAATACGATAAAGAAACTTTATTGCAGATCGTTTCAGCTATGTTTCCGGGCGGCGCTTCCGTTTTTGCCCTACAGGGAACCCAAAATCCTGGACGATATGGAAAGCCTTGGCCGCCTTCTGGCAGACCAGGGAAACAAAAGCGTACTGATTGTCACGGATAAGGGGATCTCCGGCCTGGGACTGCTGGCGCCGTTGACAGATGCCCTGGAAAAAGCGGACATTGCCTATTGTATCTATGACGACACGGTACAAAATCCCACCATTGACAATGTGGAGCAGGCCCGGGAAGTCTATCTCGCGGAAGGCTGCACTGCCATCATCGCCTTCGGCGGAGGTTCTTCCATCGACTGCGCCAAGGCAGCCGCTGCCAGAATCGCAAAACCCCGGCAGCCGATACAGAAAATGCGCGGTCTTCTGAAAATACATAAAAAACTTCCCACACTGGTTGCCATCCCCACAACCGCAGGCACCGGCAGCGAAACCACCCTGGCCGCCGTGATCACGGATTCTGCCACACACCACAAATATCCCGTCAATGACTTCGTGCTCATTCCCAGATACGCGGTTCTGGACTACCGCGTCACCACCGGCCTGCCCAGGCAGATCACCGCCACCACGGGAATGGATGCCCTGACCCATGCGGTGGAAGCCTACATCGGAGGCAGCACCACAAAGCTTACCCGTAAAATGGCCGAGACGGCCGTCCGCCTGATCCGCGACAATCTGAAAGAGGCTTACGATCACGGGGACAACGCAAAAGCGCGTGAAAATATGCTTCATGCCGCATATTGCGCCGGCATCGCCTTCACCCGTTCTTATGTGGGATATGTGCACGGAGTCGCCCATTCCCTGGGAGGAAGATACGGCATTCCCCATGGTCTGGCCAACGCGGTGATTCTGCCCTATTTTCTGGAGGCCTATGGAAAAAGCTGCGAAAAACGTCTGGGAAAGCTTGCCCGGATATGCGGCATTGCGCCGGAGAGCGCAGATGATCACGCCGCCTCCCGCAACTTTATCCGGTGGGTGCGCCAGATGAATCATTCCATGGACATTCCCGACACCCTTGATGGCATACGGGAAGAAGATATTTCCCAAATGGCCGCCCACGCAGACAAGGAAAGCAATCCCCTTTATCCTGTGCCCCGCCTTATGGACGCGGACGAACTGGCAGGCATGTACCTGGAAATCGCCGGCAAAAGGCAGGTGTCGGGAACCGTCCACGCGTCGTTTGTCTGAATCTTTCCGCGGATAAAATCCGGCTGACCGCCTTTGGCCTGACCACAGCAGTCCTGACCGGTACCTTATCCCCGAAAGCAAAGAAAGGAGCAATATGGAAATCAGCAATCTTGTGGAAAAACAAAGAAAATACTTTGCCGCCGGCGCCACAAAGAATATGGATACACGTATCTGGGTACTGAAAAAACTGCATCGCGCAATCCGTTCCCACCAGTCAGAACTTGCCCAGGCCATGCGCACGGATCTGGGAAAAAGCGCCAGCGAATCCTATATGTGCGAAATCGGCCTGACCTTGAGCGAACTGTCTTTCCAGATCAGGCATCTGAAAAAATGGGCCCGGCCAAAACGGCATATGACGGATCTGGCCAATTTTCACGGACGCAGCTTTTCCCTGCGGGAGCCTTACGGATGTGTTCTGGTCATGTCCCCCTGGAATTACCCTTTCCTGCTGTGCATGGAGCCTCTCATCGGCGCCATCGCGGCCGGAAACTGCTGTATTTTAAAACCCTCCGCCTATTCCCCCGCCACCTCCGCGGCCATAAAGGCATTGATTCAGGAAGTTTTTCCGGAAGAATACGCCGCCGTAATTGAGGGAGGACGCGCCGAAAACAGCGCGCTGCTGGAAGAACGCTTCGACTATATTTTCTTTACCGGAGGCGTGACCGTGGGGAAACTTGTCATGGAAAAAGCAGCCGTCCACCTGACTCCCGTCACTTTGGAGCTGGGCGGAAAAAGTCCCTGCATTGTGGACAAAACCAGCGATCTGAAACTGGCCGCGGCAAGGATTGCCTTCGGCAAATACCTCAACTGCGGGCAGACCTGCGTGGCGCCGGATTATCTTCTCATCCACCGCTCCGTGAAGGAAGCGTTTCTGGATCATTTATCCAGGATGATCACCGAAATGTACGGTTCCCATCCGCTGGACAATCCGGACTACGGAAAAATCATAAACCAAAAACATTTCCAGCGTCTGGTAAACCTGATGACTCCGGAGAAAGTGATCTATGGGGGCGCCACGGATCCTGCGTCCCTGCGGATTGCACCTGCCATCATGGATCATGTCACCCGGGAGGACGCCGTTATGCAGGAAGAAATTTTCGGCCCCATCCTGCCGGTGATAGCCTTTGATGACATCGAAGAAGCCTTCCGTTTTGTGCTGGAAGGGGAAAAACCCCTGGCTGCCTATCTGTTTACCGGAGACAAAAAGACGGAAAAACATTTTTTGGACAGAATCTCCTTCGGCGGCGGCTGTATCAACGACACGGTGGTACACCTTGCCACCTCCCGCATGGGATTCGGCGGCGTGGGCTGCAGCGGCATGGGTTCCTACCACGGACGCAGAAGCTTTGAGACCTTCACCCATGAAAAAAACATCCTGAAAAAGTACGGCTGGATTGACCTGCCCCTGCGCTACCAGCCCCACGGCAAAACCAAAGATAAAATAATACGCATGTTCCTGAAATAGTTTCCTTCCCCTGCGGCATATTTCCTCTGCCCGGGGCTGTGCACAAAAAAATCCTGCCCCGGACACACAGACCGTCCGGGCAGGATTTTCCTGTCTCCCATACTGCAGCTTTCATCCAGACAGGCTTCAGTCCAGATGGAATACATTCTGCAGGTCAATGCTTACCGGACTGTTGTCCGGATTTGTCTCCATGATATCGGCCATGAAATCCCACCATTTTCGATTGATGGCAGTATCCGCTCCCTTTGCCCAGAGCGTCTCGTCCTCAATCTCAATATAGCCGAACAGGGTCAGCGTCTCCTTATCCAGGAAAATGGTATAATTTTTACCGCCGTGCGCATGGATCATATCCTGCATCTCGGGCCAGAGTTCATTGTGTCTTTTCTCGTACTCCGCTTCCTGCCCGGGATACAGCTTCATTTTAAATCCCTTGATCATCCTATATCTCCCGTTTATAAAAATTCCTTCACTGACTGATACACGCCCTCAGCGTCCAGTCCGTACTTCTGCACCAGCGCCGCCGCAGAGCCTGATTCCCCGAACACATCCTGCATTCCCAGCTTCTTTACCCTGGTGGGAAGATTTGCGCTCAGGCAGTCGCAGACCGCGCTTCCCAGACCTCCGATCACGGTATGCTCTTCCACCGTGACCACCTTTTTGGTCTTCCGGGCGCTTTCAATGATAAGCTGCTCATCCAGCGGTTTTATGGTACAGATACTGACCACCTCCGCGCTGATGCCATCCTGCGCCAGCAGTTTCGCGGCGCCCAGCGCAGAATCCACACAGATTCCCGTGGCCACAATGGTCACGTCATTCCCCTCCCGGACAACGGTACCCTTTCCGATCTCAAAGTGGTAATCCGGCCTGTCGTTGATCACCGGCACGGCAGCCCTTCCGAAACGGATATACACCGGTCCCTCATATTCCAGCGCCGCACGCACTGCAGCCTTTGCCTCCACATCATCTGCCGGACACATGACAACCATGCCGGGAATGGTACGCATCAGGGCAATATCCTCGTTGCACTGATGGGTGGCTCCGTCTTCTCCCACCGTAATCCCCGCATGGGTGGCTCCGATTTTTACATTCAGCTGCGGATAGCCTATGGAATTGCGCACCTGCTCGAAGGCCCGCCCTGCGGCAAACATGGCAAAAGAACTGACAAAAGGAATCTTTCCCACCAGGGAAAGTCCCGCTGCCACGCCCATCATATTCGCCTCCGCGATACCGCAGTCAATATGGCGTTCCGGATACGCCTTCTTAAAAATACTTGTCTTGGTGGCCGCCGCCAGATCCGCGTCCAGCACCACCAGATTGGGAAATTCCTCCCCAAGACTTTTCAGCGCGTTGCCGTAACTTTCGCGAGTTGCTATTTTTTTCACGGTATTTGTGTCTGCCATCACGCTTCACCTGCCTTTCCCGGTTCTGCACCGGCCGTTTCCTGCTTCAAAAGCTCCGCATCTATTTTTTCCAGATCCGCCATTGCCACGGCATACTCCTGGTCATTTGGCGCCTTCCCGTGCCAGTCCACATTGTTCTCCATGAAGGATACGCCCTTCCCCTTTAAGCTGTGCAGTACTATGCAGGTGGGCATTCCCTTTGTCTCCCTGGCTTCCCCGAACGCGGCCCGCAGCGCGTCAAAATCATGGGCGTCCACATTGATCACATGGAAGTTAAAAGCCTGGAACTTTTTGTCGATGGGATAGGGGGAGCAGACCTGGTCGATGGGGCCGTCAATCTGCAGATTATTGTTGTCCACGATCACGCAGAGGTTGTCCAGCTTTCTGAAGCCCGCGAACATGGCGGCCTCCCACACCTGGCCTTCCTGAATCTCTCCATCTCCCAGAAGGGTGTATACACGAAAATCCTTTCCGTCCATTTTTCCGCCCAGGGCCATGCCCACAGCGGCCGAAATACCCTGGCCCAGGGAACCGGAAGACATATCCACTCCCGGGATGTGGATGCAGGGATGTCCCTGCAGATAAGACCCCAGCTTGCGAAGGGTGGTCAGATCCTCCACCGGGAAAAATCCCCTGTTGGCCAGGGCGGAATACAGTCCCGGGGCATTGTGTCCCTTGGAGAGCACAAATCTGTCCCTGTCCTCCTTCCCCGGATTCCCGGGATCGATATTCATTTCCTCAAAATACAAATACGTAAACACATCTGCGGAAGAAAGTGATCCTCCGGGATGCCCCGCCTTTGCACTGTGAACTGCCGTGATGATTCCCTTGCGAACCTCGTTGGCACGTTTCCGCAGTTCTAAATTGTCCATTGTCTCCTCCATTCTACCGTATCTTGAAATACGGTGTGTCTTTTCCATGCAATGTATATGACCGTCAGCTGTCCTGACCGTAATAAGCGTTCGCCCCGTGCTTTCTGTAATAATGTTTATCCATCAGTTCCTGGGGCGCCGGCTGGACATGATGGTTTATGGATTCCGTGCGGTAGGCCATTTTTGCCACCTCCTCCAGCACCACGGCATTGTGCACCGCCTCCCCGGCATCCTTTCCCCAGGTGAAAGGCCCGTGGTTTTTGCACAGTACCGCGGGAACGGACACCGGGTCCTTGCACATTCTCAAAAATTCACTCACAATCAGATGACCTGTGTTTTCCTCATAGGCATCCGCGATCTCCTCCGCATTGAGGCACCTGATACATGGAACTTCCCCGTAAATATAATCCGCGTGGGTGGTTCCGTAGCAGGGAATGCTCCTTCCCGCCTGGGCCCAGCTGGTGGCATAGGAAGAATGGGTATGTACAATTCCCCCGATTTCCGGAAATGCTTTATACAGTTCCACATGGGTTGCCGTGTCGGAAGAGGGATTATAATTGCCCTCCACCTTTTTGCCGTTCAAATCCACCACTACCATGTCTTCCGGCGTCAGCCTGTCATACGCTATCCCGCTGGGCTTGATCACAAAGAGCCCGCTCTCTCTGTCGATGGCGCTCACATTCCCCCAGGTGAATGTGACCAGACCGTATCTCAGTAAATCCATATTCGCTTCGCATACCGCTTTTTTCAGTTCTTCCAGCATCATTATCCTCCTACTACAATGTATTTATTGGTTAATCCCCCTACTAATATAAATCGCTGCACGATAGCACGAAAGGGTAAAGTCGCTTCGACACACCTATCATGAGAGAAACTTTTACTGTAAAAGTCCCTGGGCCATTCCGGCGCCGCGAAGTCAAAACCGCTTCTCTTTGCGGTTTTGCAAGACTGCTGTGCGCCAAACCCTCTTCACTTGCGGGTTTGTGTGCATCTTCCAAACTCCCCACTTTCCTATATGGCGGAGCAGCTTGGTGCATGGGAGTTTCGTTATTTCAGTCCCGCCACGGCCGCTTTCTCCGCGGGAAGGGTATTCTTGTATTTTTCGATAAAGGCGTCAAAGCCGGCCACATCCTCAGCCTCCGGCGCGATGGTAGTGCCGGTCTGGCCCGCGAATATCCGCTGGGACAGATACTCCGGAAGCGTCTCCCCCTCTTTCTTCTCATACATATAAGCCGCCAGCACTGCCATGCCCCAGGCACCGCCTTCACTGGCGGTATCCATCACGGTCACCGGCGCATTCATGGCCGCAGCCATCAGGCGCTGCCCCACCACCGGGGTCTTGAACAGTCCTCCGTGGCCCGTCAGGGAATCCACCTTTACCTGCTCTTCCTTTAACAGAATATCATTGCCGATCTTCAGGGCAGCCATGGCACTGTACAGATGAACGCGCATGAAATTCGCCAGGGTAAACTTCGCATCCGGCATGCGGACAAACATGGGGCGTCCCTCGCTCATCAGCCCAGTCACCGGTTCCCCTGCATCATAATTATAGGCCACCAGTCCGCCGCAGTCCGCGTCCCCGCACAGCGCCTCCCTGTATAGTGTGCCGTACAGTTCATTTTTATCCGGTTTTACGCCAATCTTTCCGGCAAACTCCTCAAACAGCCCCACCCACGCATTCAGATCGGAAGTACAGTTATTACAGTGCACCATGGCCACGGGACTGCCGTCCGGCGTGGTGACCATGTCAATTTCCTCATATACCCTGGAAAGGGTTTTCTCCGTCACCACCATGGAAAAAATGGATGTTCCCGCGGAAATATTGCCGGTGCGCACTTTTACGCTGTTGGTGGCGGTCATTCCCGTTCCCGCATCTCCCTCAGGCGGGCACATGGGCACGCCGGGTATCAGATCCCCCTCCGGGTCAAGCCGCCCGGCCCCTTCCGGAGTCAGTGTCCCCGCTTTCTCCCCTGCGGGCAGTACCCTGGGCATAATGTCCCTAAGCTTCCATCCAAATCCCCTGCCTGCCAGCAGGGCGTCAAATTTTTCCACCATGGCCGCATCATAATCGCAGACAGCGGAATCTATGGGAAACATGCCGGAGGCTTCCCCCACTCCCAGCACACGCTCTCCTTCCCGGCCCGCTTCCCCTGTCAGCTGCCAGTGAATATAGCCCGAAAGTGTGGTGAGATAGGAAATATCCTTCACATGCGCTTCCCCGTTTAAAACGGCCTGATACAAATGGGCTATACTCCACCTCTGGGGAATATTAAACCCAAACAGCGGCGTCAGCTCCCTGCAGGCTTCCTCCGTCATGGTGTTGCGCCAGGTCCGGAAAGGAACCAGCAGTTCCCCCTCTGCGTTAAAAGGCATGTATCCGTGCATCATACCGGAAAAACCCATTGCCGCCAGCTTTTTCAGCGTCACACCGTATTTTTCCGCCACATCCCTCTTCAGACTGCCGTAACAGCCCCTTAACCCCTTCCAGATTTCCTCCAGACTATAGGTCCAGACATTGTTTTCCAGACTGTTCTCCCAGTCCCATGTCCCCATGGCAATGGCCTGATGAGATTCATCCGTCAGCACCGCCTTGATGCGTGTGGAACCAAATTCCAGACCCAGAACCGTCCTGCCTTCCTGGATCTCCTTCCTGATTGTCTCGCTCATGTGTTTCCTCTCTGATCACCCGGGCGCAAGCGTCCTGGGGCAAACGATTGTTTTCGTTACCTCTTTAGTATAGAAAAATAACCTCCTAAAGTCAACACCGCTTTACGGCCGCTCCTGCGCTTCTTTTGCCACCGGGCTCACCATCCTTATTCATTCAGCAGCATCTGCGCCCGGTTCTGTATCAGCTCCGCTGCCTCCCCGGCACTCTTTTGTCCCTCAAAAAACGAAGCCGCTTCCTCCTCTATAATCTGCAGCAGTCTGTGGTTTTCATAAAAATATAAATGCTCCGATATCTCCCGCAGAAAATCTGTCTCCTCCCCGGTGACAGGAGGCAGATTTTCCAAATCTATCATCACGCTGCTATAATGAGGGAACCAGTTTACCAAATGGTACTCTTCCGTATCATACTGTGTCTGCTGCTCAAACTTATCCTTTGTCAGCACAAACCGTTCATTTACATTGTCTGCCCGGGAAGTGTAATCCATGCAGAATTCTATGAAATCCCAGGCTTCGCTCTTGTGCTCCGAAGCACTGTTGATGCCCAGCCAGTCAAACAGTTCCGCCGGATACCGCAGTTCCCCGCTGCTGGTGGGAAATCCCGTGATTCTCGCCACGTCCGAAAAAGAATCCCGTATGCTTAAGTAATCTGCCATGGATTCCAGCTCACCCAAAACCACATTCGTCTTTCCCGCATGCATAAAATCTGCCCGGTCCGTCAGTTGTCCCGGCTTCTGTCTTTCGCCCAGCGATGCAAGCCCCTCCAGAAGACCGATAAATTCTTCACTGTCAAACGAACAGCTCTTATTTGCCTCGTCCACAAAGCGGTCCATCTCGGCCCCGGACAAAATCTGGTTCAGCAGTACATTGGGCCAGATCATATAGTCCACATAATTTCCTTCGTTCCCGTTGATATATGCAATCAGCTCCTCCGGCGTCATCACCCCCTCCGGGGCGTCTGCGGATACGATCATCACATGCACCGAAAAAGTCAGCGGAATGCGCGGAATCCCGCCATCCTTTGTGATCAGTTCCAGAATCCCGGGAATAATATCCTGCTTCCTCTCTTCCAGATAAGGCGCCAGATCCTCCACCGCCCCCTTCTGGAACAGATTATCCATGTCAAAATAGGAAATCCGGTCCAGAAAAATATCCGGCCCCTTCCCCTGAACCAGTTCCAGCTGAAATTCGTTGGCAATGTCCCCATATGATTTTATGGTCACATGACAGTCCGGATGTGTTCTGTTATAGGATATCACCACCTGGTCCATGTGTGAAAACAAAGTGGTCCTGTAGCCCATAGAACCTGCCACGCCCAGCACCAGTTCTGTTTTCTCCGGAATCTCCGCCACCGGTACCGCCTTCATGGTAACCCAGTAATTGTGTTTCTCCATGGTGTCTTCCAGAAATACAAGAAAACTGCCATCCTCCTGCCGGAGAATCTCCCTCACATACTCTGCCTTCAGTTCCGCATCCTTCCATGCCAGAACTGTCTCCAGGGAACCATCCTCCAGACTTATCTGCCACAGTCTGTTCTGATCTATCAGATAAACCCCGTCCTCCCTGTCGCTGAAGACAAAGAACGGCTGGTTCTGCCCAAAAATCTGCATCACCTTCACCGGTGCTTCTTCCAGCCTGGCCGGAAGCGGCTTCGCCGTCCTGCGTCCCTCCTCTCCCAGCTCCCGGAAGGCTTCCAGGTCATAGAACTGCATCTCCATGCGGCTCTCTTCTTTCTTGATGATATAAGCGTAAACGCCCCTGGCGCCGGCGTTGACCAGCCCGCAGCCTTCCGGCATATTTTCGGTGGGTCTCAACAGTGAAAAACTATCCTGATATTCCCCGTTCTCATTCCAGAACACTACGGTGCCCTGCAATGTCATAGCGTAAATCCTGCCCTCATCCGCCACTTCCAGGTCGTAGACATGCTGCACCCCCGCGGCTGCCAGCTCCTCCGACACGTCCACGGAGTAAACCTCCTGCTGCCCGGCCAGCTTCTTTAAAGTATATCGCTGGGCATCCCTGTAGTCAGTCTGGTCGCTGAGCAAAAGATACATTTCCTCTTCCTTTCCCATCGCAAAGCCTTCCAGCCAGTCCCCGTTCCCGGCAATATCCAGCAGAAGCTGCGGCTCCTCCCCCTTCTCCTGTCTGTAAATTGACCGCCCTTCCATAATGTCAAAATAGTACAACGCGCTGCCCCGCAGCTGCAGGTTCCGCATCTCCAGCTCTTCCCCGGCGCTCTCATAATTCACAGCCATGGCATACCCTTCCGGCAATGTACCTGCGTCCCCCGGTTCGGAGGCAGCCCCCGCCGCCGTCTCTTCCTTTTCCTCTGCCGGCCGGCTGCCGGAGGCCTCCTCCTTCCCGCAGCCGCACAACAATACGGCACAAAGTCCAATACATAACAGTATTGCGCTTATTATTTTTTTCCCGGTTATTTTCATACTGCCGTGCCTCCTTCCTGGAGTGTGTTTTTTCTTTCTTTTGGGAATGTGTCCCAGGGGGTTCTGGGATGGGTGGGGCTGCGGGGCCGCTCGACTCTGCCCTTTGCGAACAGTATACCATCCTTCCACCCCTCTCACAACAGAATCTTTTCTTACATACCGGCATATTTCTTCCCCCAGCACTTTCCTCCTTACCCGCAAAAACCGCATACGGGCCGCTGCCCGGGCATATACTGTAGCAATATTGACCTTCAGGTGATCCTTTGAAAAAACATTCCCCTATTTCCTTCCGGCAGTTGTTCTTCGGCGTCCTTTTCCTGGTCATGTTCTCCGGCATGGTACTCTTTCTTTTCTCCTACAAACGGGACGAAAAGCGCTTTACCAATATCACAAACCAGATGTTTACTGGCGAAATGGAATCCAACACCCTGAACATGCATTATACCCTTGCATGTCCTGAGGATTTCGGAATTTGCGACTATGAGCCCGTCCTGGCATGCTACCATCCGGATCTGGCCCTGCAGGGCAGGGCCGAGACAGAAAACATACTGGCGGCGCTGAAATCCCTGAATCCCCAAAAACTTTCCCGGACAGACGCCTGGCTCTGGACACTGATGACCCGCTCCCTGGAAAATTCCCTGGCCCTGAGCGAATTTCCCTACTACGGAGAACCGCTCTCCCCCTCCTCCGGAACCCAGTCCAATCTTCCCATTCTGCTGGCCGAATACCCCTTCCGCACCAAAAGAGACGTGGAAGACTATCTGGCGCTGCTGGACCAGACAGACAGCTATCTGTCCTCCCTGTTACTCTATGAACAGGAAAAAGCGGCGGCAGGTCTCGTGATGCCCGCTGTCTGGCTCCGGGAAGTACGGGAGCAATGTGACACCATTGTCACAAAAGAGGAACTGGAATCCGGAACCCATTTCCTGCAGACCACTTTCCGGGAACGGCTTGAAGACCTGCTACGTGAAAACATCATTACAAATCAGGAAGCCGCCCTGTATCAGTCCCAGAATGACAGACTGCTCAAAACCGTGCTGCTGCCTGCCTATGCCGCACTGGGGGACGGACTTGTGCTGCTGGAAGACGAATCTGTCCTTCCGTCAGGACTGGCATCGCTCCCCCAGGGCAAGGCCTACTATGAACAGCTTCTGATTTCCCAGACCGGTTCCTACCGTCCGGTGACGGAAATTCAGGAAATGCTGGCGGCACAATTTTCCATGGAATATGACAGAATCAGACAGCTTGCACAGAATTACCCGGAAATCGCCCGGATTATCGCCAATGATGTTTCGGATGATTTTCCTTACAAAAATGCGGCACAGATTCTGCCGGACCTGCAGGACAGAATGAAAGAAGATTTTCCTTCCCTGCCCGGTGAGAACACCCTGGCCACTGTCAAAACGGTTTCTCCCAGCCTGGAGGAATTCTGTGCCCCGGCCTTTTACCTGACAGCCCCCCTGGACGATACCGATACCAACAGCATTTACATAAACCGGAAAAAAACGCCCGGCGGGCTGGAACTATATACCACCCTGGCACATGAAGGATTTCCGGGACATCTCTACCAGACCGTGTATTACAACCGCTCTGCCCAGGAACGGGGAGAACGCCCTGCCAGGGAGCTGCTCTGGTACGGCGGTTACCAGGAAGGCTGGGCCCTGTACTCGGAATTTTATTCCTATGACTATGCCTCCCTGCTTCTTATGGAAGACGGCCAGAAAGATGCTGCCCTGATGGCACAGCTTGAACGGACCAACCGCAGCCTGCAGCTATGCCTGTACTCCATGCTGGACATCATGATCCATTACGAGAACGCCTCCTGCAGCCAGGTTGCGGAAATCCTGGAAAAGTTCGGCATCAACGACGTAAACTCTGCCGAACACATTTATGATTATATTGCGCAGTCACCCTGCAATTATCTGAAATATTATCTGGGATATCTGGAAATTCTGGAACTGCAGGAAGAGGCCGCGGCCCTCTGGGGAGACCAGTATTCCGATTACCGCTTCCACTGCTTCCTGCTGGACAGCGGCCCCGCAGATTTTCTCTCCCTGCACGAAAAGATGACAGCAAAAAAAGAATGAATTATCAAACACACGCTAAGCTTCGGAGTCCTCCACCAGGTCCTCCAGATACCCTCTGTCCCACAGAAGGATCTTCAGTTTCCTGGCCGCCTCCACCGCCGGCTGGGTGAAATACTGGTTGGTCAGCACCACCCCTACCATCCTGTCGTAATAATCCCGGCCGGCATATGCTTCCTGAACCGCCTTCACGCCCACCGGAGCCGTATAACACTTACATTGTATGGCATAGGTGATCCCATCCTTTTCCGCCAGCACATCTATGCCGTAATCACCGCTTCCCCTGGTGACCTGGACCTCCTGAAAACCGCATTTCTTCAAAAGCTCCGCACAATAATACTCAAATTCATGACCCTCCATCAGGTCAAAATCCTCAGGCCTGCGCCGCCTTGCCCTCTGCCGCAGGTACAGCGCCATACTGAGAAGCATCGCCCCTGCGCAGACCACCATAATCAGAATAATTTGTTTTGTATCCATATTTTTCTCTTTCCACTACTCCTTTGTAACATTTCTATTGTATTCGACAAAAGAAGATAATGCAACCCAAAATTTCCCCTATTTGCAAAATATCCTCCCATGGAGTAAAATAGAAAAAACCCCGGGCCAGACGGTACCGGAATCAGAAAGGCAGCCTTATGAATCATATCCTCATTGTAGAAGACGACGCGGAAAACAACCAGATTCTGCGGGAATATCTCGAAAGTCACGGCTATACCTGCACCCAGGCCTTCTCCGGCAGCGAGGCAAAGCTGCTTTTCTCCATGCAGAAATTTGACCTGATTCTTCTGGACCTGATGCTGCCCGGCATCACCGGCCAGGAACTTGTCCCACTTTTTTCCCCCGGGACCCCTGTCATCGTCATGTCTGCCAAAAGCAGTCTCGACAGCAAAGTGGAACTCCTCTCCGCCGGGGCTGAGGACTATATCTGCAAACCCTTTGACCTGCCGGAGCTTCTGGTGCGGATTCAGGTGCAGCTGCGCAGGCAGGCAAGAAAAGAAGACATTCCCGCCCACCCCGAAGGCACCATATACCATTACCGGGAATGGGACTTAAATCCCGATACCCTGGAGCTGAAGGCCTGCGGCATTCCTGTCACCCTGACCAAACACGAATTTCTGATACTTGAGCTGATGATCCGCAATCCCAGACGGGTTTTCTCCAAACAAATGATTTACGAATATGTATGGGGGGAAGAATATCTGGCAGAGGACAAAACCATCAATGTGCATATCAGCAATATCCGTGCCAAACTGAAGGCAAGTAAAACGGACTCCTATATCCAGACAGTGTGGGGAATGGGTTTCAAACTGACATAACTTTACCTTTTCTTAAACTTTTCTGAGCAGTTTTTGAAACTTTCTCCTTTAAGATACAAATACAATCAAAAACAAAGCAATCCCAACGGATTCGGCAAAGGAAGGAGAACGGAAAACAATGGATTATAAAACGGAAAGTCAGAAGCCCCTCATTGTGGAGACCAGGGCCCTGACCAAGACCTATAAGGGAAAAGCCGCGGTCAGCCATCTGGACATGAAAATCCGGGAAGGCAGTATATACGGGTTTATCGGCAGGAACGGCGCTGGAAAATCCACCACCCTGAAAATGCTGTGCGGGCTGGCCAAGCCTACGGCAGGTGAAATACAGCTGTTTGGAAAAGCCACCGGAGACCCTATGGTTACCAGGAGGATCGGCAGCCTCATCGAATCTGCCGGCTTATATCCCGGCATGACCGCAAGGCAGAATATGATCATGAAAGCAAAATGCCTGGGACTGGCAGACGAAAACCAGGTGGATCGTTTACTCTCCCTGACCGGGCTGTCCCAGACCGGAAACAAAAAGGCAAAACAGTTTTCCATGGGAATGAGACAGCGTCTGGGCATTGCCATGGCATTGCTGGGCAACCCTGACCTGCTGATCCTGGATGAGCCCATCAACGGGCTGGATCCGGAAGGCGTCCGGGAAATACGCCACCTGATCCTGGACCTGAACGAAGAGGGCAAAACCTTCATCATCAGTTCCCATATCCTGGGAGAACTCAGCAAACTCTCCTCCCACTATGGCATCATCAAAGACGGAAGTCTTGTGGAGCAGATCAGCCGGGAAGAACTGGAGACAAAATGTGCCGACTATTTCCGGCTTGAGGTAAATGACACCAGACGGGCTCTGGCGCTGATAGAGGAACACTTCCCCCAGGCAAAGCCCCAGGTCCAGGATGCCCGTACCATACATCTTTACCATCTGGAAGACAGCGCCGCACTGAACCGGCTGCTCATTGAAAACAAGATACAGATATATGCCTCCGGTTTCCATCACATGGATCTGGAAGAATATTTTCTGGCCCGCATGGACGGCATTCAAAACTCGGAAAAGGGGGAAGGGAAACATGTTTAATTTACTCCGTATGGATTTATACCGGATGAAAAGAAGTAAATCGGTCTATGTCAGTTTTGCCATTCTTGTAGCGGTAACGATACTGTGTTTCTGGATGTTATGGATAGTGGGTACCTCCCAGGGGCAGGCATATGCCTTCCGGTCCGGCATGAATCTTACCGTCACACCCGGGGAAGAAATCCCTCAACTGGAAGATTATGATTCCCTGACTCTGTTCCGGGAAGTCGACATGGATGGCGGAACATACAGCATCATTATCGGCATTCTCACGGCAATATTCGTCTGCCTGGATTTTAACAGCGGTTTTATGAAAAATATTATGGCCCTGCACCCGGACCGCTGGAAATACATTGCCGCCAAAATGATGTCAGTCGGAATTCTGAATATAGTCCTTTTAACGCTGCATTTCCTTTTCTGCTGCCTGATGAACAGCGCATGGGGCCCTCTGGTTCCCTTTGCCGGCCTGAAGGATATCCTGCCCTATATGGCCAGCGCCTGGGTGAATACCACTGCCTTCTCGGCCATGATAATTCTGGTATGCATGCTTACCCGCAGCACCGCTGCCGGCGTCATGGCGGCACTGCTCCTGGGCAGCGGGGTGATACATACTCTGCTTTACCAGCTTACAAGTCTTTTCGGCCTGACCGGCTGGTATGAATATACGTTATATTATAATACTTCTTACATCCCTGCGTCATTTACATCACTTGCCGACTGGAAGGGTACCGGAATTGCCCTTGTGTATCTGGCTCTTTATTCCGCCCTCTCCATGCTGGCACTGACAAAACGGGATATTTGACCCAAAAACACCGCTTCCCTGCAGCCCGGCTGCGGGGAAGTTTCCGGCACCGCTTTTTTCGTTCCCTGAAAAGCTGCCCTTTACAGAAAGGAAACATGATGACGCTGTTACTTGTACTGTCCGGCTCCATATGCCTGATTTCCCTGTTCTTCTATCTGCGGCTCCTGGGTGACATCCGCTCCCTGTCCAGACAGCTGGATGAAATAAATGCCGGAAGCCAGATAGAACTGACGGTTTTCACCCGGCAAAAGACATTTCTTGCCCTCTGCCGCAGAGTAAACCGGGTTCTGTCCTCCAAGGATCAAAGCCATGCCAGATATGAGCAGGCGGAAAAGCTGTTAAAACGAAACATTACCAATCTGGCCCATGACATCCGAACGCCCCTCACCGGAGCCTCCGGCTATCTGCAGCTGGCAAGGGAATGCGGGGACGCCTGCCAGAAAGACCGCTATCTTTTATCTGCAGAGCGGAGACTGACAGAAATGGAAGAAATGCTGGAAGAACTGTTCCTGTTCACCAAGCTCACCAATGAAGACTTTTCTTTCCCGGCAGAAAGCCTGAAGGCAATACAGGTACTGCCCCTTCTGGGAGACTGTCTGTTAAATTTTTATTCCCGTTTTGAGGAAAAAGGATACGCCCCGGAAATCATTTTCCGTTCGGAAAACTGTCGGATTGCCGCAGACCAGGAGGCCCTCCGGCGTATTTTCCTGAATCTGATTCAGAATGCCCTGCTTCACGGCAGCGGCGGGCTTGTCATCTCCCAAAGGGAAATCTCCGGGGAAGACGTGCTTTCCTGGAAACTGCCGCAAACCGCCACGGCCACGGAAAACCCCTTCCCGGCAGGGCCTTCTTCCCTGTGCTGCATCATTTTTGAAAATCCGGTTCCCCCGGAAACCGTCCTGCATCCGGAACAGATATTTGACCGGTTCTATAAAGCTGATACAGCCCGGGGAAAAGGTTCCTCCGGGCTGGGTCTGTTTATTGTGAAAGAACTGACGCACCGTATGAACGGTGCCGTCCGGGCAGAAACGGAAAACGGCCTGCTGCGGATTTACCTGGTTTTTCCTGCTCCCTGAGCCGGGACGGCAGAATCCGTTTCTCCGCCTTGCGTCCCTTTAAACCGGCATAAAATCTCCCTGCACATAAAATACACCATCTGTCAGGGGCTTTGCGGATTCCCCGTCCATATCCCCGGGCTTTTCCAGCCTGCCCCTGCGGATCAGTTCTTCTGTCACGTGGCCGATGATCTCCCCGCAATAGACGGAAATCCACTGGTTGATCTGACTGTGCAGCCGTTTGGGAACAAAGCCCTCGAAGCTCTTGTGCACCGACAGAATCCAGCGGCACAAAAGCTCATCCATCCTTGTGTCCTCCCCATTATAGCGGGAACAGAATGCCAGAAATTCCTTTCTGGTAAAGCAGGGGAAATTCAGGCCATAGCCGCCGCCCTCTTTCCGGAGCAGATTGTTCCTGAGCAGCTTCACCGTGGCTTCCTCGTCCAGAAGCCCTTCAGGCACCGCACCCCGGGGACATTTCTCCGGAATGCCGTGTTCTGCCAGCCATATGGTTCCGCAGTTGTTGTAGACATTCCGGTCATAATATTTGTTCACCCAGTAAAAATAGACAAATCCCTCCCCTGTGGGATTGGCGTTGCACCCAATGCTGTAGGGGCTTATGGTTTCGCTCTCATCCTCGGTTTCCGGAATGATAAACCATCCATGTCCCCCGTCCTTCCTGGGCGGGAAGTCTCCGTTTGCCAGCCCAAGCCGCTTATTCTTCAGCTCCTCCAGTTTCTGTCTGATCAAAAACGGCACCAGAATATATCCCAGTCTTTCCATTTTGAATTCACTTCCGTAAAATTCTCCTGCCGCACGGTCCCCCTGCGCTTTCCACAGCAGCTCTTCATAATAATCGGCCAGGGCCTTCACCATGGGCTCCAGCACCGTCTCCGTGCAGGCCCGGTCCTTCAGACGAAAAATAATAAAATCCGTGACATATTTATTTCCGGTTTTCCGGACCGCATCCCCGTATACCAGCCGGGGCAGTTCATCCTCGATATAAATCGTGGGAATCCCCGTGCACAGGCTGATTTCCTCCACCGTCACTGGCTTTTCATATGCGGCCCTGCAGATGGCCCTGGCTATCTGGGTCTGAAGATACTGATGGGCGTTCATGGACCCATTGCATCCATACGTATTCCAGTTTATTCTCTGATACACCTTATCCATTTTATCCTCTTCTATCCTTTCCCTGATTCTGCCGCGTCCTACGTTCAGACGCCATTTGATTGTGGTTTCAGGCAGAGAATATTTCTGTGACAGCTGTCTTACGGGCATTTCCCCCATATAATAATCCACAAAAATATCCCTGTATTCAGAAGAAAGCGTATGAAGATAACGGAATATCTGTTCCAGCTCCTCCGTGGTTTCATCTTCCGGCTGAAAAGGTTCGTCCTCTGTCTCCAGCAGCTCCCCGGCGGAAAGAATCTCCCTGCTTTTTCTGCCGGCATCAATAAAACGCGCATATCGGTTGTGGGCAATCCGCCATACCCAGGCTTCCGGCGATTCTATCTCATACTTTCCCATGCCGTCCAGGATATGCAGCAGAATCTCTCCTGCCAGATCTTCCGCGTCATGCCAGTTGCTCAGATGATGATGACAAAACCGGAAAACCGGTTCGATATAGGCCGTTAATTCTTTTCCATCCATGTGCTTTCTTCCCTTCTTCCCCGGGAAGGGCCTGCCGGACAGACCGGCCTGCTTTCGCAGCCGGCCCGCATCAGGCTGACGCCCTGCTGTTTCCAGGGAAAATGTTTCATGCAATCGCGATTACACTCTGTAAGTGTCCGAAAGCCGGGAACGGATAGGTGTATCTTCCCATTTTCGATAAATTTTTTATTTTAAGGCCCGTTCCTATATTTTCAGGCAGAACTCCTCACCGCCGGGCTTTCTCACCAGAATCTTTTCATAGGGCTTCCCGTAACCTGCGTGGACAATTTCCCCGCTGACGGTTCCGTCTTCCTTCACCGCGAAGCGGTACTGGTGATACCCGCCCTCCCTGTAGGCGAAATCCTCCCCATTGTCCAGGTAATGGTCATAGCTCCCCTCTCCCGGATATACCCCCAGAATCAGGGTATCCAGCGGCTTTTCTTCCACATAGGACCGGGGCTCCATCATGGGCAGGATGGCTCCTGCTTTCACATATAAAGGACAGGTATCCAGCGGCGCCTCCCGCATAATCCATGCCGGTCCCGTCAGCTTTTCATTTGTCCAGTAATCATACCACACGCCTTCCGGCAGATACACCATGCGCCTGGTCATTCCCTGGCTCACCACCGGCGCTGCCAGCACATTACCACCCACCATGAACTCGTCATTACACTGGCGGGCATTCTCATCCTTTTCATAGTGGAATACCAGCGGTCTCATAACGGGCGCCCCTGTCTTTTCCCCTTCGTAAAAGAGATCATAAAAATAAGGAATCCACTGATAACGCAGCTTCACATATTTTCTGTAAATATCCATGATTTCTTCCCCGAACTGCCAGGGTTCCTGCCTTCTGGTGCCCAGCGCCGCATGATTCCGGAAAAGAGGCGAGAAACATGCCGTCTCCACCCATCTGGCCAGGAGCTCCGGCGTGGTATCCGAGCCGAATCCTCCCACATCCGTTCCCACAAAGGGCATGCCGGAGAGTCCCAGATTGCACAGCTGGGGAATGGCCATCTGCAGATGCGCCCAGATGCTGTGGTTGTCTCCTGTCCACGCAGTGGCATACTTCTGGCTTCCCGCATAGCATGCCCTGGTGATCACAAAAGGCCTGCGTCCGTCCAGCTTTTTCAGCCCCTCATAGGTGGCTTTTGCCATATTGTGCCCATACACATTGTGCATTTCCCCATGGCAGGTCTTCCTGTCCTCATCCGTAAATACCACATCCTCCGGCAGCGGACCGTTGAAGCTGGCGGGCTCGTTCATGTCGTTCCAGATACCCCGCACTCCCATATCCAATAGGAACTGCTGCTTTTCCCCCCACCATTCCCGTACCCGGGGATTGCCGAAGTCCGGGAATGCCGCGTCTCCCGGCCAGACCGCGTTGATATAGACTTCTCCCTGAGGCGTGGTGGCAAAATATCCCTTTTCCACACCCTCGTCGTATACCGCATACCCCTCTTCTTTCTTTACACCCGGATCATTTATGGTCACCGGTTTGAATCCCCTGTGGGCCAGGCTTTCCAGAAATGCTTTGGGTTCGTTGTGATAACGTTCCTGATTCCAGGTGAATACCTTGTAATCCTGCATATAATCAATGTCAAAATGAATCACGTCGCAGGGTATGTCGTTCTCCCGCAGGGAAGATGCCACTTCCTCCACGTCCTCCCGGGTCATATAGCCCCATCTGGACTGATGGTACCCCAGCGTCCATTTCTGGGGAAGGGGACAAGTTCCCGTGAGATATGTGTAGTTCGCAAGCACTTCGGGTATGGATGTTCCGGCAATGTAATAATAATCCAGCTTCCCGCCCAGGGAACCGAACCAGAAATATTCCTCCGACTCCTGCCCCATATTGAAAAAGCTCTTATGCGTATTGTCCAGGAAAATTCCGTAAACATGGCTGTCGGTCAAAGCCATGAAAAAGGGAATGGATTTATACAATGCCTTAAAACAGTCCACCTGGGGATCCGGATTGTCCGTATTCCACATTTCGTAATCATAATGACGCTTGTCCAGAAATCCCGTTTTATCCCCCAGGCCGTAAAAATGCTCTCTGCCCTGCATTTTCTTAACCACTTCAAAGGCACACTCACGCCCTCCCTCCAGGGGAGAGTTATGTCCCTCTGCCTCCAGAAGTCTTAAAAATTCGTCGCTGACCCGCTGCAGGGTCTTCCTCCCGCCCCGGTAGTCCATACAGACTTCCGCGCCTTCTCCATCAAAAAAATCCACCAGAAAACCGTCGCCCACCCGCACCGACACTTCGCCGGTCCGAATCCACAGCCCGTCCTCCAGTCTCTCCGCGCGGATGTCTGTGGGAATCGTTTTCTCCCCTTCAATGGCCTTGGAAGGGGTCTTTTCTTCCTCCCTGCCCCCGAACACATTGATAATATAAGGGCTCAGCACCTTTATACCCGCTGCCGAACCCTCAAAATCCAGTTCCACTGTCTGTCCTTTTACCTTATAATCCGTCAATCTTCCAAAACCCATTTCAGTCCTCCTAATTAAATCGCTGCGCGATAGCACTAAAGAGTAAAGTCGCTTCGCTTCCCACTATATAATTTTTTAATTTAGTATGAGCTTCCTGATTTTTCGGAAATCTCCGTCCATGACCCGGTAGGTCGCCTTCACCCTGCCGTACTCTTTCGGCGAAATAGCCGTATGGATATAAAGGGAATCCATTCCCACATGATTCGCCCCCGCAATATCCGCGCTTTCATCATTTCCGATCATAATGCTCTCTGCCGGATTCAGGCCGAACCGTGTCAGCAATTTTTCAAAAAACAAAGGCGAAGGCTTTTTGCATCCCTGCTCGGAAGAGATGAAAATACCGTCGAAATATCCCGTCAGTCCCAGCATATTAATCTCCGGTCTGGTAAAGTCGGTCTGGGCATTGGACAATAGGTACACTCCCCTTCCGCGCCTGCGCAGTTCCCCCAGCAGGTCTTCCACACCCTCATAGGCCCGTATAAACTTCCTGGATAAAGCCCGGAAAGTGACAGCCGTCATCCTGGCCCGGGCGGCATCGCATTCCACCTTTTTTTCCCGGTACAGCATGGCAAAAACCTTTGTCAGATCCGGCTCCGCATCCCTGGTTCCCAGCCGTACCACTTCCCTGCGCTCCAAGTCCCGGAAGTCTGCCTTCAGTTCCTCCGGCCGGTAAAATGCCCCCAGGGCCGAATAAATTTCGCTCATCTTCTCCCACAGATAAGGATTCTCTTCATCCGTGCGGATATCCGCAAGGGTTCCGTAAAAATCAAAAACATAATTCCGGTACATCTCAATTCCTTTCATTCCTCTTCAGCTGTCAGACTCTCTTCCGCGTCCTGTTCCTCCAGAATCCGTAAAACCTCATACACCCGGAGAATTTCCCCCACGCTCCATGCCTGGGCAAAACAGCCCCTGGAAGAAGTGGGGTTGCCGCCGTCATATATCTCCGGAAGCTGGCCGATACAGCCCTCCCACAGCGCAGCCTCGATACACTCCAGCTGGTTTTTCACATGCTGCCTGGCCTCCCGGGAATACCCGTGGACCTTCAGATAAGCCAGGTAATAGCCGCCCAGGGGAAACACCCAGATCGTACCCTGGTGATAGGCCAGATCCCGCTCCAGCTGCGGCCCGCCGTAGCCGGGATGAAATTCTTTGTCTTCCGGATCCAGCGTCCGCAGTCCGTAGGGCGTGTACAGTTTCCGGAACACTACTTCCACCACCTGCTTCTCCTGCTCCGGTTCCAGTACGGAAAAGGGCAGTGACACGGCCCAGATCTGGTTGCAGCGGATCTGGGTATCCGCTTTGGTTCCTGAAATCACATCCTTCAGACATCCCGCGGACCCGTTCCAGAACTTTTTCCGGAAGCTTTCTTTCACCTTTTCTGCCAGCAGGCCATACTCCTTTTCATCCTCCGGGAAATACTTTTTAAATTCCTCCATGATGCACAGTGCATTATACCAGTACGCGTTGATCTCCACAGGCTTGCCATGTCTGGGTGTGGGAAGAATCTTACCCACACGCACATCCATCCAGGTCACCTGGTCATATTCCTCTCCTGCCATGATGAGGCCATCTTCATCCATATGGATTCCGAAATCCGTCCCCTTCTCATACCAGCTGATAATCTCGGCCATTGTCTGGTAAGCACTTTTTACCAGGACACAGTCCTGGGTTCTCTTATGATATTCATACACTGCCAGAATAAAAAGCAGGGATGCATCCACGGTATTGTACCCCGGGGCTTCCTTTCCCTCCGGAAACAGATTGGGCATCAGCCCCTTTCTGCAATAGGTCATAAACGTCTGCAGGATGCTTTCCGCCGTCTTATACCTGTGCGTGGCCAGACAGCACCCCACCATGGCGATCATGGTATCCCTTCCCCAGTCTTCAAAGAAGGGAAATCCCGCCAGTATGGTCTGTTTCGCCGTGGAAGAACGGTAGGAGATAAACTGATGGGCCGCCACGGTCAGCGCCCGTGCCATATCGTCCGAAAAGCCTGCCTGTTCTGTCAGCGCATTCCTGTGACGGCACATGTCTGCCAGTATTTCCTCCATGCCGGGAAGCTTTGCCGTAATCCCGTATACCATGGAAAGCGTCTCCTGTTCCCCGGATGCCACTTTTATGGATATTTTGTGATTTACCGCCGTGGAGCCCGTCTCACGCCTTCCATCGCAGGCATCATAGGCATAATGCAGGTCGTCACAGAAAGCCAGCGGTATCTCCTCAAAAATCCCGTTGGTTTTATAATACAGCGTCTGTCCGTTGGAGCTGATTCTGCCTTCCTCTTCCTCCACGGTAAATTTCTGTTCCCTGGAAAGCGGGCATCCCTTCGGCACGAACTGCAGATGAGGATAAACCACCAGTGTCACATCCACACCGGAATAATTCCTGATTTCATAGGATATCCCTACCGTGTTCTCTCCCTGCATCAGGGCCATGGTACGCACCACTTCCACGCCGTTTACCAGGTAAGTCCAGCGGGGATAATCCTCGTAGGTAAATCCCGTCTGGTAAAGATATCCCTTCTCCCTGCAGGAAACATCTGCGTCATCCTGACTGGAAATATGCGTTCTTTCATCCCCGATACAGATAACTTCCTCCAGCCGGTGAATCATATTATAACGGTGATTGGGAGAATGTACACAAGCCATCAAAACAGCATGATCATTCCTGCTGCAGGAACCGATCATGGTAAGCGATGAAAATCCTCCCAGTCCATTCGTCATCAGAAAGCAGTTTTCTTCTCCCCGCTCAAAGCTTTTCCAATCTTGTTTCCCATATATGAATTTCATAACAGTTCCCTCCATACCCCATTTTTATGTAACACATGATGTCTTATTGCTCTTTTTTCTTCAGTTCCTGTTTTTATCCCCCGGTTCCCGGCCTTTCTCTTTCAGCGTCTGTTCTTTCTCCTTCAGTTCCAGGCCTTTCTCTTTCAGCGTCTGTTCCTTTTCTTTCAGTTCCAGGCCTTTTTCTTCCAGTGTCTGTTCTTTCTCCGGAAGCTCCTGCCCCTTTTCCCTGGCAAGCTTTTCTTTTAATTCCTTCTGCCGTAATTCCTTCTCTGCCTTCCAGCGCTTTGCCTGCTCTTCTTTCAGGCGTCTCTGTTCTTCCTCCGGAAGCCTGCTGCTGATTTTGGTCAGTCGGTAGATTTTCTCTATCATCTCCCGGGAAAACATCTCTTTGTCCATACGCCATTCCCAGTTACCGCCCACGGTGGAGGGCTTATTGATCCTGGCCTCCTGATCCAGCCCCAGATAATCCTGCAGGGGCGTGATGCAGGTATCCGCACAGCTCATCATCGCCATGCGCACAAAATCCCAGTACTTCTTTTCATCCGGAGTGTCTGCATTATCCATGTACTCCTGTGCGAAATCTTTTGATTCCTGATCCAGCCCTTTATACCACTGCACCAGTGTCTCATTGTCATGGGTCCCCGTATACACAACACAGTTTCGGTCATAGCTGTGGGGCAGATAGTCGGTCTCCTCCCTGGGATCAAATGCAAACTCCAGCACTTTCATCCCCGGATAACCGCTGTCTTTCAGCAGCTGCACCACGGTATCCGTAAGAAAGCCAAGGTCTTCCGCAATGATCGCCTGATCTCCCAGCCGGCCCTGGAGCACCCGGAACAGTTCCATCCCCGGCCCTTTCTCCCAGTGACCGCCCTCGGCAGTCTTATCCCCGTAAGGAATGCTGTAATACTCGTCAAAACCCCTGAAATGGTCAATGCGCACCACATCATACAGTGTAAAGCAATGCTCCATTCTGCGGCACCACCACTGGAAATTGGTCTGCCTGTGGTAATCCCATTTGTACAGAGGATTGCCCCACAGCTGTCCGGTGGCGGAAAAAGCGTCAGGCGGGCAGCCTGCCACTGCCGTGGGAACAAAATCCCGGTCAAACTGGAACATCTCCGGATTCGCCCATGCATCCGCCGAATCAAATGCCACATAGATGGGAATGTCCCCGATAAACTCAATTCCGTTTTGGTTGGCATATGCCTTCAGTTTCTTCCACTGCACATGGAACTGGAACTGAAGGTATTTATAAAATTCTATGTCAAAATAACACTCTCTTCTATAATAGTCCAGCGCATTGGACCAGCGTTTTCTGATATCCTCTGCCCAATTATCCCAGGATACCCCGTCAAAACGCTTCTTCACCGCCATAAAGAGGGCGTAATCATCCAGCCAGGCGGCATTTTCCCGGGTAAAACGGATAAAATCCGGATTCTCGGCAATGTGGCTGCGCTCATAGGCAAGATGCAGCAGCGGAAAGCGGTTTTCGTATATCTTTCCATAGTCTGTCCTGGCCGGATCATCTCCAAAATCACATTTCCCGCACTCCTCTTTTGTCAGTACCCCTTCCTCAACCAGCGCTTCCAGGTCGATGAAATAGGGATTGCCTGCAAAAGAAGAAAATGACTGGTACGGGGAATCCCCGTAACTGGTAGGAGAGAGTGGCAGTATCTGCCAGTAACTCTGCCCTGCCTCTTTCAGTCTGTCAATGAAATCATATGCCTCTCTGGAAAAACAGCCGATACCGTACTTTGACGGCAGACTGGCAATCGGAAGCAGTATACCGCTCGCTCGTTTCATACCTTCATACTCCTTTTTGATTTCTAGTTTTACAACTTTACCCGGGACATGTCAGTTGGTTTATTCCCCGGTCCGTGCCCCTTCCGGCCCCGGTCTTCCCAGTAACATCCCGCTTCCGGCCGCCACCCGGACACGGTTCCCTGTTATCCCTGTCTTTTTCCGGCAGTCCGTCTCATTGCCATCTGCCAGTACCTCCCAGATGTCATCTTGTGTTCTGCCTTTTTCTGACAGCACGGATTTTCCTGCTGCCGGCTCCACATGCCCCGGCAGGCCAATGGCATGTTCCTCCGGGGAAGCATTGTAAATAATGAACAATTCTTCCCACCGGGAGGGCCGGGAAGCCTTGTTGTCCACCCGGAATGACACCACACCATCCCCGTGAATCTTTCCGTCCATGATGCGCCGGTTTGCGCTGGGGGACTTGTCACACAGGCCGGGAAGCTGTTTCCTGAGACTGACCAGTCCTCTGTAGTACTCCACCAGTTCCCCATATTCCACCGTTCTGTGCCACTGAAGCATGTTCAGTTCGGGCGTGGAACAATAGCTGTTGTCCTCCCCCTGCTTGGTCCGGGCAAACTCTTCCCCCGCCTGCAGAAATAGATTTCCCTGGCAGGTGAAATAGATAAACGCCGCCAGCTTGTTGGCCGCCAGCACATCCTCGTACCGCCGGTCAAAATCTGCCTTTTCACCGTGCATGGACAAAACCAGTTTATCCCAGAGGGTGAAATTGTCATGTGCCGAGACATAATTGATGATCTGTCCGCAGCTCTTGGGCATAAAGCACGCCCCGCCATCCTTCCAGCCCGTCACCGCCTGGAGTATGGACGCTTCCATCCCTTGCGCCCCATTGACAAATCCCGGTTCTCCTGCATAAAACACACTGCCCTTTATGGCGTCCCGGGTGTCATCACTGAAGATTCCGATTCCCTCGTTCAGATATCCCGCATTCTCCTTCTGGGCCGCCCTGGTTCCATCTTCCATGGGAGAGTCATCCGCACTCCAGGGTTCCCCGTAAAGCATTTTCTCCCCCGGGCCAAACGCCTCGTCCAGTTCCCTGCGGATACGGTTCATCAGCTCCACCGTCAGCAGCCCCATCAGGTCAAACCGGAATCCGTCCATGTGATATTCCCTGGCCCAGTACATGACGGAGTCCGCTATATAATTATCCACCATGGAACGCCCTGCGGCAATGTCATTTCCGCAGGCCGAACCGTTGGCAAGGCTCCCGTCCTCCTCGTAGCGGTAATAATACCCCGGCACCATCCGCTGCAGCCAGGAATCCTCGTGATGGGTATGATTGTAAACCACATCCATAATAACCCGGATGCCGCTTTTATGCAAGGCCTGAATCATCTCCTTGCACTCCCGGATTCTGACCGTGCCGTCATTTGGGTCCGTAGCGTAAGAGCCTTCCGGTACATTGTAGTTCACCGGGTCATAGCCCCAGTTAAACTGCTTTTCGTCCCCCGCCTCGTCTACGGAACCGTAGTCAAAAAAGGGCAGCAGATGCACATGGGTAACACCCAGTTTTTTCAGATAATCCACACAGGTGGGATAGTCGCCTCCCGTCCCTGTCACGGTAAAAGCCTTATACTTCCCCCTGTATTCCCCGGGAATGCCGCTGTCCGCGTCATGGGAAAAGTCCTTGATATGCAGTTCATAAATAATCTGTTCACCGCATCCCTCCGGCGCCCTGTCCGCCTCAAATCCCGGCGGATTCGTCCTGGACAGGTCCACCGCCATGCTTCTGCCGCCATTGCAGCTGCAGCCTGCCGCATATGGGTCCGCGGTACGGGTGTCCCTGCCGTCTATCCGCACCAGATAATCATAATAAGATCGGAAGAGCACACGTCTGAACTC
>OFFF01000060.1_pt1 | contig 78481 bp, 67 predicted proteins | sample 1521301 | NCBI WGS metagenome assembly OFFF01 (sample SAMEA3504101, study PRJEB24116) | mouse gut metagenome | biome: mouse gut; feature: mouse-associated habitat; material: faeces | place: Denmark | collected 2011
CCAGCATTGAAAAAAATGTGCAGGATTTGAAAACATATCTGGAAGAAAACCTTCGGGAAAAAGAAAACGCGCCGGAGGTTCCTGAAATCGGTATGGCGGTTTTGCGTCAGCAATTTGTCTTGGCTGAAACGATTGGAATTTGGATTGAGGAATTGAAAAAACGATTTTAGAGGCTAATTCTCAAACGCGCAAAAGGGGAAGGAAACCACAATAATGTGTGGTTTTCTTCCCCTTTTGTTGTTATTTCATAGTGCAGGTGCAAAATGTCAGCAGCCTGCTTCACAATTTAATTTGTGGTCTTGTCTATATTAGTGAAATGGTATTTCCAGAATATGGTGTCCACTTTATCGCCGTGAATGACGGGGGGACAGCATAAAGGGAGATAGCGAGTTTACCGCAATCAGCAACGTATTTAATGAGATGTTCGCCAAGGACACCAGCAAGAAAATTAAGGCTACCTGGGCCATACGATCATTTCAAGACCAGCAAGCCATTGTTCAAGAGCAAGAAAAAGGTCTGGAATAACCCGTCCGAGTGGGTGATCTTCAAGAGGATTTACGAGGACAATATTTCCGGCAAACTGCCCAAGACAAAAATAATGCGAAAGTCGGCGCAGCTTGACGCTACGCCGACCCTCGCCCCAAATGTTTTCTTACGTCACCGCCCCATTTTGGGCGAGGCTTTGGGGGGGTTATTGGGATAGGAGGATTCGGTCGTTGTCCAGTTCTTGGCCGGTTCCGGCTTTGAAGCGGGAGAGGAGATCTTCTTTGGTTAGGTGGGAGCGTTCTTCGCCGCCTACGTCCAGGACGATGCTGCCGTCGGACATCAGGAGGGTACGGTTGCCAAGCTCCAGGGCCTGCTTCATGTTGTGAGTTATCATGAGGCAGGTGATGTGATTGCGGGCTGTTATGGTTTTTGTCAGGTCGAGGACTTTTTCGGCGGTGCCGGGGTCTAGGGCGGCGGTGTGTTCGTCCAGGAGAAGGAGCTTTGGAGGAACCATTGTTGACATGAGAAGGGTCAGGGCCTGGCGCTGGCCGCCGGAGAGGAGGCCTACGGGCTGTTTCAGGCGATCTTCCAGGCCCATTTCCAGGAGGGATAGCTGTTCTTGGAAGAAGGCTTTATCTTTTTTGGAGATTCGGCTGAAAGGGGAGGAGCCTTCGGTGTTGCGCAGGTAGGCCAAGGCCATGTTTTCTTCTATGGTCATGGTGGGGGCTGTGCCTTTTAGGGGGTCCTGGAATAAGCGGCCGATGAAGTGGCTGCGCTTGTATTCGGGGAGAAAGGTGATGTCTTTTCCGTCTACGGATATGGAGCCCTCGTCTACATAGAAGGCGCCGGCGATGGCGTTGAACATGGTGGATTTGCCTGCGCCGTTGGAGCCGATGATTGTGACGAAGTCGCCGTTGTCCAGATGGAGGGACAGGGCGGAGATGGCTTTTTTGGCGTTGACGGTTCCGGGATTGAAGGTTTTGGAGATGTTTTTAAGATCCAGCATGTTATCTGCCTCCTTTCCGGGCTGCGGCTTTTCGCTTTTCGAATAGAATCCAGTTTTTTATGGTTGGGAATGCGATGGCCAGGGCTACGATGACTGCGGTGATGAGCCGGAGGCCCTGGACGGGCATTATTTTGGTGTACAGTACGATGGCGTAGATGAGCCGGTAGATTGCGGAGCCGACGATGGCGGCTATGGCTCCTTTGACCAGTGTGCGGCGGCCCAGTACGGTTTCGCCTATGATGAGGCAGGCCAGGCCGATGACTACGATGCCGGTTCCGCCGTTGATGTCGGCTGCGTTCTGGTATTGCCCGACCATAGCGCCGGAGAGGGCGGTCATGGCGTTTGCCACGCACAGGCCCACGGTGATGGTGAAGGCGGGATTGATGGAGGAAGCCCGTACCATGTCCATGTTGTCGCCGGTGGCGCGGATGGAGAGGCCCAGCCGGGTTCCCAGGAACAGGATCAGCAGGACGCCCATGAGGATTGTGATGAATCCGGCAAGCAGAGCTTCGTTCCAGGCTCCGCCGATGCCTGTGTTTTCGAAGAGGGTGAAGATGGTTTCGGATTTCAGAAGGCTTACGTTGGCGCTCCAGCCCATGACCATAAGGTTCACGGTGTAGAGGCCCATGTTGGTGACGATGCCGGCCAGTATGGAGGGAACGCCGAGCTTTGTCTGAAGAAATGCGGTTACAAAGCCTGCGGCCATGCCTGCAATCATGGCGGCGGGAATGGCAAGCAGGGGATGCCCGGAGGCGGCCAGGGTCACGGATACGGCGGCGCCCAGGACAAAGCAGCCGTCTGTGGTCAGATCCGCAATATCCAGAATACGGTAGCTTAAGAACAAAGCCATTGCTACCAGAGCATAGAGAAAGCCCAGTTCCAGGGCTGTTTGTGTAATGTAGAGCACAGTATTTCTCCTTTCCTTACAATCCGGTGAAATAAGCCGTCGGCTTTTCCGCTTCCCCATCAGTATCATTTATCTGATGGACGGAAGGCGGAAAAGCCGAGCGTTTTTTGACTAATCCTCAGTTGTGATAACTTCAACGATTTCGCCCATTTCGGAAAATACGGAGTAATCAATGTTCAGAACTTCGGCGGTTTCCGTATTTACGGTGATGATGCCGCCTTCGGTGAGATAGAAATCGTCCATATCGGTCATTCCGTTTACGATGGCGTCAAAGGCAAGGTCTGCTGTCTGAGTTCCCAGATCCGTGTAGTTTACGCCGCAGGTGGTGAAGGCGCCGTTGCGGACAAAGGAATCGGCTCCTGTGTAGTGGGGAATACCGGCCTTTGCCAGATCTTCATAGATAGCAAGCTCGGAGGCCATGATTACGTTGTCGGTAGGTGTGAAGATAGCATCTACGCCCTCTGCAATTAACGCGGAAGCGCAGGCGATTACTTCATCGCTGGTTGCGGCAGGCTGCTCGCTGTAGGAAATATTTTTGGCTTCCAGATATGCTTTTGCCTCTGCGATGGGAGTGGTGGAGTTTGCCTCGGACTGGGAGTAGAGAAGTCCTACCTTTTCAATGTCCGGGTTCTGTGCAAACATCATATCCAGGATAAAGCTTGTATTCAGTGCATCGCTTGTTCCGGTTACGTAGTCAATATCTACCAGCCCTGCTTCTGCCGGATCGGAAATTGCGGCGAAGACTACGGGGGTATTGGTATCCTTTGCGCAGGAAACCATGACCTGAGCGGCGAGGGTGGCGATTGGGATGATAGCGTCTACCTTGTCTGTGATAAGCTGATCGCCGATCTGCTTTAAGGTGGTCTGGTCGCCCTGGCCGGAATAGATCTCATGGGAAATGGTGATGCCTTTTTCAGAGGCGATGGCGTCAAGCCGGGCGGCGACTGCGTTTGCAATCTCATCCAGAGAGGCGTGATCCATTTGCTTAACAATTGCTATACTGTAGGAATCCTTGGAGCCTTCGGAGGAAGGAGTTTCGCTGTCTGCGTTTGTATCGGCAGGAGCATCCGCTGATTCCTCCGGTGCGGCAGGTTCTTCTGTTTTGCCGGAGCAGCCGAGCATGGAGCAGGCAAGTACGAAAGCACATCCAAGAGCCAGTAATTTTTTCATTGTCATCTTTTTCATAATTTTTTCTCCTTTTCTTTTACGAGGTTTTTTGATTGGGCGGCAGATGAGGAACCGTGTTTTGCCAAAATCGCGGTTCCGGGGAAATGTTTATCAGCGGTTTGCAGCCGGATAAAAAAACGCTCCTGCCCCTTATATGGGACAAAAGCGTAAACTTCTGCGATACCACCCAAATTGACATTTCTTAATGAAAATGTCCACTCGCTTACACGTACCATCATACGTGCCCCGATGGATAACGGGTGGGGTCCCGTCAGCCTCTACTGGAAGTTTTCCTTCCTTCGTTCAAAGCTGCCCTCCAAAGCCCATTCGCTGACTGCTTCACGCTCCCATCCCACCCCAGGGAACTCTCTGTAGATCTGCTTCTGCCAGTTACTCTTCTTCTTCACAGGTTTCACTTATATTGCGTTACAGGTATTATACGCACAGGAGACGGGATTTGTCAACAATTTTTTGAAAAAGGGAATTGTTGACAAATCTATGATAGAGAAAGAATATAAAAAGATGGTAGAAAGAAAAAAGATTTACAGGTATAATCAAATTATGAAAACCATACCGGCAGAGGAGTAGAAAATGGGATTATTTGAGAAAAAAATAGGAACCGTATTTTTGAAAGAAGACAGTGACGCCCAGGAATTTGTGAAAAAACTGGAGGAATTGAAGGAACGTTCTCAAGGGGAGCTTCGTTATAAAATCGAAAAGCAGATAAACATAGCAAATTATGGAATACTTGGAGAGAAAAATGTTGCATTTGAATTGAAAAACAGCGGAATGGACATGTATGTTCTCCACGATATCTATCTGGAATATGGAGAGATGTCCGCGCAGATTGATTATATCGTGGTCACGAGGAAGCATGTTTATGTGATTGAATGTAAAAATCTGATTGGAGATATTGAAATTGATAACAACGGCAATTTTATCAGAAGATTTGAATTGTTTGGCAAGCATGTAAGGGAGGGAATATATTCTCCTATTACGCAGAATGAACGCCATTTGCGCATTCTGAAGGAAATAAGAAAAGAAATGAAGAAAAATTTTCTGACAAAATATATGTTTGAGCAGGCATTTCAGAATACTTATAAATCAATTGTTGTACTGGCGAATCCCAAAACCTGTTTGAATGACAGTTTTGCCAAAAAAGAGGTAAGGGATCAGGTAATACGTGCGGATCAATTGATAGCTTACATAAAGAAAACGGATGCTTCTGATGAGGGAGGGAAATGGAGTAGTCAGGCCATAGAAGAGATTGCCCGGTTTTATTTGGGAAAATGTAAGCCGGCAAAGTCGGATTATGCTCAAAAATATGAGGAACTTCTGAAACTGGCAGATGAAAACGACGTAGCTTCCAATGATGAGAAGATACAGCCGGAAAGTAAAAAAGAAGTGTATGAAAAGCCGGATTCTGCGGAGGAAGAGCTTGTAAAAAGATTAAAAAAATTTAGATTGGATCAAAGCAGAAAAGAAGGAATCAAACCTTATTTTATATTTAATGATTCCCAAATGAGGGACTTAATAAGTAAGGGGCCTAAAAATAAAGAAGAGCTTCTCAATATTTCCGGCTTTGGTCCTAAGAAAGTGGAGAAGTACGGAGATGTAGTTTTAGAAATTATAAGCGGTGAGGTATCCGCTCATTAGACTGTAATTAAAGACGAATGCTTTGTGACAGTGTCCGCAGATATAGTATAGCGAGCATCGGATTGTATCAGCCACAAATCCAACCTTAAAGCTGTTCAAGAAAAGATAGAAGAATATTAATGGATATGCTATAATTCTTGTGTTGTCCAACCTACACCCGACAACGGGAGGAGGTGTTTACATGGAGTTAGTCATATCTTTTATAGTCGCTGTTGCGGCTGGTGTAGCCTGCCACTACATCATCAAATGGCTTGACAGTGACCGAAAGGACAACAAATAGCCTAGTGGGTGATTTGCCACTATAAAAGAAAAGAAGAATCCCCAAACTGTACGCTACTACGGTTTGGGGATTCGTTCTACGTTCACATGGAACTGTCATATCTTTTTGCCTATCGGCATTATAGCATATGCAAAGCCTTTTTTCAATATGCTTTTAGCAATCTAAAATTTATCCTTATTTGCTATCAACCAAGTATTAAAATACAAAAATGGCTTATTTTTTGACACTTTTTTAAATCTATACAAGCAACTGCCGATACCGGTTCACGCAGGCCAATATCTCCTGCCTCCGGGGACGGGCCAGGGAGGAACGGACATCGCCGTGCTCAAAGAGCCCTTCCAGCCCTTGATTATTCAGCAATGCTTCCAGCTGATCCGCAAGAGTCGGCATATTTTTCTTTCCGTCCATAACCTGCAATTGCAGAAACTTAAGGAGATAAGCCAGAGCCATAGTCTGCTCCCCGTCCCGAAGCTGTTCCAGATAGCGAAGCTCCACGGCATCCCGTCCCAGAAGCAGCTCATGGGTCCCCATAGCCTTAAGCTTCAGCCGGTCATCCCGCTTTACGGTAGCATTAGCCCTGGGACAGCGGTTGGCGGAGTAGGCCGGGAATTTATCCTGCTTAGTGGAAAATACGGGAAATGCCGCTGCAGCCTCCTTTGCACGCCCGGTAATATCGTAGGGCACATATTCCTTCATCTGCACCACCGTGTCAGCTACATGGAAATAGGAGCCGGAGCTTCCCGCCACAATCACGGAAGAAATACCGAAATCCTCATAAAGACTGCGAACCCGCTCAATAAAAGGGATAATCGGCTCTTCTTCCGGCGCCACAACCTGCTGCATCAGCTTATCACGAATCATAAAGTTGGTGGCGGAGGTATCCTCGTCAATCAGCAGAAGCGTGCTGCCGCTCTCCATGCTTTCCATCAGATTCGCGGCCTGGGAAGTACTGCCGCTGGCGTCCTCCGTAGAGAAATGCCGGGTATCCCTGCGCCCCGGAAGCTGACGGATAAAGGGGGAAATATCCACGCCCGTTACGCTTCTGCCATCCTCGGAGCGCAGCTTCCAGGCGCTTTCGTCCGTGATAACCAGTTCCCGGCCGTCGCCGCCGATGTGATTGTAGACGCCGTACTGGAGTGCCTGGAGCACCGTGGACTTTCCGTGATAGCCGCCGCCCACAAAAAGGGTAATGCCTTTGGGGATACCCATGCCCGTTACAGGACCGCGGTTGGGAAGGTCAAGTGTCACTTCCATAGAAGCCGGAGACTGAAAGGCCACGGCCTCCTGCATGGGGCGATCCGAAACGCCGCTCTGTCTGGGGAGAATGGAACCGTTTGCAAGAAAGGCGCAAAGCCCCAGAGCCGGAAGCTGCTCTCGGATATACTGTTGATCCTCACATAGCTCAATAGCGGCCTTTAAGCGGTTCTTGTTAATTTTCTGGAAATAGAGGCTGGCGTGAACACAGTCCGGCAGAATGTCGAAGAGCATTTTCTCAAGCTCCCGGGCGTCAATGGTCCGCCCTCTGGCCGGAAATCCCGCTTCAAAACGCAGAGTTACATTGCCCTCCCGAACCCGGCAGGCCGTGCGCTCCAGGACTTCCTGTCCGCAGCGCGAGGCGCCGAGAAGTCCGCTCTTACCCGAACCCTTGGCCTGCTTGCTTCCCGAAGAGAGCTGCGCGGCAAAGAGACGCGTCAGATGATCCTGCAGGGTAATGCGCTTGGGGTAGGTGTCATAGTACTCGGCGGGAAATCCTGCTTTTTTTCCCGATACAAGAACCGACAGCCGGGAGGGAGAGGCAAAAGGATCTCCCTGCACATGGTCAATGGAAAGGACAAAGCTTCCGAAGTCGTACTGTCCTCTTAGATCTTTATAAGCCGGATAGCTCCGGTGATCGATAGAGCGAAGATTCGCCCGCAAATCCTGTGATGATTTCATAAAGATATGCTCCTCGTCTTAAAATAAATTTGTATTGGTGAAAGGTCTCTGCATTTTATTGTAAATCAGAACAAAATTCCGGTCAATGAAAACATTGTTTTTTCAGATCCATGTTCGTATAATGAAATTGGAAAAGAACAAATGCAATATGTGAAAAGGAACCCTTCATGCAGACAAAGAGCACAAAAAAAGTAAAAATATGTAAGAAATCACGGCGGTTGCAACCCGAAGTTTACAAATTTCCAAGTGCACTTGGTGGTTGACAACCGAAAAAAAGCCTAAAATAAGCACATACCCAAGGGGATATGTACATGTACGGATATATGGAGCTTAAAAACAACAACGCTTGAAACAGTGTCAAAAGAAACAGAATGAAATATTTCGGAACTGGAGCGTATGGAACAGCAGGGAACAAACAGTACATAGAAGGATTTGCAAACGCACGGATTTGCGGCCGGAAATTCTTCTGCCTTAGGATATGCGGGATGTGCTGGTTGTACCTTATATAACTGGAATAGAAAGGATGGAAAATTATGATTTTGGCAGATAAAATAATTGCATTGCGAAAACAGCATGGATGGTCTCAGGAGGAGCTGGCCGGGCAGCTTGGAGTATCCCGGCAGGCGGTATCCAAGTGGGAGAGCACCGCGTCCATACCGGATCTGGAGCGGATTTTGAAAATGAGTGAAATTTTTCAGGTGAGTACGGACTACTTATTAAAAGAAGAGCTGGAAGAGATAGAAGTATCGGCGCCGACAGAGGCGGAGACGGACGAAGATTTAAGAAGCGTGTCCCTGGAGGAAGCGGACAATTTTATAGAACAGAAAAAACGCAATTGTTTTTCCACGGCACTCGCAATTGCGGCATATATTCTTTGCCCGGTGGTTTTGATTTTCCTTGCCGGCTATTCGGAGCTTGCCACGGCCCGGATTTCTGAGGATGCGGCTGGGGGAATCGGCCTTGTGGTTCTGCTTTTGATAGTAGGCGCAGCATCGGTTGTGGTTCTTCTAAACGACTCACGGCTGGAAAAATACGAGTATTTGAAAAAGGGGAAATTCCGTCTTCAATACGGTGTGGAGGGAATTGTCAGAAAGCGTCAGGAGGAAATGAGCACATTTTACCGGACCTGCCATGCAATCGGAACTTTTCTGTGCATAACATCCACCCTTCCTATTTTTCTTACCTTGTGCTTTACGGGAGACAATGACTTCTTTAGTGTAATTGCTGTGGACGTAACATTGCTGCTGGTGTCTATGGGAGTATTTTTATTTGTCTGGTCAGGGGAACAGTGGGAAGCCTGTCAGATTTTGCTTCGCGAGGGTGAATTTACAAAGGAAGAACAGTCGAAAAAGCCGATTTTTGTCATTTATTGGTGTGTGGTTACAGCTATTTATCTCGGCGTCAGCTTTTGGACCTTTGACTGGCGTAGAACCTGGATAATCTGGCCCTGCGCCGCCGTGCTGTCCGGGGCGCTCCATATGGTACTGCGGATGAAAAGAGAAGCAGGGAAGCATGGAGAGTAGCGCAGAAGCACAATGAGAAAATATAGACATACGGTGTCAGGTTTTGTATGATACAATAATAAAAACAAAAGCAGTCAGTCCGAGTTGCAAAAATCTGTAATCAGGGCGTTGCCGGTTACGAAGCGAACAGTAACATAAGGGCTGCAGGGAGGACACCGTATGGCATCTAAATTAGAATTTGTTGAGTATGTAGCCGATCAGCTGGGGGAAGCCGGTGAGATAACATACCGGAAAATGTTCGGAGAGTATGGGATCTACTGCAATGGAAAGTTTTTTGCAACTATTTGTGAGGATCAGTTGTTCTTTAAAATCACGGAGGGCGGAAGGAAGCTTTGGCCGGATCTGGAAGAGGGGATTCCCTATCATGGGGCCAAGCCGCATTTTCTCATTGAAGAGCTGGAGGATCGGGAACGTCTCGCCGAACTGGTGCAGGTAACTTGCCAGGAGCTTCCCATGCCGAAGCCGAAGAAAAAGAAGGGGGCGGCAGATGGAACGAAAAGCGCAAAGTAAGAAGCTGGATTATAAAAAGGAATTTCCCGACCTATATCTGCCCAAAAAGAAGCCGGTGCTGATTGAGGTGCCGAAGATGACATTTATCATGGTGAAGGGAAAGGGCAATCCCAATACCTCCGCCGCTTATGCCGATGCCCTGTCCCTTCTTTACGGACTGTCCTTTGGAATTAAGATGAATCTGAAATTCGACAAGGTGCCCGGGGATATCCGAAAGGGAATGTGTATGGAGGAAGGTTCTCCGGTTTCGGAGGGGAATTATACAGTGCCGCCCCTGGAAGGGCTTTGGTGGACAGAAGATAAGCAGACGGCCTTTGACGGACGGAAGCTTGTGAATAAGGAGGAGCTTCGCTGGTTCTCCATAATCCGCCAGCCGGACGAGGTGACGGAAGAGCTGTTTGCATGGGCGAAGGCGGAGCTTGGGAAGAAAAAGCCGGAGCTGGATACTTCGGCGGCGAAGCTCCTGACATATGAGGAAGGATTGTGCGCGCAGCTTCTTCATGTGGGACCTTATGACGACGAGCCTGCCTCGATTGAGGTATTGGAACGGTTTATTGAAGAGCAGGGCTTCGAAGGGGACTTTCGGATGGAAGAAGGGAACGTGCAAAAGGGACGGTATCACCATGAGATTTATTTGGGAGATCCCAGGAGGACGGCCCCGGAGCGGCTAAAGACCGTGGTTCGGCATCCGGTAAAGAAGAAAAATTAGCGCCGGTAAGGAAATAAGAATACCCTCAGCGGATAAGGAAAATATGGTTCTTATCTGCTGAGGGTACTGTCGTTGTTCCGATGTTACTGTCAGGAAAGCGCACGGAAAGGCAGGAAAATGTAAAAGGGCGGTGCTATACTGGGTGGCAGATGGAAGGAAGCGGTTTTGGATACGGAGGAGTATATGGATTGGATTACGGGCCTGCAAAGGGCAATTGATTATGTGGAGGATCACCTGACGGAAGAACTGGATTACATGGAGATTGCTGTTCAGGCGGCATCTTCCAGCTTTCATTTTCAAAGAGTTTTCGGGATTCTGTGCGGCTGTACACTGGGCGAGTATATCAGGAACCGGCGGCTCACTCTTGCGGGAGGCGAGCTTGCGGCTACGGACATGAAGGTGCTGGACGCAGCGCTGAAATATGGTTATGACAGCCCGGAAAGCTTCTGCAGAGCTTTCACAAAATTCCACGGCATTACACCCTCTGCGGCCAAGGCAGGCGGCGCGGGTCTTCGGTCCTTCTCCAGACTTTCCATCAAGCTTGTATTAGAAGGAGGAACAATGATGAATTACAGAATTGAAAAGCATGATACCCTTAAAATCCTGGCAAAAACCTGGACGCTGGACGGCAAGAAGGAACATTTGCAGAAGGATATTTCAGAACTTTGGGCAAAATGTGCAAAAGACGGTACAATGGCACTGCTGGCAAAGGGAATGGCGCCTAAGGTTATTTTCGGTATGGCAGGGATCTGTCTTGATAATCCCCAGGAGGGAGAGTTTGTGTATGCGATTGGAAGAGAGTATACAGGAGGCGAGGTTCCAAAAGGGCTGACTGTGGTAGAACTGCCTGCGGCTGACTGGGTGGCATTTTCGGAGGAAGGGCGTATGCCGGATGCATTTGACGGACTGTGGAAGCGGATTTACACGGAATTTTTCCCGGCAAGCAGCTACGAGCCGGCCAATGGACCGACGATAGAGGTGTACCCCGACGATGATGTGTACCGGGAGGACTATCGCTTTGAAATCTGGATGGCGGTAAAAAAGAAAAAATAATTTAAAAAAACCCTTGACTTTGACGCAGCGTCAACAAGTATGATGAATTTGTCCGAAGGGGAAAGGAGGAAGAAGCATGAGATACGGAATACGGGAATTATCAGAGCTTGCAGGTGTGAGTGCACGCACGCTTCGCTACTATGATGAGATAGGGCTTTTAAAGCCTCTGTTTGTAAATGAGGCCGGCTACCGCTTTTATGGAGAAGAGGAAGCGGAGCTTTTGCAGCAAATCCTCTTTTACCGGGAGCGCGGGTTTGGCCTAAAGCAGATTGGGGAGATTTTGAAGAAAAAGGACTTTGATGCGGAACAGGCGCTGAAAGAACACCTGGCCGATCTGGAGGCCCGAAGAGATCAGCTTGATGCCTTAATTCGGACAGTAAAGAATACGATTTTGTCAAAGAAAGGGGAATATAAAATGAGTGACAAAGAAAAATTTGAGGCGCTCAAGGAGAGGGCCATAAAGGAAAACGAAGCACAGTACGGCGCGGAAATCCGTGAAAAGTACGGGGAGGACTGCGTGGAGGCATCCAATGAAAAAGTGAAAGGCATGGCACAGGAAGAATGGGAGCAGTTTCAAGGGCTTGAAAAAGAGATTTTGAAGCAGTTGAAGGAAAATGTATTAGCTAAAATCAGTTTTGATCAAGAAAAAGTCAAAGAATTGGTGCTCCTGCATAAGAAATGGCTGTGCATGACGTGGCCGAAGTATTCGGCTGAGGCCCACAAGGGCGTTGCGGCAATGTACGTGGCCGATGAGCGGTTCCGGCAGTATTATGACAGAGAAGTGCAGGGATGTGGGGAGTTTTTAAAGCAGGCTGTTGATTACTGGGCAGACCGGCTGTAAAATAGTTTGAAGGCAAGAGAATTAAAACTAAGAAATCATACTTTCGGTGTGCAGGGAAACACTGAGGGCAGGTATGCCGGCTGACAAGCCGGCATATTTTGATATCCTTGTCTTCTATATAAGAAACAATATTTTTTATAAATTTCCTCTTGACCCTAACGGAACGTCATAGGATAAAGTAGACTTATCAAAATCAGAAGGCAGGGCTGTGATAATGAGAACAGTAAAAGAGATTTCCAATCTGACAGGTATCAGTGTGCGCACACTTCATTATTACCACGAGATCGGGCTGCTGCCGCCCACAGAGATTAGTGAGGCGGGCTACCGGCTTTATGACGATAAGGCACTGGAAATTCTGCGGCAGATCTTATTTTTCCGGGAGTTTGATATGCCCTTAAAGGAGATTCGGAAAATACTTCAAAGCCCTGATTTTGACAGAGAGACAATATTAAGAAGTCAGAAAAGGATGCTGGAGATGAAGAAGGAACGTTTAAACCGTATGATTGCCAGCATCGACGACATTCTGAAAGGAGAGGAAGCAATGGATTTTACAGTGTTCGGTACACAGGATATCGAGGAGATTTGCAGCGCGGCCTTTGCCAATATGTCCGGGGAGCAGCAGAAAATCGCTGCGGAGCAGTACGGCGGCGAGGAAGCGTTTCAAAAGCATCTTGCGGAGTCTATGTCCACGGAGCAGGCGCAGAAAACAATGTCTAAAATGCTGGAATGGTATGGAGATAAGGAAACCTATATGGACGTGGCCACCCATCCCTTAAGCGCACAGGTTACGGAAGCTTACGGAAAGCGGTTTGAGTCCATCCGCAAAAAGCTTGCCGCAAAACGGGGAACAGATGTCCGTTCCTTTGAGGTGAAGGAGATTGTAGGGGAGTTTGAGTTTGTGGCGAAGCAGCTTTTCAGGCTGAAGCATATGGAAGGCTTTATGCTGGAGATGGCGGCGGATTACCGGACAAATGAGGCCCTTCGGCAGCAGATGGATCAGACGGAGGGAGAGGGAACGGCAGATTATCTGGCGGAGGCATTGGAAGCATTTTATAAGAAATAACAGTGAACAGGGCGGCCTTATTTTGCGGCGGCCCTGTTCAGCTTTGTCTGCCATTTTCCGCTGCGGTATTCCGTAAAAGAGATCAAGAAGTTTACCAGCCATCCCAAGGGCACCGCATACCATACCATAGCAATGCCGAACCGGGGAGCCATAGTGATCGCGAATATGACACGCAGCGACAGATTGGCAAGGTTGGCGACGGTGAACATCTTCATATCGGCGGCACCCCGGAGAAGGCCGTCCGTACACATTTTAAGGCCGATAAGGGCGAAGAAGAATCCGATAAATCTCAGGTAGCTGCTTCCCGTTTCCAGAGCAAGCTTTGTGCCGTCGCTTCCGAGAAAGGAGGCAATGATGGGAAAATGAAAGAACTCTAAGGCCAGACAGAGAAGCAGGGCAAAAAGGGCTACCAGGCGGAGGGCTGCGTGATAGCCTTTTACTACACGATCCTTTTGATTAGCCCCCATATTTTGTGCGGTGTAGGAGGACATGGCATTGCCCAGGGCGGCCATAGGGACGATGCAGATACTCTCCACACGCATTCCGGCGGAGAAGCCTGCCAGCATCTGCGGGCCGAAGCTGTTGACCACGGATTGAACCAGCATCATACCGATGGACACGGTGGATTGCTGGAAAATGGATGGAAGAGCCACACGGCACATGGTTAAAAGCTCTTCTGCACTGTAAAATCTGCGAATAAATCGCGAAATGGACGAATATTTTTTGGAATGAACGGTAGGAATGGAGTTTCTGGTATCATAGTCTCCGGAAGATCCGGGATATCCCCGCAGCTCCCGAAAAAAAATGAAAAAGGACAGCAAAGCCGAAATCCCCTGAGCAATCAGCGTAGCCCAAGCCACTCCAGCGATTCCAAGTCCCAGAGAGCGCACCAGATAAATATCCAGCACAATATTAAAAACAGAAGAGAAGATCAGCAGATATAACGGAATCCTGGACCGCCCCAGTGCATTGAACATAGAAGATAGCACATTGTACATAAAAAGAAAGGGCAGCCCCATAAAATAAATATTCAGATATTCCACCGCCATATCAAGAATATCCGCCGGCGTCTTTAAAAACACCATAAACTCCCGCCCCATAAAAAGCCCCAGCCCTGCTAAGGCCAGACTGATGCCCAAAAAAGTAAGAAGAGCCGTAGAAATCGACTTTTTCATACGTCCGTATTCCTGAGCGCCGAAATACCGGCTGGTAAGCACGGAAGCCCCTACGCCGCCCCCGATAGCCACGCAGATAAATACATTCGTAAGAGAATAAGAAGCTCCCACGGCAGCCAGGGCATTTTCACTCACATAGCGGCCCACCACCATAGAGTCGGCCATTGTATAAAACTGCTGAAACAGATTCCCGATGATCATCGGCAGCGCAAACAAAAACAAGGCACGCAAAGGGCGTTCCTTCAATAAATAATCTTTTTCCATTATCCTAATCTCCGGCTTTATAGTTAAAGCTTATCATTCTGTCATAAGGTTTAGAACCGTAGCTTAGAACCATTTGCTAAGTCTTAAGCTTCGTACAAAAAAGCAGTCTGCTTTTATCATATCCAAAACAAAGCAAAATGCAACATGAAAATTGAAGAGCAGCAAAGGGACCGCACATAACGGTTTGCTCCGTGATCGGCAGCGACTATACAACAGTTTTCAGGAAAATCAACAGGAGTATAGTCGTTTTATACGTAGAGAAACCGGTTTATTCATGATACAATGTACAGGTTACATAAAATGACACGTATTTTTTCCTAACAGCTAGGAAATTATGTGGAAAATAAAGGAGGTGAGTTTATGTATAATAAAGCCATGCAAATGAGACAGAAAAAAATTCTTCAAATTTTAAAAGAGAAAAAGGATTGGATCACAGGGAAGGAGCTGTCAACGATTCTCAGCGTTTCGGACCGGACCATCCGCAGCGACATGGAGCAGCTTGGAAAGACCTACAAGGGCATTATAGAATCCAGCGTGCGCTATGGCTACCGGATCAATGAGGATGTTTCGGAAGAAAGCGATTTGGAGCAAAGGGAGCATATCCCCCAGACCTCCGAGGAACGATGCAAATACATCATCGAAAAACTGCTTTTAAACAAACGGAAATTAAACATTTTTGATCTCCAGTATGACATTTACGTAAGTGAATTTACCATCAAAAATGATATGAAAAAGATTTCCGAAATGCTGGAAAAATACGACGGCGTGGAGTTGGTCAAAACAGGCAGCCACATTTATCTAAAAGGGAGTGAGGAAAGCAAACGGTTTGTTTACAAGGACTTACTTGCCAATGAGACCAAAGGAAACTTCATCAACCTGAATAAAATTGATGAGCTTTTCCCCAATTTTGATCTGATAAAGGTAAAAAATATCCTGGAAGAAATCCTGGAGAAATACGGTTACCGGGTGCGGGAGGAAACCTTCCCCATGCTCATGATACACGTAGGCGTGTCCATTCAGAGAATGATGAACTACAACTATGTGGAGACTAACCGTTACCGCTGTGAAATAAGGGACACTCCGGAATATAAGATTGCGATGGAGTTTTTCACAAGGGTGACAGCAACACTTTCCTTTGAGCTGAATGAGAATGAGGTTGTCTTATTTGCAAATCTGCTGATCGGAAGGCAGAGAAGCACCCTGTTTGAGAAGGAAGATTATCTGGTACAGGCAGAGGAGCTGATGCTGAAAATCGTAAGCATGGCCCGGCAGAGGTATGACATTGATTTTTCGGCGGATATGCTCTTTAAGGACGGTCTGGTACTGCACCTTCAGAATCTTCTGGAGCGGATACAGCTGGGAGCGGTTGTTTCCAATATCTGTCTGCCGGAAATCAAAAAGACCTATCCGATGGTATTTGAGATGAGCGTGTTCGTCGGGCACATCATCGAGGAATATATGGAGACCTCGGTTTCGGAGGATGAGATTGGCTTTCTGGCCATTCACCTGGGCGCGGCTTATGACCGGCTGAACATCAAATATTACTATCATGTGGTTTTGATTCAGCCCAACAGCAACACCATGTCGGGGGCATGCAGCGATAAGATACTGGAGCGTTTCGGAGAGCGTATCGTCATTGATACCATTTTGAATTATTACGAGGCGCCGGTGATAGAAAGCCTGAACCCGGATTTGATTATCTCCACCATACCGCTGACCCACAAGCTGGATATACCAACAATTGTCATCAGCATGTTTGTGAATACCAGTGATGAGTATAAAATTTTCAAGGCCATTACGGACCTGGATAAGCACCATTACAAAACGGAATTTAACAACTTTATCAAGTGTCTGATTCTGGAGGATTACTACTATTACAATCTGGACTGCGACACTTATGAGGAAGTTATCACCCGTATGTGCGACCGCATGTATGAGGGCGGCCGGGTGGACGAAACCTTTAAGAAATCCACCTTTGACCGGGAGAAGATGGCGTACACCTCATTCAGCTACGGCTATGCCATTCCCCATGCGCTGAACTACTCGGCCATTCAGTCTACCATGAGCATTGCCATTTTGAAAAAGCCGGTTCAGTGGGGAGATTACCAGGTTCATCTGGTGCTGCTTCTGGCTATCCGGGATGATGAGAAGGAGCTTTTAAAGATTTTCTTTGACTGGTTCGGGAATATCTGCGACGATACGCTTCTTCTGTCCAGAATCCGGGAGGCGAAAACAGCCAAAGCCTTTGTAGAATTGATAGAATAGTCCAGCTAAGAAATGTCAAGTGTTTTTGAAAAAGATTTGTTGCTGGATGGTAAAGTCGCAAAGTTCCTCTCATTACAGGTGCATCGAAGTGACTTTACCCTTTAGAGCTGTCGCGCAGCGACTTTAAATAGGAGGTTGAAATGAAGGGAAAAAAGAAGCCTGAACCCGCTTATGTACCGGCCCCGTGGAGCCGAAGAGGATTTGCCTATCTTCTTGACGGGTATCTTGGTTCGGCTTTCAGTGTGATTCCGGTAGGGCTTTTGTGGAATATGCTCACGGAAGAGGTAGTTATCAATACGGATTTAACCCTTTTTGACGCCCCCTACGGATGGCTTGCAGGATTTTTGGGCCTGGTATTCGGAGCCGTTTACTACTATGTGATTCCCATGTGGGTATGGAAAGGGCAGACCCTTGGGAAAAGACTTATGAACCTTCGCATCGTGGGGGAGGACAACAATCCCCTGCCGGCAGGCCGTCTTGCCGTGAGACAGCTTGCGGGAGTGATGCTTTTGGAGGGAGCCTTTCTGCTCACCGGCCAGTATGCGGTACAGATGCTTACCATGCTGACCCTGGGCGCAGCGGGAAAGGCGCTGAATTATCTGCTGTTTGGCGTATTTATAGTGTCTGTGTGGCTTGCATACCGCGACGGAAAAGCGGCGCATGACATTTGGGCCGGCAGTAAGGTAATCGACAATAAATAATTCATACAGAACTGGAATGGAGGACGGGATTTATGGAAGAAATGGAATTGATCTGTTTTAAGATCATCTCTGCGGTAGGAGAGGCAAAGAGCGACTACATCTCCGCACTGGAAGCTGCCAAGAAGGGCGACTTTGAGAAGGCGGAAGAGGCAATGAAGCATGGCGATTCCTGCTATGTAAACGGACACAAGGAGCATGCGGAATTAATCACCAAGGAAGCAAGCGGCGAAAAGACAGAAGTATGCCTGCTTCTGATGCATGCGGAGGATCAGCTGATGGCTGCGGAGACAATTAAGTTACTGGCTTCCGAGCTGATAGAGCTTTATAAAAAGTAAAGAAAAAAGGATAGAAAGGAGGAAAATGACCATGAAGCGATTCTATTTATTCTGTAATGCAGGAATGTCAACCAGCCTTCTTGCAAGCAAAATGCAGAAAACGGCGGACGCCCATGAGCTTCCCATTGAGATCAAGGCATTCTCAGACACACATATGAGTGATGTTGTCAGTGAGTTCAATCCGGAAGTAATTCTCTTGGGACCTCAGGTGAAGCACCTGTTTGATAAGGTAAACGAGCGTTACGGCCAGGATCACATCGTTGCTGTGATCGACAGCACCGACTATGGCAACATGGACGGTGAAAGAGTACTAAAGAAAGCAATGAAGCTTTACAAAGAAAGTAGAGGGAAATAAGTTATGATGCAAAAACTTGAGAAGTTCTTGATGCCCGTTGCAAACGCGCTGTCCAAGAACAAGGTACTGTCTGCGATCCGCGACGGTTTTCTGATTACGGTTCCCATCACCATTGTGGGTTCCATTTTCCTGCTGATTGCCAACTTCCCCCTGGAGGGCTTCCTGAATATGATGACCTCCATCTTCGGGGCCGGCTGGGATGCATACCTGGGAAGAGTATCCGCTATCGCCTTTGACTGCGTGGCGCTTCTGGGTGTATTGAGTATCGGTTACTGCTATGCAAGAGAAAAGGGACTGGAGAATCGAATCGGCGGTGCTGTGGTAGCACTGGTATGCTTTTTGATTATTACGCCCCAGAAGACATTAGTGGAAGTGGAGGGCGCAGCAGAGGCCGCATCCTTCAGCGGATTCCAGTTTACCTTCCTGGGAACGGCCGGAATGTTCCTGGCCATGATTACGGCGATTCTGTCAGTTGAGATTTACGCATGGGCCATCCGCAAAAAGCTTGTGATTAAGATGCCCGACGGCGTGCCGCCTGCAGTTATGGAATCCTTTGCTTCCCTGATTCCTTCCGCAATTGCGATGACCGTATTCTTTGTAGTAGGTATTATTTTCGACCATACTTCATTTGAGTATGTACATTACTTTATTTACCGGGTACTCCAGGCGCCTCTGGTGGGACTTGGCAGATTGTCCGGATTTGAGGTAATCTATCAGTTCTTGTCCACGCTGTTCTGGTTCTTCGGTATCAACGGACCGGCTGTAACCAACACCATTTTCAGCCCCATCCATAAGGTACTGACTGTGGAGAACTATGAGGCAGCTCAGGCAGGACTTGAGATGACCAACATCTTTACGGCAGGCTTCTCCGATTTCTTCTGCAATTTCGGAGGCGGCGGATCGACCCTGGGTCTTGTTATTATGATGGCATTCCTTGGAAAATCCAACCGTATGAAGACTTTAGGAAAGCTGTCCCTGCCGGCCGGTATCTTCGGTATCAACGAGCCGTTGATTTTCGGTCTTCCGATTGTATTGAACCCGCTGATGGCAATTCCTTTCATCCTTGCGCCGGTTGCAAATACGATTATCGGATATCTGGCTACGGTAACGGGTATTATGCCGATTACCTTGGGCGTGCAGCTTCCCTGGACCTGTCCCATCATCTTCTCGGGATTCCTGGTGACCGGTTCCTTCATGGGTTCTGTTGTCCAGATTGTGCAGCTTGCGGTGGATATTCTTATCTACTATCCGTTCTTCAGGCTGCTTGACAAGCGCTATGTGGACGATGAGAGCAAGACGAGCAATAAGACTGACGAATTGGATGATTTGTCCTTTGACGACCTGGAGTTTGACTGAGAAAATATAGCTACATAAAAAAGGAAAGGGCTGTCGTGAGGGCAGCCCTGACAAAAAACAGTATTATCAGTTGGACGGTAAAGTCGCAAAGACACACGAGAGGAACTTTTATGAGTGTCCTTTCGAATAAAAGTTTCTCTCACTACAAGTGTGTCGAAGTGACTTTACCCTTTAGTGCTGTCGCGCAGCGACTATAAATAGGAGGCAGAGTATGAATATCGTATTAATTTTTGATCAGGGTCTGGCAGGAGCCGGAGGGAAGTCCAATCCCAACGTGGGACTGACGGCCGTAAAAGGCGGAATCGGCTCAGCCTTAATGATGGAGTCCCATCTGGAGAAGATTGGAGCCAAGGTAGCGGCTACTCTCTACTGCGGCAACGAATACTTTCTGAACAACCAGGAAGAGGTTGTGACAAAGATGACGGCTATGGTAAAGAAGGTAAAACCGGACTTCGTGGTATGCGGTCCCTGTTTTAACTTCCCTGACTACGCGAAAATGGCAGCTATGATTTCAACCTCTATCCTGGAGAAAACGGAAATCAAGTCCTGTGCCATGATGTCAGTGGAAAACGGAGAGACCATTGAGCTTTACAAGGACAAGACGCCTATTGTAAAGATGCCGAAAAAGGGCGGAACCGGATTAAATGACAGCTTTTCGGATCTCTGCGATCTGATTAAGGGAACGGTTGAATCCTCTTCTGATTTGGAAGATATCAAGAAGCGTGTCTGCTATTAAGAATAGAAATGTGGTGAAAGGGGCTGTTGCAAAATAGGCCATCAGCCATTTCCGATAATCGGAAAAGTCTGCTGTCTTATTTTGCGGCAGCCCTTTTAAAAGGAGAAATATGAATACAGAAAGATTGAAAACCTTATGTAACAGCTTTGGAGTCAGCAGCGGGGAGCAGGCGGCGGCCAAAATTCTCCGGGAGAGCTGTAAGCCTCTGTGCGATGAGTTAAAGTATGACCGCCTCGGCTCGGTATTTGCCGTAAAAAAATCAAAAAACCCTAAGGCGGCAACGCTTATGATTGCCTCCCCTCTGGATGAAGTGGGACTGATGATTTCCGAGGTGAAAAAGGACGGAACCCTGGCTTTTATTCCTCTGGAGAGTATTGCCCTTAGTTCCCTGCTGCATCAGCGCGTGCGGATTCTGACCAGAGAGGACACGTTTATTGACGGCGTCATCGGCATGGACAAAAAGGCTCTGGAGGACTCCTGCGAGATCAAGAGCGCGGAGGATCTCTTTATCACCTGCGGTTTAAGCGGCGATGAGGCAAAGGAGCGGATTCATCCGGGAGACCTGGCAGGCTATGCAGGCACTTTTGGAGAGCAGGACGGGACTGCGATAGCAAAGGCCCTGTTTCCGCGGGTGCTGAATGAAGTTACCCTGGAGCTTTTGGAGAAATTGAAGGATACGGAGCTTGATTTTCATTTGGCAGCAGGCGGCGTTGCCCAGTCTGTCATCGGATACCGGGGGACTAAGACAGCGACCTATGTGATACGGCCGGATGCAGCCATTGCGCTTACGGCATTTGATACGGCGAAAAGGAAGGTTCAGTTGGGAGATAAGGTGATTCTGGGCTATTATGATCGCCAGATGCTTCCCGCCCAGGCGCTTCTTCGGGATTTGGCCGGACAGACGGAGACAAAGGAATATTTCGGACTTTTGGGAAATGACGGGTCCTTTATCCATAAGACTTTAAAGGGAACCCCCAGTATCAGCGTCGGCATTGCTGTGGACCATCTGGGAAGCGCAAATGAAATCTGTAAGATCAGTGATGCGGATGCCCTGACGGATGCGTTGGCTTCTTATCTGCGTACCTTGGACTCGGAGAAAATTATGGGATTTGGAATGGGTGACAGGCATGGTTGATTTGGAAAAAATGGAACGGATTTGCGGAGCGCCGGGTATTTCCTCCTTTGAGCAGGAGATTGGATGTATTTTGGAGGAGGAGTACAGGGGCTTTGGCCTGAATTGCAGAAAGGACGGTCTTGGGAGCGTCATTGCCGCAAAGTGCGAAGACAGGCCGGGACCGAAAATGATGATTGCCGCCCATATGGACGAGGTTGGATTTATGGTAGAGGCCATTGACGAGCAGGGCTTTCTAAGGCTGCGTCCGGTGGGGAGCTGGTGGAGCCATCTTGTTCTGGGACAGTGGTATACGGTTGTCACAAGGGAAAATGGGTCTTATCCGGCTTTGATGGGAAGTATGGCCACCCACGGGCTGCCTGCCAAGATTCGGGACAAGACGGTTTCTATGGAGGATATATATCTGGATCTGGGAGTGGAGAACCGGGAGGAGGTTCTTTCTCTGGGGATTGCTGTGGGAGATATGGTAGTGCCCTGGACTCATTTTGAGGTGATGCGGAATCCAAAATATGTGTCCTGCAAGGCATTTGACGACCGGATTGGAAATTATATTATGCTGGAAGCGGCTAAGCGGCTTCGGGATGAGGTTCATACGCCTCTGTATCTGGCGAATACCGTTCAGGAGGAGCCGGGGCTTCGGGGAGCGAGAACGGCGGTGGAATGGGTGCATCCTGATATTGCATTTGCGATTGATACCACACTTGCCGGGGATACGCCTGCCAATCACAATATCTGCTCTCTGGGGAAGGGCGTGGTGCTGTCTATGATTGATTCCAATTCCATTGCTCCCAGAAAATTGGTGCGGTATGTGGAAGGGATTTGCAGGAAGCATGGGATTGACCATCAGTATGCGGTATTCAACAAGGGCGGAACGGATTCGGGGAATATTCATAAGGCTTTTGACGGTGTTATCAATATGACGCTCTCGATTCCGATTCGGTATATGCATACGAATCACAGTATGATCCATACGGATGATGTGGAGGCTTGCATTCGGCTTGTTTGTGAGCTGGCGAAGGATATGAGCGGGGAGATTTTTGAAAGTATATTATAAACGGCGGAACCGAAACAGAGATATTTTCAGGGAGCATAAATCAATGTGCTGATGCAAGAATTTGCGGCCGGGAAATGATTTGATGAAGGTGTATCAGGAAGAATGTTACGGAACGGAATAGGAGAGTGATATAGATGTATGGTATTATAGCGACCTGGCGGATGGCCAAGGAAGGGATTGAGCTTGCGGATGAGATGCTGAAGAAGGGGGAGACCTCCGGCAAGGCGATTGAGACGGCTATTAAGGCGGTGGAGGATTTTCCGTATTATAAATCGGTTGGTTACGGCGGTCTGCCAAATGAGGAGCAGATTGTGGAGCTTGATGCCGGTTATATGGATGGGGATACGATGAGTGTCGGCGCTCTGGGGGCGATTAAAGATTTTGCCAATCCCATCAGTATTGCGAAGAAGCTCAGTGAGGAAAAGGTGAATAATGTTCTGGTAGGTGCGGGGGCGGAAAAGTACGCACGGGAAATGCAGTTTGAGGAGAAGGAAATGCTCACGGACAGGGCGAAGGCTTTTTACCGTAAGCGGAAGAAGGAGATGGATCAGGAGCTGAAACCTTATGATGGTCATGATACGGTGGGAATGGTTTGTCTGGATACTTCCGGGACGGTGACGGCAGCTACCAGTACAAGCGGGCTTTTTATGAAGCGAAGCGGACGTGTGGGGGATTCTCCGATTGTAGGCTCCGGATTTTATGCGGATTCTGAGGTCGGCGGAGCTACGGCTACCGGGCTTGGAGAAGACCTGATGAAAGGGTGTATTTCTTATGAGATTGTGCGGTTGATGAAGGAAGGGATGTCGCCTCAGGAGGCTTGTGAGAAGGCGGTGACGGATCTGGATCGGAGGCTTAGGGAAAAACGCGGGGAGGCCGGGGATCTTTCGGTGGTGGCTATGAACTGTAAAGGGGAGTTTGGGTGTGCTACCAATATTGGAGGGTTTTCGTTTAGTGTGGCTGCGGAAGGACTGGAGCCGGTTGTTTATCTTGTTACCAGGGAAGAGGATGGGCGTTGTAGTTTTAAGGAAGCGGATCAGGAGTGGCTTGAGGAATATATGCGGGTGAGGATGGCGCCTGTTGTGGAGTAGGTGGTAGGTTGTGAGGCTGTCGCAGAATCAGCCGGCAGCCATTTCCATATCCTGTGTTCGGACGATTCACGCACACTCTGTCTGCTCTGACCGTACATTGCCTTGGTGGTTGCTTGCGGAGGATGTGCGGAATGAGGCAATGTTCGTCCATAGCAGACAGAGTGTGCGCGAATAGCCGGACACTGGATATCGGAAAAGCCTGCCGGCTGATTCTGCGACAGCCCGGTAGGTTGTTGAGAAGAATTGTGTATCTGTTACAACGCACAAATCGATTTACAGGCACGTGCATTTGTGACTGGAAATTGATTTCATGTGGGTGTGTTGGAATAGATATTACGGGACTGGAATAGGAGGCTATTGTGAAGGAGAGAATTGTTGAACGTGTGGGAGAATTGCTTCCGGATTTGGTGGGGGATATTAAGACGATTTGTAATATGGATTCCAGGCAGGATACGGCTGCGCCGGAGTATCCTTTTGGGGCTAGGGTGACGGATTGTCTGAATAAGGCTCTGGAGATTGCAAGAGGGCTTGGATTTGAGACGGAGAATGTGGGGAATCAGATTGGGATTGCTTCCTGGGGGCCGGATACGGAGGAGTATATTGCCTGTGTGGGACATCTGGATGTGGTGGATGTGAACGGGGTGTGGAAAACGGATCCGTTTGTGTGTACGGAGAAGGATGGGTTTTTGTATGCCAGGGGGGTTTTGGATAATAAGGGGCCTATGTTTTGCTGTTTGTATGGGTTGAAGGCGCTTGTGGATCTGGGGTATGAGTTTCCGATTAAGGTGAAGATTATTTTTGGGACGAATGAGGAGACCGGAATGGAGGATATGAAGTGGTATTTTCAGAATCACAAGTATCCTTTGATGGGATGGACTCCTGACTGTAAGTATCCGGTGATTTATGCGGAGCGCGGAAGGGCGGCTTTTCGGTATAGTCTGCCAAAGGCGGAGCTTGGGGAGCTGGTTCGGTTTTTGAATGGGTTTGTTTTGAATCAGAATGATTTGTCGTCTGCCCTTGGAGTGGATTATGCGGATGAGGAGTTTGGGAAGAATCAGGTGCGGAAGGTGGAGCTTTTTGAGGAGGGGGATACCTGCGGACTGACTTTGGTTTCCAGTTATCCGGCTTCTTATTCTCTGGATACGATGCGGGAGGCCCTGGAGAAGCTTTGTACGCCTCATATGACCTTGTCGCTGGATTCGAATCTGGACCCGGTGTTTTTTGATAAGGATACGTATTTGGTGAAAACTCTGGAGCATGTTTATGAGGAGATTATGCAGGAGGATGGAAGTGCGGTGACGACTACCGGGGGCAGTTATGCAAAGGTGGTGAAGAATATTGTACCTTTTGGGCCGAGCTTTAAGGGGCAGAAGGGTATTGGGCATATGCCGGATGAGTGGATGCGTATCTGTGATATTGAAAAGAATGCGCAGATTTATGGCTATGCATTTTATAGATTGATGGATGGGTTAGGTAACTGAAACGGCAGTATCCTTTATAGTGCTCAGATTGATTTTGTATTTGTGTATTTTTAGGGGTGCTGCGGAATTGAAATGGAGGTAGTGAAGTGAGGAGATTGGGAATTTCCGTTTATCTGGAGCGGGCGCCGAAGGAAGCTTGTTATGAGTATATGAAGCTGGCCGGAAAGTATGGCTTTCAGAGAGTATTTACTTGTCTTTTGTCGGTGGAAGAGAGCCGGGAGAAGATTGTGGATGAGTTTACGGAGTTTTGTAAGGTGGCTCATGAGAGCGGTCTTATTGTGTCGGTGGATACGAATCCGCAAGTGTTTGAGAGACTTGGGGCTGCGCCTATGGACTTGTCTGTTTTTGCACAGATGGGTGTGGATATTATCCGCCTGGACGGGCATTTTGGGGAATTTGAGGATATACAGATTACGAGAAATCCTTATGGGATTATGATTGAATACAATGCATCCTGTTCTATGGCACTGGATTTGATGATTGAGAAGGGCGCTGACCGGAATAATATGTGTATTTGCAGTAATTTTTATCCCCAGAGGAACACGGGTATGGGGTTGAAACGTTATAAGGAGCTGAACAGCCGGTATCAGCCTTTGGGCTTGACCAATGCGACTTTTGTGACCAGCAGAGAGGAGAATACGCATGGGCCTTGGGAGGTCTATGAAGGACTTCCAACTTTGGAAATCCATCGGGATCTGCCGATTGATTTACAGCTTCGTCATTTAAGTGCTTTGGGATTCTGTACGGATTTTATGATTGGAAATGCTTTTGCCAGTGAGGAAGAGCTAAAAATCATGGCGGAGACGGACTTAAGCAAGCCGTCTATGAAGGTGGATGCGGAAGAGGGGATTTCTGAGATTGAACGGGAGATTATTACCTGTGATATTCATGCAGGCCGGGATGATTGTAATGAACTGGTTGTCAGATCCAGCTTCCCCAGGGTAAAATATAAGAAGGAAAGCATTGTTCCCCGTGAGAATCATAAGGATGTATTTACGAAGGGCGATGTGATCATTGTTAATGATAATTTGAAGCATTATGCGGGTGAGCTGATGATTGTGCTGGATGAGATTAAGTCCAGTGATGACTACAATTATGTGGGACATATCAATGAAGGCGAGCAGTTAATCCTGGACTGCATCCGGCCGGCTCATGGATTTGCATTGATGATTCGGTAGGAAAATGATTTAGACAAGGGTGTACTGGGAGGATATCACGGTACTGGAATGGAGGACAAATATGGAAAAGGTTGCGGAAATATGCTGCGGAGGCTATGAGGATGCACTGGCGGCATATCATGGAGGCGCCAAACGCATTGAGCTGAACAGCGCCCTGTACCTGGGAGGCTTAACGCCGTCTTTGGGAACACTCATTTTAACAAAAAAGAATACGGATCTGAAGGTTATTGCTATGGTCAGACCCCGCGGAGCCGGTTTCTGCTACAGCGCTGCCGACTTTGAGGTTATGAAGGCCGACGCCGAGCTTCTTCTTCAAAACGGCGCCGACGGCATTGCCTTTGGCTGTCTCAATGAAAACGGAGAGATAGAAGAAAACCAGACCCGGGAAATGACGGGCATTATCAAGAAGCATCATGGAGAGGCAGTCTTCCACCGTGCCTTTGACTGTGTGCAAGATCCCTGCAAAGCTATTGAAATTCTGATTGATATTGGAATAGATCGCATTTTAACCAGCGGCGGGCAGGAAAAGGCTGTGGACGGCATAGAGCTTTTGGCTAAGCTGCAAAAGGAATATGGGGAAAGAATCGAGCTTCTGGCCGGCAGCGGCATGAATGCAGGAAATGCCGCAGAGCTTATGGAGCGTACCGGAATCCGTCAGGTACACAGCTCCTGCCGCGGATGGCTTCCCGATCCCACCACAGAAGGGCCGCAGGTTTCCTATGCATATGCGGAGCCGCCTCACAGAAAGGACTATGAGGCTGTGGACAAAAATTTAGTAAAGAAGCTGGTTGATGCCTTATGAATTTTCAGAAAATAAGAAATAATGATAAAGTGCGTTTTGCTTATACTTTTGCAAGCGTTTTACTTGCAGGCTTTATGCAGGCGGCCGTTATGCAGATTTTTATGGTTCCCATTAACCTGCTGTCCAGCGGCTTTACGGGCGTGGCGTTTTTGATAGAGAAGATAACCTCCGCCTTTTTTGGATTTTCCTTTTCCGTATCTTTGGGAATGCTGCTCCTCAATATACCGGTAGCCATTATGTGCAGCAAAAGCATTAGTAAGCGGTTTACCTTCTTTTCTCTTTTGCAGGTTTTCTTCGCCAGCTTCTTTCTGCGGGTGCTGAGCTTTGAGCCTTTATTTGAGGATATTCTGCTGAATGTGATTTTCGGTGGATTTTTGTACGGTATTATGACCGTTATTGCCCTGAAAGGAAATGCTTCCACGGGGGGCATTGATTTTGTGGCTCTTTATATTTCCAATAAAAAGGGGAAGTCTATCTGGAGCTATGTTTTTGTATTTAATGCTACATTGATTACGATTTTTGGCTGTATGTTTGGCTGGGAGTATGCAGGATATTCCATATTGTTCCAGTTCATTTCCACAAAGACCATTGATTCCTTCTACCATCGGTATGAGCGGATGACCATGCAGATTACTACAACAAAGGCGGATGCGGTGATTGAAGCTTATGTAGCGGAGTACCGCCACGGCGTTTCCCGGGTAGACGGGATTGGAGGTTACAGCGGAAAGAAGGTCAGTCTTTTGCACACGGTAGTATCAAGTTATGAGATTCAGGACATTGCGAAGCTGATGCGGAAGGCTGATCCTCATGTGGTGATCAATACCTTTAAATCGGAGGACTTTTATGGAGGATTTTATTTGAAGCCGATTGATTGAGGTAACAGTTAGGGCTTGTGTTTGAAGTTTTTGTTCGGAAATTGCAGATGGATTGTAATTACAATTTGGATATTTCATGCAAAAATAATTTATGGGACTTAAAAGTAAGATAGGATGAAAATGATCACAGGAAGCTTTAAGGAGCGGAATGTGATCATTTTTTTATGAAAAGGCAGGGGTTAAGAGTGGGATTTTGTTGGAAAACGTTGGGATATGTTGGTTTATATTAAGGTTGTTCATCCTTTTTGGAGCCGTGTTTCCAGTGAAAATGAGGCAATAAATATACATTGCGGGCGGCAGGCAAATATTTTATAATCAAATATATCGGCGGCTAATACTCTTAGTGGACAAGGAGAGAACATGATTACATTTATGCTCTCTTTTCGGAATTGTATACCAATGAAAGACGAGTTTATAAATACATTGCAAGTAACAGGCGGATAATTTTATTCAAGTATAAGGAATCAGGATTTGGCTGAGGAGATTAGAGTGAATGATTGCGTTTGATTTTGGAAATCTTTGTTTTAATTCAGGGGCTTCAGAACAGAATATTTTAGTTGTGATATCCGGCAAAAATATGTTTTTGTCAATGAATGACTTTATAACAGAGGCTGTAAATTTTCTGGAATCAGACGGGAGGTTTTGCGGTAATTGGACTGAGATATATAAAAACCGCACGAACTTACCGGCTTCTGCTGATGATATTGCATGGATGAAATCACGATTGGAAGAGATGAATCAGCGTGTAAATATTCTATATGAACCAATAATCAAAGCAGTAAATGTTGTCCCTTCAAAATGGAATGATATAACTTTAGGAATAGAAACTATGAATGAGTATATTTTATATTTATGGGGTACATCAGCATAAATTTCGGTTTGAAGAAGTGCCAGGTGAGTGCAAATTCAGCAATCATATGCAAAAATATGCATGGAACGTAATTTCAAAAAAGGTAATGTTTATATGCTTTAAGAGCTTTCTTATTTCGAAGTGGAAAACATGTTGTTTGGAGAAGGCTATGCATGAGGGATCTTGAAAAAATATGAAATTATTATTAAATAATATGGACGAATTGTTATCCAAGACAGGATATTGCATCAAAAAAGAATATGAGAATCAAATTCTCAATTCCATATATAATTATTGTTTGTTGTTTTACTGTAAAGAAACCGAGGTTATCGCATTAACTAGGGAACCTTTAGAGGTTATCTTATATAATAAATATTATTGGCTTACACAGTATATGAAAAAGTATAGTGAAATAAATGGGTATGACGCAGGAATTGAGCAACAGAAATTTAAATTAATTGAGGAATTAGATCAACGGCTTGAAAATGTCGATTGGGACTTACTTCAAAAAATAGATGATATGATGGAGAAATGAATTTGAAGAGCTGTTAAGCGGGAGTAAAATCAGCAACTTATGCAGCAGAAGCATTTTTCCAAAAGGGAGAATTTTAAAGACGAAACAAGAAAAAGCGAAAAAAAGGAAATTATTCATGAACAATCCTGCAGTAGAGAATATATATAATTGATGAAAAAGTTTACAGTTTTGAAAGATTAGGGATGAAATAAAATAGAGCTTTAGAATTATTTTTAATTTATGCCTAAGCAGCCTTATGATTATCTTGCAACCCAAAATACATGTATCAATACCACTATTTGGAGGAAAATAGATGTACATCGCAGACTTACATATCCATTCCCGGTATTCCCGTGCCACCAGCAAGGAGTGTACTCCTGAGTATCTGGAACTGTGGGCGCGCCGCAAAGGAATCCACCTGGTAGGCACAGGCGACTTTACTCACAAGGCATGGAGAGAGGAACTAAAGGAAAAACTGGAACCTGCAGAGGACGGCCTGTATCGTCTGAAAAAGGAATACCGGCTCAAGGACGGCACAGCAGGAACATTCTGGGAGCCTCGTTTTGTAGTGACAGGCGAGATTAGCTCAATCTATAAGAAATACGACAAAACCAGAAAAGTACACAGCCTCATCCTCCTCCCGGGACTGGAGGATGCGGATATGATAGCGACAAAACTGGAAACCATCGGCAATATCCACTCCGACGGCCGTCCGATTCTGGGCCTTGACTGCCATGATTTGCTGGAAATCGTACTGGAATTATGTCCCCAGGCTATCTATGTGCCCGCCCATATCTGGACACCTCATTTTTCCCTGTTCGGCGCATTTTCCGGTTTTGACACTGTGGAGGAATGTTTTGGAGATCTCAGCACCCAGATTCACGCTTTGGAAACGGGCTTATCATCCGATCCGCCCATGAACTGGCGTGTTTCCGCGCTCGACAGATTTCAGCTTATTTCCAATTCCGATGCCCATTCCCCGGCAAAGCTAGGACGGGAAGCAAATCTACTGGACATCCAATTATCCTACGAGAATCTTTACGGAGCCATTCAGGAAGGAAAGGGACTGGAGGGAACCATAGAATTTTTCCCCGAGGAAGGCAAATACCATTACGACGGCCACCGCAAATGCAGCATTTGCCTAAGCCCCGCAGAGGCGGATCGCCATCAGGGGATCTGCCCAATATGCGGCCGGAAGCTGACCACAGGCGTATCTCACCGGATAGAGCAGCTCTCCGACCGCCCGGAAAACTATGTGCGGAGGGAAGCAAAAAGATACGAAAGCCTGGTGCCTCTGCCCGAAGTGATAGGGGCCTCCATCGGCCGCTCCGCCGCCAGCGTAAAGGTCGTGCGGGAATATGAAGCCATGCTGGAAAAGCTTGGCCCGGAATTTGAGATTCTGCGCCGCGTTCCCATAGAGGAGATTCGCAAAAGCGCCGGAACCTTGATAGGGGAAGGCATCAAACGTCTGCGGGAGGGAAAGGTCATCCGCACACCGGGCTTTGACGGAGAGTATGGAAAAATATATTTATTTCAGCCGGAAGAACTGAACGGCCCGGACGGACAGATGAGTTTTCTGGAACAGCTGGAGCCATTGCACTTGACAAATAAGCAAAAATCCGACTTAAATAAGATTAATTCAAAAAATAGTCCGATCATCACCGCAGAAACAAAGAAAGAGGAGGACACAGAAGAAAGAAAATCAAAAAAAGAAGCGAAAGAAAAAGAGTTAAGTAAGCAGGAAAGAAATCAAAGCACAGAAGAAAAGGGAGAGGCAGACACATATTCAGAAAACCCGGAGCAGCAGGAAGCAATCCGCACCCAGGCCCGTGCTGTTGCCGTAACCGCCGGCCCGGGAACCGGAAAAACCTATACCCTGATTGCACATATCCAATATCTTATTGAGGAATGTAAAGTAAAGCCATCGGAAATAACAGCCGTCACCTTTACCAACCGTGCGGCAGGTCAGTTAAAAGAACGCTTACAGAAAAGCTTAGGAAAAAAGCAGGGCTGGAAAAAGCTCCGGGCCGGGACCTTTCACGCCCTCTGTTTATCCTGCCTCCAGGAAAAAGGCGTGGCAGGAATCCTGATTGACGATGTGGAAGCCCTGGAAATTCTTCGGGAGATCATAAAAGAATCCGGCTTAAAGCAAAAGCCGGAACAGATGCGGCATTTAATATCCCTTTTTAAAACGTCAGGAAAGAGCGAAGGACCAAAAAAGCCATACCAATTAAAAGCAGAGAATAAAAAACCTGATTTCATTGCAAAAGAAACCATACTGCCAGACTTAAAAGAAGAAGAGCTGCAAATAATAGAAGCTTATAACCACAGGCTGAAAGAACAGGGACTTTGGGACTATGACGATCTACTGGTAGAAACCTGCCGCCTCCTACAGCAAGAAAGAACCGGAGCCGAGAACATAAAACAAGACCGTGCAGGAGAAAAATCATACAATTACCTCCTGGTAGACGAATTTCAGGATATCAACCCCATCCAATACAAGCTTCTCAAGCTATGGAACCAAAACGGCACCCAGCTATTCGTAATAGGAGATCCGGATCAATCCATCTACGGTTTCCGAGGAAGCAGCGCAGCCTGCTTCGAAGCCCTCCGAACCGATTATCCAATGCTCCACGAGATAACCCTGACTCAAAACTACCGCTCCACACCGGAGATTTTGGCCGCTGCCCTCCCTGTAATATCTCAAAATCCAGGCCCCAAAAGAATACTCCACCCCCAAAACCCAAAAGGTCCAAAGGTCCGCCTGACAACAGCCAAAAGCACTGAAGAAGAAGCAGCCTTCCTAGCCGGAGAAATCATCCGACAAATAGGCGGAGCAGACATGCTCCAGGCCCACGAAGCTGCTCGCGCAGAAGAAAAAGAACAAAATCGCAGCTTCGGTGATATAGCAATCCTCTACCGAACCCACCGCCAGGCCGAACGAATCGAGCAGCATTTAAAGCAGGAAGGCATCCCCTGCATCATAGGAGGCAAAGATCCCTTCCTCTCCAATCCGACAGTAAGAGGAACCCTATGTTTCTTCCGCCATCTGCTGCACCCCGAAGATACACGTTCCAAAGAGGTCAGCCTCCGCCTTCTGTTCTCCAACCCCGAAGCTTACTCAAAAACAGCAGAAAAATACAACACTCAAATACAAAAAACAAAACCCCAAAAGCTGCTAACAGAATGGTCCTCAGACCTCCAATTAGAAAAAGACCGGTCCCTAAAAAAGCTTACCGAAATGTCCTACGCCGCAAAAACAATGGAAGACTTCCTAAACCATCTGCTTTTAGGCATAGAAAGCGACATCCGGCGACATCCGGGAAAGCATTACACCTCAGACGCCGTACACCTAATGACCTTACACGGCTCAAAGGGCCTGGAGTTCCCGGTTGTCCTCCTATGCGGCCTGCAAAAAGGGCTTTTCCCACTGGAAACAGGAGCAGGACAGACAAACCTTACAGAAGAACGCCGCCTATTCTATGTAGGCATGACAAGAGCCAGAGAAGAACTAATCCTTCTCACATCCGAATCCCCCTCCTGCTTCCTAAAAGAGCTGCCGAAGGATACGGTCAACCATGAAGAAGCCCAAATAAAAAGGCAAAAACAAAAAGAAATCCAACTAAACCTATTTGACTGGATAAACGAAAAAGAATAGCACAAATACAACACATGAAACCGAACAAAATCATCGGAATACAATAACCATAAAAGTATATCTGGTGATTTTCATGTATTCATACCTATTAGAAATCCTACTCCTAGTAACAGCCCTATCCGTAGATGCATTTGCCGCCGGCTTTGTATACGGCGTAAGCAAAATAAAAGTCCCGCCCCTCTCCATAATCATAGTAACAGCCATCTCCAGCCTGATCCTAGTCTGCTCCCTCCTGGCAGGAAGCTTAGTAAGCCGCCTACTCCCAGGAAACATACCCCAGCATTTCAGCTTCCTGCTCCTGTTCATCCTGGGCCTGGTAAAACTATTCGACCGCACCTGTCATAACGAAGCGGAAACCGCCGACAAAAACAAAGACGCCATACTCTCACCCACAGAAGCATTCGCCCTTGGAGCCGCCCTCTCAATCGACAGCCTTGCGGCAGGAATCGGGGCCGGGATTCCCGTTGCTTTCATACCCACCGCATTTCTGGCCTCCTTCCTCATAGGCGCCCTGGCCGTCCTCCTCGGAAGCATACTGGGCCGCCTAATATCGTCCCATTGTAGATCGAACCTCTGCTGGGTTAGCGGCGTACTTCTCATACTTCTCGCCTTTATGAAATTGCTGTAAAATACGCCCCGGACTCAGCAAAAGCAGCTCATGAGCCACAAGAGGCATAGCAGCCAGAAGAACAAGCTGCCCCCACTCCTCAAGCTCCAGGTGACAGGTCCCAAAAGCCCGTATAAAATAAGGAAACTCCGTAACCAGTCCCTGCAGCCCTAAACCAATCACAAAAGCCGCAATCATCAGCCGGTTATTCAGATGCTTCATCCGAAACAGCGATGTCTCCACATCACGCATACCCACAGCATGGAAAAGCTGTGAGATCCCCAGAACCGTAAAGGCATAAGTCTGCGAGCGTGCCAAAATCTCCGGCGACGACAGAAGAATACGCAGATTTTCCAGACTCACAGAAGCCCCATGAGCCGTCAGCAGCGAAATCGGAAGCTGCAGAAAAGCCGTCATACTGATAAAGCCAATCAAAATACCATAGAGCAGAGTACAACTCAAGCCCCCTCCGGCAAACAAGCTCTCCTTACTGGAGCGGGGCGGCCGGTTCATAAAATGCCTGGAATCTCCCGGGTCCACACCCAGAGCCAGAGCAGGAAGGGAATCCGTAATCAAATTGATCCAGAGAATATGGCTTGGCTTAAGGGGAGACCCAAGCCCCAGTAAGATAGCGGTCAGCATCGTAATAATTTCCCCGAAATTCGAGGACAAAAGAAATAGCACCGCCTTTTTAATATTCTCGTAGATCCCTCGCCCTTCCGCAATGGCCTTGGCAATGGTAGCAAAATTATCATCAACTAAAATCAGATCTGCCGCGTTTTTAGCCACATCCGTTCCTGTAATACCCATAGCCACGCCCACATCCGCTGCTTTCAGAGAGGGGGCGTCATTCACCCCGTCCCCCGTCATAGCCACAATCTTTTTCGAAGCCTTCAGCGCCTTCACAATGCGGACCTTATGCTCAGGAGAAACCATAGCAAATACCGACAGTCTCTGCACCGCCTTAGAAAATTCCTCATCGGACAGGGAATCAATCTGCGCCCCTGTCATACAATCCTCCGGCCGCTCCGCAATCCCAAGCTCCCTGGCAATGGCAAATGCCGTATCGCTCCGATCCCCTGTGATCATCACCGTCTTAACCCCGGCCCGCCGAAAATCACGAACTGCCTTTGCAGCCTCCGGCCGGATAGGGTCCATCATTCCCACAGCCCCCACAAACGTAAGCCCGCTCTCCGTGGGGCGGTCCGTACCAATACGCATACCCAGAGCCAGAAGCCGCAAAGCCCTGCCGGACAGCGTATTCATAGCGGCCGCAATCTCCCTGCGCTTGACAGAATCCAGGGGAACCGTCCTGCCATTCAGCAGAAGCGTATCACAGCGCTTCAGAATTTCATCCGGGGAGCCTTTGGTATAGGAAACAGTAGAACTGCCGTTTCGGTGCAGGGTGGTCATCATCTTTCGATCCGAATCAAAGGCCAGCTCCTGAATCCGCGGCAATTTTCGTTCCAGTGCAGGGCGTTCCAGATAAAAGCGGTGAGCCAGATCCAGAAGAGCAAGCTCTGTCGGATCTCCCAGACGGTTGTCCGTATTGATGACGGCATCATTGCAGAGGGCAAAGCCTTCCAGAAACTGGCGGTTTTTTTCCGGCGAGAGGGCGGCCGCATCCAGAATCCGGCCTCCTGTATAGCAGGCGGTAACCGTCATCTTATTCTGGGTGAGGGTGCCTGTCTTATCGGAGCAGACAACACTGACACAGCCCAGGGTTTCCACACTCGGCAGGCGCTTTACAATGGTATTAACCTTTACCATCCGGGAGACGCTTAAGGCAAGCACCATTGTAACAATGGCAGGCAGACCTTCCGGAACGGCGGCCACCGCCAGGGAAATCGCCGTGATCAGCATTTCCATAATATCCCTTTTCTGGAGAACGGCAATGAAAAAGAGAAGGGCGCACAGAAGAAGGGAAACAATGCTTAAAAACTTTCCAAGCTCTCCCAAACGCTGCTGAAGAGGCGTTGTCTCCGTGGGGGACTCATTGATAAGGCGCGCAATCTTTCCGATCTCCGTATCCATGCCGATAGCGGTGACAACGCCCTCCCCCCGGCCGTAGGTTACATTGGTGGACATATAGGCTTTGTTGTTTTTAGACAAATCCTTTTCCACGGGAACCGATTCTCCCGTTAAAGCGGCCTCTTCAATTTTCAGGCTGTTTACGGAAATCAGCTCCAGATCCGCAGGCACCTGACGGCCGGCGTCCAGGCAGACAATATCCCCGGGCAGAAGATCCCGGGCCGGAATCTCCTTTAAAACGCCGTTTTGCCGGATAAGAGCCGAGGGACTGGTCATCTGCTTCAAGGATTCCAGAGCTTTCTGAGCCTTACCTTCCTGGATCACGCCCACAACGGAATTGACCAAAATCACAGCGAGAATAATAGCCGTATCGCTGACCTCCCCTAAGAGCATGGAAATGGCGGCGGCGATAAAGAGAATAAAGATCAGCGGATCATTCAGCTGCTCAAAAAAGGATTCCATGATTGTTTTGTGATGCCCGTCCTCCAGGATATTCTGTCCCCGAAGGCCGTTCGGAGAGGGTGCCGGTTGTTTCATATTATAATCCATCCCTTCGTGCATATTGTGGAAACAGGGCGCATACAAAGGTTAAGGCGCATTGGGGAATATTAATATTGAAGCCGGAGTACCGCTCACATGCACGGTTGCCGGCAAGCGCAAAACCTTGTACGAGCATTTGTTATCAAAACATATGAAAAAAGGGACAAAGTTATGTTAGGAAAAAATAAGTTTATGGAGAATCCTTTTGCCTGTTTGTAAATCAGGAACGAATTGATATATAATCCGTTACTGCTTACGGGGGATGATTCCGCAGAGCGTTTCCCCATCCTTTGCGGTTTGGACGCAGCAACTGTCACAGGGGGCAAGCTTTGCCTGACGGATTTCTTGTGAGTCCTTAAAGCGTGTTGCTTATAATTTTGAAGAACAAACAGGTGATATCATTATTTGTGCAGTTGAGAAGCTGAAAAATCTGCCGTATAATAATTTCAAAATAACAATTTGCAAAGCACGATCCCCTGTAGGAAAGGAAAAGGATATATCTTATGAAAAAGATCGCAGTCATTGACGATGATATCTATATTGGCGATATGGTAGAAGAGATTTTAAAGAAAGAGGGCTACAGCGTTCTGCGGGCTTACTCCGGTACGGAGGCGGTCTATCTTTTGAAAGAGCACCGTCCGGATCTCATTCTCCTGGACCTGATGCTGCCCGGCCTGACCGGAGAGCAGGTACTTCCCTTAGTACAGGGAATCCCGGTGATTGTAGTCAGTGCAAAGGCGGATGTGGCGGATAAGGTAAAGCTGCTTCGAGACGGTGCGGCAGACTATATCACAAAGCCATTTGACACAAGGGAGCTGTTAGCCCGTATCAATGTACAGCTTCGTATGGCGGCCTCCCTGGGCAGCATTGGAAGCCTTACTTTCGGCGGCTTAAATCTGGATTTGGACAGCCATAGCCTGAGTGTAAATGGCCAGGCCGTAAGGCTTACAAGAACGGAATATGCCATCCTGAAGCTCCTGATGCAGAACCCGAGACAGGTTTTAACAAAATCCCTCCTGTTGGAGAGGATCAGTACGGATACGCCGGACTGTACGGAAAGCTCCCTGAAAATCCATGTGAGTAATTTAAGGAGAAAGCTTCGGGAGACAGGCGGAAGAGATTATATTGAGTCCGTGTGGGGCATTGGATACAAAATGCAGGAAGAATAATTATTTACGATTTCTTAACCATTTTCTTAACCGTTTTCTAAATCTCTTTCTGCTACACTCAGTGTACAGGTGTACAGGGAGACATATTACGGAACTGGAAAACAGTAATATGTCTCACAGTGCACAAATCGATTTACAGACACATGTACTTGTGGCTGGAAATTGATTTCATACAGGTGTACAGGGAGACATATTACGGTACTGGAATAGGAGACAAACATGGAATATTGTTTAACAGCAGAAAGATTAAGCAAACACTACCGGCACTTCAAGGCTCTGGAGGGACTTTCCATCCACGTCCCCAAAGGCTCTATCTACGGTCTGGTGGGAAGAAACGGTGCAGGCAAGACAACGCTCATCCGCCTTATCTGCGGACTCCAAAGCCCGACGTCCGGCGAATACATTTTATACGGAAAACGAAACACGGAAAAGGGAATCACAGAAGCACGCCGCCGGATGGGGGCCGTAGTGGAAACGCCCTCCATATATTCGGACATGACTGCAGAGGAAAACATCCGGCAGCAGTATCAGATCCTGGGAATCCCCTCCTTTGACGGAATCCGGGAGCTTCTGGAACTGGTGGGTTTAGAGGATGTGGGAAAGAAAAAAGCCAAAAACTTTTCCCTCGGTATGCGTCAGCGTCTGGGAATCGCCGTGGCTCTGGCAGGAGATCCGGATTTTCTCATTCTGGACGAGCCGGCGAACGGCTTGGACCCGGAGGGAATCATAGAAATGCGGGAGCTTATTCTGCGTCTCAACCGGGAACGTCAGATCACCGTCCTGATATCCAGTCATATCCTGGATGAATTGTCCAGGCTTGCAACCCATTACGGCTTTTTGGATCAGGGCCGCATGGTAAAGGAATTAAGTGCACAAGAACTGGAGTCTGCCTGCCAGAAATGCGTCCGGCTCATGGTTTCGGACACAAAGGCATTGTCACAGGCATTGGAGAGAATGGGATTGGAATACAAGATCCGAAGCCATGAGGAGGCTGATGTATACGGGGAGGTCAATCTGTCACAATTGATTCTGGATCTTGCAAAGGAAGACTGTCAGGTGCTCGGTATCCAGGAGCACAACGAAAGTCTGGAGAGTTATTTTATGGGTCTGGTAGGAGGTGGAGAGCATGAATAAGCTGTTTTGGGCGAACCTGAACCGCCTGCACCGGGACAAAACCTTTAAACTTGGATGTGCATTTCTGGCAGGCATGAGCATATATTTACCCATTCTTCATTATGTGGAACAGGGAGAGAAAGCAAATCCCAACAATTATTTCTGGAACTTTAACCTTGTAATCGGAGTGATTGCGGCCGTCTGTTGCAGCATGTATCTGGGTACGGAATACAGCGACCGAACCATGCGTAATAAACTGATAGCAGGACATACGAGAAAAGACATCTATTTATCCAATTTAATCATCTGTACCCTTGCCTGCTTTTTTGCGGTGGCAGTATATATAGCGGCGGAGAGTCTTGTGGGGATTCCACTAAACGGAAATGTCCGGATGGATCCGTGGGAGCTGGCGGTCCGGTTTCTGGTAAGCGGACTTATGATTTTGGCCTATGTCTCCATTTTCACCATGATCAGTATGCTGAATCAGAACAAGGCTTCCGGGGCTGTGGCCAATATCCTCCTGTTTTTCGCTCTGCTGGTGTTGGCCTTTGTTGTTAAAGCAAGGCTGACGGAGCCGGAATTTCTCACAAACCACTATACCTTAAATGAATTAGGGGAGATGACACAGGGGGAACCCATGCCACATCCACGGTATCTTCAGGGAACTGTACGTGCCGTTTATGAGTTTCTGTATGATTTTCTTCCCACGGGGCAGATGATTCAGATGTGCAGCCAGGTATTCATATGGTGGCAGCGGATGGCGTTGTGCAATGTGGGGATTACGGCTGTGACTACGGGGATTGGGATGTATTTGTTTGGGAAAAAAGATATTCGGTAGTTTAAAAGGACATGGATGGAAAAAATGATTTGTATGGAAATATTGTGTCTGGTGCTGTTGGCGGTCTGCCTGCTGCTTTTATGGAAAATACACCTTTTGCGTAAAGGGGCAAAAGAAATACGCAGAGAATTTGAACAGAAGTTTTCGGAGGATACCAATACGCCCATTGTGATTTCCACCCGGGACTTATGTATGCGTCAGTTAGCAGAGGGAATAAACCGTCAGCTTAAGCTTCTGAACCGGGAACGCCATCGGTTTTGGCAGGGAGATCGGGAGCTTAAGGAAGCGATCACCAACATTTCCCATGATCTGCGGACACCTCTGACGGCCATATCCGGGTATCTTGATCTGCTGGATCAGGAGGAGCACACCCCGACGGCAAGGCGGTATCTGGAAATGATCCGCAACCGGACCAATGCCCTTGGTGACTTGACGGAGGAGCTGTTCACTTATTCCGTCATAACCTCCCAGGAGGAGAATGCGGGGGAGTACCTGTCACTGAATCGTGTATTGGAGGAAAGCCTGGCCTTTTACTACGGGGCCTTTGTGCAGCATAAGATAACACCCGAGATCTCCATTCCGGGGGAAAAGGCAGAGCGATTTCTCGATCGCTCTGCCCTTATGCGCATCTTTGGAAATATCATCAGCAATGCGCTGAAATACAGTGACGGAGATCTGTCCGTAGTGATGAAGCCTGACGGGACCATTGTTTTTGCAAATAAAGCAGCGAGCCTCACTCCGGTTCTGGCAGGCAGACTCTTTGACCGCTTCTACACGGTGGAAACCGGCAGTCAGTCCACGGGTCTTGGCCTGGCAATCGCAAAACAGCTATGCAAGCGCATGGGCGGCAGCATCCGGGCCGACTATCAGGAAGAAAAGCTGATCATAACTCTGTTTTTTCCAAAATAAAAACGGTATAAATGTGTTTCCAAAAACATGGTCTCTGCCAATGCAGAACATATACGGGCGTATCCGATTGACAGACATATTCTTACCTTATTTCAAGTTTCAAAAGCATCAGCCGCTTTCCGGAAACGCTCCATAACCTGAGAAAGAGAACGCACACCCGTACAGGCTCCCAGGGATTCCACGGCCAGAGATGCGGTCATATTGGCAAAGCGGCCGCAGTCCGCCAGATCCATATGCTCCGAGAGCGCATAGAGAAATCCGGCGGCAAAATTATCGCCGGCTCCCGTGGTATCAATGCACCTCGTATGGGGATAAGCGGGAATCACAAGCCTCTGCTCTTTTGTCTTAATAAAACATCCGTCTTTCCCCATCTTAATCACCATACAGGACACGCCGCAGTCCAAAAAGGCATCGGCAATCTCATCGGGCTTGGAAAGGCCCGATACGGCCTTCGCCTCTTCATAGTTGGGAAATAAATAATCCAGATATTGAATGGCGTCCCGAATATCCGCAAGCCGTTCTCCATTTTTACAGCGCGTCATATCGGCGCAGAGAATAAGGCCCTGCTCCTTAGCGGACCGGAACAGAGAAGCCATAGCCGGAATGTCAAAACAGGGTGAGACGAAGATACTGGCAAAGCACAGAAGGGGAGCTTTTTTCAAAGCATCCGTATTAACATCCGAAAGCGCCAGTTTACGCAGGGACCCGTTCCGGTTGGTGATAAAGGAACGTTCGGCCTCCTGATCCACCAAAACAACATTGATCCCGGTGTCCAGATCCGATTCGATCACCGTATCCTCCGTAGAAACACCATTTTCCCGGAAATAATTCAGAAGAACCTGTCCGCTTAAGTCATTGCCAATCTTAGTGATAAGGTTTACCCGTTTTCCAAGCCGGGCAAGGGTGGTGGCTTCATTACAGGCATCACCGCCCGGAGCGAGAGTGACACGGTCCGCCGGACAGGAGCGGCCGGCCAGATCCTTTTTGGAAACGGGCCGGGCCAGAACATCCAGAACGGCGGCGCCGATGATGGTAATGTCGTACATATGGGTTATCTCCTTTGTGTGGTTGAAATGAATGATTCGAATCTTCCCCGCTTTATCAAATACTGCCATAATATAAGAGAGTCTTGCGACTGCTATATTAGCAAAGCTGCAAATAACTATTAAAATTATAGCATTTGCTGATACGGCGGGCAATGCCAAAAACGGCTGCTGCTGTTTGCAGAATGAGCAACTATAACTACTTCCGCCGCAATGGTACAGGAGTAATATCCTTCTCATCCGGATGCTTCAGGTAATACCGCGTATCCCTGGCAATGATATCGGACAGCAGCAGAACCGCCAGAAGATTCGGAACTGCCATCAGCGCATTGAGGGTGTCCGCGATACTCCACACTAGTTCCAACCGCACAACCGGGGCAAAGACAAGAACAAGAATCCATAGAAAACGGTAAGGAAACAGCGATATTTTTCCAAACAGATATTCCAGGCAGCGTTCCCCGTAGTAGGACCACCCCAGTATGGTAGCATAAGCAAAGGTAATAATGCCGAAAATCAAAATGGGTCTTCCGATATAGGGAATCTGTGAAAAAGCAGCGGTAGTCAGCTCGCCCCCGGAAAGCGTCTCCCAGGCAACATTCCCTCCGCGCAGAATGCTGCTTACCAGAACCAGTCCGGTGATAAGGCAGACCACAACCGTATCCCAGAAGGTGGCGGTGGAAGCAATAAGAGCTTGGCGAACAGGATTGCGTGTACGGGCGGCTGCAGCGATAATCGGAGCCGAGCCCATACCGGCTTCATTGGTAAACAGCCCCCGCGCAATGCCGTAGCGGGCCGCAAGCATGATACCGGATCCGGCCATTCCTCCCCCCACGGCCTTCGTGCTTCCAAAGGCAGAAGACAGAATCAGGGAAATGCTCTCTCCGAGCAGACTGCGGTTCAATACCAGAATCACAAGGCATCCGGCCAGATAGGAGAAGGCCATAAATGGGACAAGCCGTTCACAGACCCGGGCAATCGAACGGACGCCGCCCAGAATAACCAGGCAGGTAATAAGTCCGGTCACAAGCCCCACGGTAAGACAGACCGCGTCGGGCCGGACTGTCAGAAGCCGGGCCAAAAACGAAGAGCTTTCTTCTACAGCGGAGCGTACCGAGGAATCTATGATTATGGCAATGGCGTTTACCTGAACCCCGCAGCCGATGCCAAAGGAAGTAAGAACGCCGAAGCAGGCAAAGAGAATGGCGGGGACGCGCATCCCCAGACCCCGTTCCAGGGCGTACATGGCGCCTCCGAGCATGGTGCCGTCCCTGGTGCGCACCCGGTATTTTACAGCGATAAGGGATTCTGCGTAGGTGGTAGCCATGCCGAAGACCCCGGTGAGCCAGCACCAGAATACGGCTCCCGGACCGCCCAGGGCAATGGCCGTTCCCACACCGATGATATTGCCGGTTCCAAGGGTGGAGGCAAGAGAGGTGGAGAGGGCCGCAAAGGGACTAATATCACCGTCGGAATCCGGGTCTTTGGTGAGGGAAAGCCGGATAGCAAGCGGTGTTTTGCGCTGAATAAAGCCCGTTTTCCAGGTCATAAACAGATGGGTGCCGAAAAGCAGGACAATCATGGGTATGCCCCAGAGGTATTCATTGACGGTTTCGATAAATACGGAGAGTGTGTTCATGGGCGGGTCCTTTTTGGGAGATTGATAGAATTATATGCGGCTGCAAACCAAAAATTTCATTGCCCATGAAGTTCGTCTGAATTTTGTTTTTTGATTTTCAGATACCTCTGGAATTAAATGAAAAAAGGAGTATAATAAAACCGGACATAAAATGTATTTTACGCGATAAGCAGAAAAGTCAAGTGTTTATAAGAAATGCTTTTGACCGACCGGTAAAGTCGCAAAGGCGCACGAGAGAAACATTTATGAGCGCCCTTTCGAATAAAAGTTTCTCTCATTACAGGTGCGCCGAAGCGACTTTACCCTTTAGTGCCGTCGCGCAGCGACTTTCAATAGGAGGAAAATCATGGGACACCTAGCAAGCAGAGACGCCTATAAGAATCTGGAGGACCGCATCAACTGGTTCACCCAGGGCGCACCGGTATCGGACAGCCTGTATAAGATTCTCCAGGTGCTCTACACGGAAAAAGAAGCAAAATGGGTAGCACTCTTACCGGTGCGCCCCTTTACGGCAAAAAAGGCCGCACATATCTGGAACACCAGTGAGGCAAAGGCGGAAAAGTTTCTCACCCATCTGTGTGAAAAAGCCCTGTTGGTAGATTCTTACCACAACGGCGTGCGGAAATTCGTGATGCCGCCCCCAATGGCCGGCTTTATCGAATTTGCCCTGATGCGTACCAGAGGGGACATTGATCAGAAGTATTTAAGCGAACTGTATTACCAATATATGAATGTGGAAGAGGACTTTGTAAAGGATCTGTTCTTTGTCACGGAAACACGTCTGGGCCGCGTGTTCGTCCAGGAACCGGTGCTGACCAACGCAAACACCCTGCATATCCTGGATCACGAACGGGCCAGCCACATCGTGGAGGAAGCTGAATATATAGGTCTGGGCACCTGCTACTGCCGTCACAAAATGCTCCATGCAGGCCATCCCTGCGAGATAGACGCGCCCCTGGACGTATGCCTCACCTTCGGAAATGTGGCCCGTTCCCTGGCGGAGCACGGCGGCTATGCCCGGCTCATTGACAAGGAAGAGGCTATGGAAGTTCTGGAGCGGTCCTACGCCCATAACCTGGTGCAGATCGGCGAAAATGTGCGGGAAGATCCGGCATTTATCTGCAACTGCTGCGGCTGCTGCTGCGAGGCGCTGCAGGCGGCCCGGAAGTTTGCGCCCATGCAGCCGGTGGCAACAACCAATTACATTCCCAAAGTAGACAAAGAAACCTGCATAGGCTGCGGAAAATGCGCCGGCGCCTGTCCGATTTTAGCTATTTCAATGGAGGAAGGGGAAAACGGGAAAAAGAAGGCGGCGATTAATGAAGAAATCTGTCTGGGCTGCGGCGTCTGCGCAGGGAATTGTTCCACGAAGGCCATTGAGATGAAGCGGCGTCCGGTACAGGTGATTACACCGGTGAACAGCACGCACCGTTTTGTTTTGCAGGCCATTGAAAAAGGCACATTGCAGAATCTGATTTTTGATAACCAGGCATTTGCCAATCACAGAGCTATGGCGGCGGTGTTTGCGGCTATTCTGAAGCTTCCGCCTTTAAAACAGGCGCTGGCAAGTAAGCAGTTTAAGTCCGTTTATTTGGATAAACTGTTATCAAGTCAGATAAAGAAAAACAAATAATAAAAGAAAAATCAAAGATTTGCCAAACGAAAGAAATTCCTCCATGTAGTATTGCACATGTGTGACAGGATATACTATCTATTGTTACTCGAAAACTGCAATACTGTGTGCTGTCTGACCATTTGAAAAAATATTCGCATCATCAGCCGGATTTTCAAGAGGTAAGTTACCGTAAGGACAATGCACAAAACATGGAGGAATTTTGTTATGAAAAAACAAGTCTTGTTTTTGACGGCGGCGCTGACGGCGGCAGTGCTTGCCGGCTGCAGTACGACAGATAACACGGGGAACGATACTCAGAACGGCTCCTCCGGAACCGTTGTGGAAAATGTTGTGCCCAATCACGGAAATACCCAGCAAAACACGGGTAACAACAATCAAAACACAACCACCGACACAAATCAAAACGAGGCGGAAGGCGGAGATTACAAAATGGGCGTAGGCATTGTATCCCGTCTGAAACGCGCCCAGAATGCGGGAGACACGGATGGTTCTGCCGAGATCAATACCGTAGTGGCCGCAGTCACCGTAGACGGAGAGGGCCACATCGCCAACTGCATCATCGATAAGGTGGAAAATAAGCTTCCTATTTCCAACACAGGCGCCATCGGCTCGCCGGCCAACACGGAATATTCCACCACAAAGGAGCTGGGGGACAGCTATGGCATGAAGGAAGCCTCTCCCATTGGAAAGGAATGGAACGAGCAGATAGCATCCTTTGAGCAATACGTCATCGGAAAAACCGTTGAGGAGGTAAATGGCATCAAAACCGATAACCAGGGCTATGCCGAGGAAAATGATTTGACAAGCTCCGTAACCATTTCTATCAGCGACTTCCAGGCAGCGATTACCAAAGCGGTAGAAAATGCCCGATAAAGGATTCCAAATTATTTTTACTTGTGATAAACACCATTTTCCTTTATAATGAAAAAAGTGTAAGAACTGCCTATCCCTGTGCATCAGAGCGGGGATAGGCGTTTACACAAAATCTGTTGATGCATAAGATAATAGAGAGACATTTCTGTTACATATCCTGAAACGGGCGGTAACAGTATACTTCAAAGAACAGAGGGGGAAAGTTATGCAGAAATTCTTCAAAAGCCTTCCATTCAAATTACTGGTGGGTGTAATTGCAGGTATTGTCATCGGTCTGGTGGCAAATGAAACAGTTATGAACGTGGTGGTAACGATTAAGCAGGTTCTCGGACAGCTTATTACCTTCTGCGTGCCGCTGATTGTCATCGGTTTTATCGCGCCGTCCATAACCAAGCTGGGCAACAATGCGTCCCGTATGCTAGGAGTAGCCCTGGTGCTGGCCTATGTGTCCTCCGTCGGAGCGGCACTGGCATCTATGGCTGTGGGCTTTGGCCTGATTCCGCATCTTTCCATTGTAACGGATGTAGAAGGGTTAAAGGAACTGCCGGCCGTTTTATTTGAACTGGAGATTCCGCCGGTTATGTCCGTAATGAGCGCTTTGGCCTTTTCCCTTCTGGTAGGGCTTGGCGTTACCTGGACAAAATCCCGCCAGCTGGAGACGATTTTAAATGAATTTCAGTCGGTGGTTCTGTCTATCGTGACCAAGGTAGTCATTCCCATACTGCCCTTCTTCATTGCTTCCACCTTCTGCGGTCTGGCCTATGAAGGAAGTATTACCAAGCAGTTCCCGGTATTCCTGAAGGTTATCGTGATTGTTATGGCAGGACATTATCTGTGGATGCTGCTGCTCTATGCACTGGCAGGAGCTTATGCCGGTAAGAATCCGGTGGAAGTGGTAAAGCATTACGGTCCGGCGTACATTACGGCAGTCGGCACCATGTCCTCCGCCGCAACCCTGGCAGTTGCCCTGCGCTGTGCCAAGAAGTCTTCCGTCCTGCGCCAGGATATGGTGGACTTTGGGATACCGCTTTTTGCCAATATCCATCTCTGCGGATCGGTACTTACGGAAGTATTTTTCGTGATGACGGTTTCTCAGATTCTTTATGGAAAGCTGCCCTCACTTGGAACTATGGTATTGTTCTGCCTGCTCCTTGGTATATTTGCCATCGGAGCGCCGGGCGTGCCGGGAGGAACCGTGATGGCTTCCCTGGGCCTGATTACAGGAATCCTGCTTTTTGACGGGACGGGAACGGCGCTGATGCTTACGATCTTTGCCCTTCAGGACAGCTTCGGAACGGCTTGCAATGTAACGGGCGACGGCGCGCTGACCCTGATGCTTACCGGGTATGTGGAGAAGCATCATATCAGGGCGGAGGAAGCGAAGCTGTAGAAGAAGTAAATATGGAACGCTTCAGGGCTGCCGTAAAGCAGACTGGCCGGTTGAAATGATCGCGGCAGTCGGTTTTGCGGCGGCTTTTTTGTTTGTTGGGAAAAATAAAAAAAATTTAGGGTAATTAAAACCTTTTGGAAGACACACCCGTCTAATAGTTACAAGATTTTTAATAGTCCGGCTAAGAACTTTTTGCCGGCCGGTAAAGTCGCAAAGGCGCACGAGAGGAACTTTTATGAGTGCCCTTTCGAATAAAAGTTTCTCTCATTACAGGTGTGTCGAAGCGACTTTACCCTTTAGTGCCGTCGCGCAGCGACTAAAATAGTCCGGCTAAGAACCTTTTGCCGGCCGGTAAAGTCGCAAAGGCGCACGAGAGAAACTTTTATGAGTGCCCTTTCGAATAAAAGTTTCTCTCATTACAGGTGTGACGAAGCGACTTTACCCTTTAGTGCCGTCGCGCAGCGACTGGAATAGGAGGAGAACGGATGCGAGCAGAGGCATTACAAAAGAAAGTAGAGGAAACGGTTCTGGATTCCTACGAAGCGATGTACCGCCTGGCATATACCTACGTGCGAAACGAGGAAGATGCACTGGACATTGTTCAGGAAAGCGTCTACAAAGCTATCAAGCACTCAGCCTCCGTTAAGCAGGAGAGCTACATCAAAACCTGGCTGTGGCGCATTGTAATGAACACAGCCCTTGATTTTATCCGAAAGAATCAGAAGGAGATAGCAGTTGACGCCTTCTACGAAAACGGAAGAGAGGACAGCTACCGGGATTTTGATACCATAGAAGCCCTGAATGTATTGACGGAGAAAGAAAAGGCCGTTGTGGTGCTTCGGTTTTTCGAGGATCAGAAGCTAAGCGAGATTGCAAGAACTCTGAATGAAAATACCAATACGGTAAAAACCATTTTATATCGAAGTCTTAAGAAGCTGAAGCTGGAGCTGACGGAAGGAGAGCTGAGCTATGAGGGATAAAAAATTAGAGGAAATGAGACAGAACTACGAAAACATCAAAATACCGGCGGAGCTGCGGCAAAGGGTAGAAGCAGGAATCCGTCAGGCAAAGGAGGAGACGAAGATGAAAAAGAGATCAAAGGTAATTGTGTACACAGGCAGAGTTGCAGGAGGCGTTGCGGCGGCAATGGTGATGATTACGGTGATGGCCAATTCCGGGGCGGCCATTGCCCATGCGATGGCAAAGATTCCGGTGATCGGCGCCATTGCGGAGGTAGTCACCTTCCGGGAGTACGAAAGCACCGACAACAATAACAATATGGAGGCAGACATTAAGATTCCGGAGGTCAGCGTGAAGAACGAGGACGGCACGGTGAATGAGGAGACTACCCAGAAGATCAACAAAAGTATACAGGAGTATACGGATGAGATTATCGCCCAATACGAGGCGGATGTGAAAGCGGCAGGAGAAGGCGAAGGGCATATGAACGTGGAGCTTGATTACTCCGTGATTACGGACAGCGACCGGCTGTTTTCCATTCGTTTTGACCAGCTTCTGGTGATGGCAAGCGGTACGCAGATGGTGAAGATTTACCATATTGACAAGCAGACAGGAGAGATGATCGGCCTGGATGGATTGTTCAAGGACGGCGCCGATTATATCACCGTTTTGTCAGAAAACATCAAGGAGCAGATGAAGGAGCGGATGGCCGCAGACGAGTCCCTTGTATATTGGGTAGACAACGAAGATATGTCGGAATGGAATTTTGAGTCCATAAAAGAAGACAACACCTTTTATGTAAATGAAAACGGTAAGCTTACGATTGTATTCGATGAATATGAGGTGGCACCGGGATATATGGGAAGCGTGGAATTTGAGATTCCTACAGAGATTATACAGGATTTGGTGCAGGAAGGCTTTTTGAAGTAATGAAATAGCATTTCAGAAAAAAGTTATAAAATAGGACAGCAGTCATTTTCACATCCGTTCTTCGGTTCATTCGGATTCATTGGATGTCGGAAATGACTGCTTTTTTGCCAAGAAGGTAACTGCATAAGATTTTGTCAGCAAAGATTTTGTTGTGGAAATAATTGTAAATACATGTTGCTTTTTTCTAAAAACCAGCTATAATAAGTAACAGCAGTTCTTCCCTGGGAGGAACCGGCTATCTAGATCAAGACCAATTCGGTCATATTTTCCAAGAACGAAAATTCAGATGAAAAGGAGGGTGGCAGGAGTTCCAATATTGCAAAACAAGAAACCGCAAATTATAATAGAAAGGAAGTATTTTATATGGAAAAAAACGAAAAACTGAATACGCAGACGCCCTATGAGACAGAAAGCACAAAATCCCTGCAGGAGCTTAATCTGCTGGATGATTTTCTCTTTGATGTGGCAACGGAGGATTTGGAGGCATGTCAGATAATGATTGAGCTTTCAATGGGCATTACCTTGAAGAGCATCCGCTGGAAGGAAGGTCAGAAGGTAGTACATAATCTGCCGGGAAAACGGGGGATTCGGATGGATTTTTGCGTGGAGGACGGAGACGGGAATTTCTTTGACCTGGAGATGCAGAAGCAGAACCAGGGCAATATCCCCAAGCGGACCAGATTTTATCAGGCGCTTACGGATGCTCCCTTTTTGAAAAGCGGAGAAGTCGGCTTTGATAATCTGAAGCCGGCGTATCTTGTTGTTATATGCGGCTTTGATCTGTTTGGCTTTGGGAATTATCGCTATACCTTCGGAAATTACTGCGAGGAGATCCCCGGATTGTACCTTGGAGACGGCTGTAAAAAGATTATACTCAATACCGGAGGGAATAATGACAAAGAGGTGGATAAAACGCTGACAGATTTTCTTCATTATGTGGAGAACAGCAACGAAGCCGCACTCCCGGCAGGGTGTGATGAACGTCTCAGGCATCTGCATAAAAAGATTGTAAATATCAAATCCAGTGAAGAGATGGAGGTAACCTATATGAAGATGCAGGAACGTGACAGATTGATTCGGGAAGAAGGGGAAAATCGGGGAAGAGAAGCTGGAAAGGCAGAAGGTAAAGCAGAGGGGAAGGCAGAAGGCAAAGCAGAAGAACTGGTACGGATTGTATGCAAGCTTATGAAGAAAAACCGGACGCCGGAGGAGATTGCCGATCTTCTTGATGAAAAAGAAGATAAAATCAGCGCCATATGCCAGGCCGCAAAGCTGTGCGGACCCGAATGTGACTGCGGAGAAATCCGTGCAATTCTGGCAAAAGAGCAAAATTAAAAATTTATATTGCTTGAAAAATAGATGATTAGATGTCCCGGAAACAAAGCTTTTCCAAGGCTTGAATGCCCTATCATACAGAGCATGGGCAAATCTGTATAGGCTGTGAATGAGTATGGGGAGTAAAAAATTTGAAAAAGATCTTGACATATGAGGTCTATAAGTATAAACTTAATGTAAATGAAAGGTTTATAATAATAAACTTAAGCGGATAAAGAATACCTGATAAAAATTTACCGCAAAGGAGGTTATACTTATGGATTATCATATCAACGAGAGCGAATACCGTCTCATGGATATTCTTTGGGATGTGCAGCCAATTAACTCAATGGAGCTGGTGGGCCTGTGCGGGGAGAGACTTGGGTGGAAAAAGTCCACCACCTACACCGTTTTGCGGAATCTGGGACAAAAGCAGATACTGCAGAATGAAAATGCGGTGGTGCAGGCTCTTGTATCCCGGGGAGAGATCCAGAGACAGGAAAGCAGGGATTTTTTGAAGAAAAAATTCCGCGGAAGCCTGCCTGCTTTTATTGCAGCCTTTCTACAGGAGGAAAAGCTGACAAAAAAAGAGGCGGAAGAGCTTCAGGAACTGATTAACCAGGCGTCAGAGGGCCATGACAGCCAAACGGAGCGGTAGAAGCGCCGAAAGGAGGAGACTATGATTCTGTTTTTCAATCAATTACTGCAAAATAGCCTGACAGCGGTTATTTTGATTCTGGCGATTCTCCTGTTTCGAAAGCTCACAGGCGACCTGTCCAAATTATATGTTCACATTTTATGGATTATAACCATGCTGGTACTGGTGCTTCCTCCCATTCCATCAGGCCCTCTGCAGACAGCACGCAGCCTGCTTCCGAAAACGGAATTTGGAGCTTCCGGAAAGCAGTCCGGCGCAGCACAGGAAACGGAAACAGGAATCCTTGCAGGAGCAGAAATACAAAACATATCCGCAGAAATGCCGAAGAACAGTGAATCCGGGACTTTGGGAGCTGCCCCGGAAGAACGGCTTTACCGGGGAGAGGGAAGCCAGGCGCCGTCCGGTCTCTTTAACCTCAGTATTGCAGAGATATTTCTCGCTCTATGGGGACTGGGAGCAATCACATTGGCAATCATTATGTTAACAGAGTGGCTGCGCCTGAAGAAAAAAGTGAAATCCGCCGTCCGTATTCGAAGGGACGTATGGAGTACGGCACAAATATCCACCCCATTTGTTATGCCGGGACTGCCCTCCAGAATCTATATTCCTCAGGGACTGGATAAGGAAGCGGATCAGCTGGAAGATATTTTAAAGCATGAGCGCAGACACATCCGCAACCGGGACCCCTGGATCAAATGCTTTACCGCCCTGGTATTGCTTCTGCACTGGTTCAACCCCTTTGTCTGGCTTGCCTACCGCTTAATGAACCGCGATATGGAAATGTACTGCGACGAATGTGTTCTTCGCGGCAAAGGCATAGAAGAAAAAAAGCACTATGCCCAAACGCTCCTGAACTATGCCTGTAAAAGCAGCGGTTTTTCTCCTGCCGTTTATTTTGGAGAGAGCAATACAAAAAAGAGAATTTGGCACATACTCAATACAAAGCGTCCCCGCGCAGCAGTAAGCCTTTTCCTTCTTCTGATGATCAGCGGGTGCGGTATGTCCTTTCTGGCTGCGGGAGAAACAGAACCGGAAAAAGCAGTCGCGGATATGACAAAGGATGTACTTCTGACCGAAACATTATCTGACACAGATACGGCAGACGGGAATGGAAACCACGCGGAGTCCGGGGAGGAAGAAAAGCACTGGTCAGAAAAACGCATAGTAAGCTCCGACCGGAAAGATGTGGAATCCGGCTTAGATAAAAACGAAATGAATATAATGGGGGAGACAGAGCATTTTACCCTCTACGGCATCCGTGAGGGGGAGGAAATGGCAGTCCAAACGCCGGACGGCCTGGTATATGCCGAAGTCCCGCTTATCTCCAACTATGAGGTAGAGCCGCAGATCATGGAGCAGGATTTTGACGGCGACGGCAGAGAAGAGCTTGCCGTTATCACCTATGTGCTCCACGGGACCGGAATGTCCATACGCTCCCTCTTTATGGCAGACAAGGATGCAGCCGGCACATGGAATATCTATCACCTGCCGGAAGAAGATTATATACAGGAATTAACATCACACTTTACGACACAATACACAGAAGAAGGCGTAAAGCTGATATTCAACGGAGCGCCCGCCGGCGCTGCGGAACAGGTAGAGCAGGAACAATTGGACAATGAATACGCCTACTACGCCGGATCTCAGATAAACTTCCGTTTCACGGAGGAAAAAATATATCTCCGGGCAGATTTAGTCGGCTATTCCAACATCAATCAAGCCGGCAGCTACACAGGCCATCAGTTGGAAGCTAATTTATACTACCTGGGAGAAGGAAAATGGCAATTCTTAACAGTAAACTACGCAGACGCAGGCATCACGGAGCTGATTGAGTACGCGGTCCCCCAATATATCGCAGGTAATACAAGCGAGGTCAACGAACGCTATACCGCTCCCGGCACGCAGCTATCCGACTTCGGAGAGCCGCAGGAGATAACAATCCTCTCCATCATCTACCCGCCCGAAGAGCTGGCAGGCGGAGAGACCGAAGCCTATGTAACCATCCGCCGCGCCGGAGAAGACGCTCTGGACTACCTGCACGTTCCCCTGAAAAGAGTGCGGACGGAAAACGAAGAATCAGGCTGGGGAATTGCAGACAGATTCGGATGGCGGATAGCCGGCGAAATCTACATGGAACGATAGTTTTGACCCAATATCCGGTGTCCGGCTTTTCGCGGCAGAAGCAGACTTCTGTAACGCGAAACGTCCGAACACCGGATATGAAAATTCCTGCGCCTCCGGGCTGCCGTCCGTCCAATCAAAAACTTTATTTCAAATCCCCCGCCGCCTTCACCTTCACCCGATTCGTATTCCCGGGATAATACTGCAGCGGCACATCCTCCACATCAATAATCTCAACCGTCTCCCGGACAGCCCCGGCCTCCACAGCCAATTCAACCGCTTCCGCCTTAGCATCCTCAAGAGCCTTCTCCCGAGGCAGAACCAGATAATCTACCAGCTTGTCATAATTCCCCGAAACCTTCGAAATAGCCGATCCAATCGCATTCGCCACACCTCCGGCCTCCGGCTTCACAACCGTTTTGGCACCTGAGATCTTCTCCGGCAGAATCACAGACCCGCCCCCAACAAGAATCAGATCCACATCCTCACTGGAAACCTTCATAGCATCAATACTATCCTCAATCAGCTCCGTAACAGCGTCCAAAGCCTTCCTGGAAAAATCCTCGCTCAAATGAGCAACCTTTGTCTTATCTCCAAGCTCCGCAAGCCCCAACCGAACCGCAATATCCGTAGCCGTGCAAACATCACCGCCGAACACAAGCGCCTTCTCCGTAATCTGATACCCGACCGAATCCGGCCCCACAGTAACACGTCCGTCCTTATGCTCCCGCACAATCGAGCCGCCGCCCAGACCGATTGAAACCACATCCGGCATACGGAAATTCGTGCGCACGCCGCCAATGGTAACCGCGACGCCCGATTCCCTGGGAAATCCGTTCTGAATCACCCCGAGATCCGTAGTCGTTCCGCCTACATCCACCACAATCGCATTCTTAAGCCGGCTCAGGTAGCAGGCGCCGCGAATCGAGTTTGTCGGCCCGCAGGCAATTGTCAGAATCGGATAACGTCCTGCATATTCCATTGTCATCAGCGTTCCGTCATTTTGAGAGAGGTAAATATCCACATTCGCAACACCCTCATCCGCAAGGCTTCTGGCAAAGCCTTCCGTAAAGGATTCCGCCACATGATAAAGAGCGGCATTTAAAATCGTAGCATTTTCACGCTCAATAAGCCCCATAGAACCGATTTCGCTGGAAATAGACACATGCACATCCTCTCCCATAACCTCCCTGCAAAGCTTAGCGGCCTCCAGCTCATGGTCATTACGCACCGTAGAAAATACACAGGAAATAGCCACCGACTTTACGCCCTTTTCCTTAAGCCCAAGGAAAAAATTCCCGGCCGCTTCTTTGTCGAAGGGAGCCAGCTCTTTCCCGTCGTATTCAAAACCGCCCCCAACCATTGCGATATCCACAGCAATTGCTTTCAAATCCTCCGCCCAATCCACCATAGGGGGAATACCAAGAGAGGCCGGCGCGCCGATACGCAGGATACCAATGGGGGCAAGTCCTTTGCGCTCCACAATGGCATTGGTGCACTGGGTGGTTCCCAGCATTGCCTGCCGGATCTGAGAACGTTCAACGCCGGATTCCCGGAGCACGGCCCGAACCGCCGCCAGAATCCCGCCGTATACATCCTTTGTCGTATGCTGCTTTACACTGGCAGCCACACGAAGATTTTCATCAATTAAAACAGCATCCGTGTTGGTGCCGCCTACGTCAATACCAAGTCTATACATTACACATTCCTCCTATTCCAGTCGCTGCGCGACAGCACTAAAGGGTAAAGCTGCTTCGACACACCGGTAATGAGAGAAACTTTTATTCGAAAAAGCACTCATAAAAGTTTCTCTCGTGCGCCTTTGCAGCTTTACCGTCCGGCAGAAATTATTTTGCTAAACACTTGACATTTCTTAGCTGGACTATTTAAATCGCTGCGCGATGGCACTAAAGGGTAAAGTCACTTCGGCGCACCTGTAATAAGAGAAACTTTCATTCGAAAGGGCACTCATAAAAGTTTCTCTCGTGCGCCTTTGCGACTTTACCGTCCAGCAGAAATTATTTTTCTAAACATTTGACATTTCTTAACTAGACTTTGCAGCGCTCCTCAAGCGGGATATAGTCCGTGTCAATGCCGAAATAACGGGGGCCTACAAGTTCAAGTCCCTCCGGCGTGCGCCAGAGCGGATAGCAGGGAAGCCCCACTACCATCACGCGTTTTCCATATTTCAAAGCGTCGGTGGGAACCGGCAGAAAAGTTTCCGTATCCACCAGACAAATAAGATCCGGCGTAGTGGCGAGGATTTGTCCCTCCACTGCGGCTGTCAGATTTTCATTTTGAAATTCCACATAGGCGGACTGGCCTTTGTAATCACCGATTCCATCCAGAAGAACCTTGCCAAAATTAAAACCGGCCCGAACCTCCCGAAGCACATCACAAATCTTGCCTTTAAAAAGCCGGAACCCCTGGGCGATACGTAAAAATGCTTCCTCCGGCGTGCAGTCAGAGGCTTCTTTCACCCGGCGAATGGCAGAACCTAAAACTTGGCTGCGGGTAACAATCCCCTTCACGGCATATTTTTTCATAAAGGCACCTTCCATAGAAAAGAGAGACACGGACACCGAACCGCCGCAGGCCATCGTCACCGCCCGGGCCAGCTCCTCCGTCCATTTATTGGTAATGGTACGGAAAATACAGGAATTTCCCTTTTCGTCCACCAGAGCCATAGGCGTAGCAGAGCCTCCCCCGATGGTAAAGGTCACCATCTGAAGCTCGGGAAACGCCCGTCCCATGCCGTCGCAGTCCACCAGAGGCAGCTCAAGCCGCGCCGCCGCCGCAATGGGAAGTATGGAATTAACGCCGCCGGCCTCGATGGGCATAAAGGCATAGACGGGTTTCCCGTAAAAGGTGGAAACCGTGTCATAAAGAGTCTGATATTCGCTCCCTCCGATGGCCTTCTCCGACAGAACCGTAGGGGCGCCCATCATGGCAATGGGAACCACCAGGGCGTCATCCGGCACTTCCTCCGGATCGAGCAATGTAACAGGGCCGCACTCCTTTACGGCGCCGATGGCAACCAGCTTGCCCACATAGGGGTCGCCCCCTCCGCCGGCTCCAAGGAGCGCAGCGCCCAAAGCAATGTCTTCAATTTCAGCAATTCCAAGTTTTCGCAAAATAGAACCTCCCTATTAGTAATTCCACAAAATATACATGGTGCATTCTTCTATGCACGGCACATATTCTGCTGACTGTAGTTTTATAACACACTTTAAAAATTATACTTCTGATACGTTACCACTATAAAGTGAAAAAGGGACAAAAAAACCGGCTTATCTTTGTCCAAAAGGACAAAGACAGCCGGGAAAATCGAATTATTTGGAAGCAGCCAGACGATTTAAAGCTGCGGCTCGATAAAGAGTGAACAGCTCCGGTGCCTTGTCAAGAGGATAGCCAAGAAGTTCCCGGATACGGTTCAGGCGGTATTTTACCGTATTTTTGTGGAGGAATAGAAGCTCGGCACAGGAGGAGACACTGCTTTTGCTGTCCAATAGATAGACCTCCAGGGTTTGGAGAAGCATATTGTCCTCATGCACATGTTTTAGGGCTGTAAGAGGTGACAGGGCGTTGGTCAGGGCAGCTTCGCTTTCGGCCAGAATTTTCTGACATTCAGACGCAAATTCCAATTCCTGCAGGGTATAACAGCCAAGGCTTGGCCAGATCTGCAGAGCAGTTTCGATAACTTCCTGATGGAGCAGAAAGGTACGGCGCACATCTGAGGTACTGTTTAAGGGATAGCACCGGGTCAGGGATAAGGAAAAATCCAAAGCTTTCAAACGTTTCAAGAGATCCTGGGAGACAGACACCCGTTCGGGAGAGCGCTCGATCCAGTCCATAAATGCTGCGGCGTGGCCCTCATACAAATCGGCAACTACCGTATGGCAATAATGGGCAAGATGCTCTTGAATCAGAGGAAGACCCTCTCGGCGGAAGCGTTCCAATTGATTTTCTTCGCAGCGCAGAATCCACATTTCATAAATATCAGCCACATTAATATGGAAGATATTTGCCAGCTGACGCATTTTGATGGGATCGTCCTGAAGAATGGCACGAATCAATTCGTGTGTGGCAGCCTCTTCGGATTTCCGGCCCCAGATATTGACACCCAAACGCACCACATCTGTTAGCTGAGTTAGAATCTCGCTGTCCGGCTGTATGCCCTCTCGAAGAACAAGGAGCTCCTGTGCGGAACCTGGGTCTGAGGAAATGGAGAAGCGGTAGAGGCGGCTGTCAGGAAAAATATCACAGGCCATAGACTGCTGATCTGCCGGAAGCCCATTCAGTGATTCGATCCCTTTCTTAATAGCAGCTTCCTGATTACGGGGCCACGCAATGAGATATTGAATCTTTAAAGAACAGTCACAGAGGATCAGAGAAGCGGAAATCCGATCACTGAGCATTTTCAAAATGGTGCTTACGGAGCGCTGATGGGAGGGAAGCCTGGAGACACGCTCCAAAATCTCCGATACCAGAGACGTATTATGAGTCCGATCCCGATAGATGAGAGCCATTACATCGGAAATAGCCTCTCCATAGCGCAGAGTTACATCCCCCTCCGGCATAACAATCAGAACAAAATCCATTTCGTCGGCAAAGTCAATGAGCCGCTGATCCACTTTTTTCAGGTAAACGCCTACATAGTAGAGGATTAAGCCTACCTCGCCGCCTTCTGCCAGACGTTTCAAATTTACATACTGGCGTTCCACATCCTCCGTCATATTTAAAAATCCCGTAATGACGATCTCACTGCCAAAATATTCTCCCTGGGGAAACACTTCGTCTACCAGAACGCCGGGATCCGTGGATTCCAGGACCGAGATAGAAGAGACAATCCTGGACAGGCCATTGTGTCCGGCAATGACCTTTGCCTGCCGCAGAGAAGGCAGCTTTAACAAATCTGCAACCGTTACGCTCATAGCTTCACCTCCGTACCCGTTTCCTTTTGGATTTTCGCTCCCGGAACACCGTAATTCGTCCGATAAAGCAGACAATTCGGACAAGAATGATACCGATTAAGATCCCGATACTGTCGATCATAACATCCCGCTTGGAGGGTCCCCGCCCGGCCACAAAGGACTGGTGGTATTCATCCAGACAGGCGCAGGCCACACAGAAACCGCCGGCCAATATGGTCAAAGCAATTCCCCGCAGTCCGTAGACATACAGGGGAAAAGACACACAGACCGCCAGCAGAAAATATTCCGTCACATGGGCGAGCTTGCGTACATAGGGATGCAGCATTTCCGTATAGAGATTAAGCTCCGCCGAACTCCATCCGGTTTCAAAGGATTCACAGATAATCTCCAGAAGCTTATGGGTAGCCCTCCAGCTTAAGTTCCCGGAGACCTCACCGGGCTGTGCGGAGAACTGGAAGATCACGTACAGCATAAACAGAGCCGGCAGGAAAGAAAAGGGTTTTAAAATGGGTTTTAAGTATCGCATAGTCCAGGATTCCTATTCATCGTATCTTAATATTCTTGAGCGTCACCCGCTAAACGGAGCCGGATAGGGGAACCGTTCATGGTGACGGTGGCTTTTGGTTTACTGTGGGTAAGCATAGCACAAGTAGAGGGAAAAATCCATACCTTACCGGACGAAGTCCGCCTGCCCGATAGGGGCATGCATTACGGTGTACCCGTAGGGTATATCTTCTCAAATGGGCTTGACGATTGACGAGACAAAATGTATTATAAGTATAAAATACGAATAGAAGGAGGCGTAAAAGATCGACCTGATACGAAGTAATCCGCTGCTTGTAATGTCTCTATCCGGAAGCGTTGTTGTTTTATTATATGGGCTTATGTGCCTGACACTGAAAAGACATATTTCCTCCGGATGCAGATATTTCATTTTAAAGCTGGCTGTGTTCTTCTTTTTGGTTCCGCTTTTCAGATTCAAGTACCGTATTTTAGAATTTGCAGAACGGATGATTTCTTTTCCGGAAAAAGATTTGGGACAGGTATTGGATCCAAATAGCATAATTATTATGAGAGGACAACAAACTTATGTGGGAATAAGGATTCAATTGCTGCGGCTCTGTATGTTATGTATGGCTGTCATTTTTCTGATCCTTATGGTCAGAAGTCTGCTGCGGTATAAAAAGGCAAGAAAGCTTCTCCTGTCTTGCGGAAAGGAACCGGTGCCGTCGAAGCTGCAGGCTCAGTTTGACCAAGTGAAAAGGGAACGTGATATTTCTGCAAAGGTACAATTGGTGTGCTCTCGGGAATGTGAAACGCCTATGACAATTGGAGTCTTTAAGCCGACAATTATATTTCCGGCTATGTGGGAGGCGGATTCCGGAGACCAGTCTTGTCAGTTAATGCTGCTTCATGAATTGATTCACATTCAGCATCGGGATTTGATTGTGGAACTGCTTGGACAGCTTGTTATTGCATTGCACTGGTTTAATCCCTTAAGCTATATTCTGTACCATGAGCTTTCCGTAATGAGAGAGCTTTGCTGCGACAGGAGTCTTGTTGGGGAATGGGATGAAGAATTGAGGAAGAAGTACAGCTCTCTGCTGATTGATGTGGCAGCACGAAGAGCAAAGAAAGAGGAAAGGCTGGCAGTAAGTTTTCTGGGGCGGAATGAAAAAGTTTTAAGGAGGAGAATCTTAGAGATGAAAGAAAAGAGCAAACAAAAAACATGTTTGGCAGTTTTGGCTTCGGCTGTTGTATTTTTAACAGGCAGTTTGACGGCGTTGGCTTATGTGCCGCCGCAGACTATGGAATTTTCAGAATATAATCCGGATATTGAGGTGGAACGTTGTTTTGAAACGGAAGATATTAATGCAGAACCTCTTTTATATGATTGTTTTTGGGTGAATTCAGACGGAACAATTGAAGAGATAAGAGATTATGAGTTAGAAGTAAAAGGATCCTGCTCTCACGTATATAAGGATGGCAAATATTCAGAGCATAAAAAAAATAGCAGTGGAGGATGTACAATTACTTACTGGGATGCAAAGAAATGTACAAAGTGTGGTTCGTTTAAAATTGGTGATGTGATTAATGTGATTACTTGTCAGAAGTGCATACATTAATAATATTAAATTTTGATTTGAGGTATCTGGTAAAGGTTTTAAACCTCTATCAGATACTTCAAAAGTAGGAGTAATTAGAGTGGATAAAAATTTTGGATTATCACATACAGAAAAAGAAATTATGGAATTATTGTGGCAATCAGAGGAACCGCTTTCTTTCCGGGAGATTCTAGATCATGCAAATGAAGTATGGAAGAAAAACTGGAAGAAGCAGACTTTGAATACGTATTTGCTCAACATGCAAAAAGCAGGCTTGATTGGCTCGGAGAGAGGAAAGGTATATCAAGTTTATTTTCCAATGTGTACAAAAGAAGAGCACATTCAGAACTGGACAAGAAAGCTGGTAAGGGAGACCTTTGAGGGATCTCTTTATAGCTTTGTCGTCGCTTTTACCGGAGGAGAAAAGCTGACGGAAGAAGAGGCAGAGGAATTGAGGAAGTTGATTTAATAAATGAGTTGGTTAAGATGCTTTATATTATAGGGGATTGATAAAAATGTGAAAATGTATTATAAATAAGTAGTACATTAAATACGATTCAAAAAGGGGGTAATCTAAATAATACATGGTGAGAGGGGATAGCTTTTAAAATACAAAAGGAAAGAGAGGAATTTTTAACGAGAAAACGTTTATTAAGTTTAGTGATGATAATGGTTTTGATGCTGACAATGGGCTTTTCAACATCAGCGGCTAATGGAAGATCTCCGGTGCTTGTTAAGACTGAAGTTTATCCATGCAATAGTTCAACGGGGCGACCAGATAATAATTGCATAACAATAAAGGGGAACAGTCAGTGGGCGAATGGAACATTGACAGGAAGCGCAGCAACGGAATATAGGAATAAAGATCGTGATGCTTTTTATGTTAAAGTTTATATAGATCGTGGATCGTATACCAACTATAAGCTGTACGTAAACGGGGAATATGTAAAATCCGGAAGTTTACCAAGCTCAAGCATGTTTTCTACGGATATTATGGTAAAAAATGATAACCCGGGTAGCTGGCGGCTTGTATGTTACAGTGCAGCAGATACTACGGGTATTCCATTATGGGGATATCTTCGTGCACAATAGTTTTGTCGCTTCAATGAAAAAGTTAAGATATAAATTCCCTTTCAGATGTAGACTTGTAAATTGCTATGTAAAGAGTTTTTTTGTCATGGACTTTAATAAAGAATGGCATTCATGTGAAACGATTGCCAGATGAAGCATAAGAAATTTTAGTGAAGATAATCACAGGTAAGTAAATTTAAATTGCCATCTGCTGACAGAAAGAAATTATATATTTTTTTCCGGCGGATGGCAATGCATAAATATCAGGAAAGGAACATAAAAAATGAATACTATTGGCGGCTTAAAGAATTCTCCATATAAAATGGGAAGTATTGGTTTATTACAGACAATGGTACAAAATGAAAACAAAATGTCCCAATCAACAATAGGATTCCTGAATTCGGGAACAGGGAAGAGGGAATCTGATGAGAAAAAAATAGTTGGTTCAGGAGTTGTCAAAGCTGAACAGGAGATTATACCAAAGGCAGAGGCTTCCGTTCAAAAAAGCAAACAGGAGTATGCCCTTTTTTTGGAACGAATTCAGGGCCAGACATCGGAAGAATCAGCAGAGGAAAAAGCACTCAGAGAAAGAAAATGGGAATATGTGCAGAAACTTTTGGCTTTGGAATTGACAGAAGCCGATAAGAAAAGAATGTTCGACAACAAACAGATATGTTTGGATGGGGACGGGAGCGATACTCTTACAGAGCAGCAAATTGCATATTTAAGAAATAAGTACGATGTACGGCATATGACGGAGGAAGATACATACTACTTTTTGTGTGATTTGACGGAGATGAATGTATTTTCTTCCGAAGATTGGGCAGCCGCATTGATTGGAGGTATTACGATACTTCCGGAAGATATGAACAAGCTGACGATAAGCGGCGAGGGAAAATGGGGATGGATGCTTGATGAAAACGGCAATGTTATTTTGGTGGAATCGAAACTTCGGGTTCAGGAAGAAGAAGAGGAAGATCCGGAATTGATAAAGGCCAGAATTAAAGGATATACGGACGATATCTTATTGGAGGCTTTTGGCTCAGAAGACAGAAAAGAAGTTTCTTCTCCGGAAGATCTTCAAGCAGAGCAGACATTGAAAGAAAATATGGATGGAATCACTGAAGAAATGGAAGCGATGATGCAGTGCGGAATTCCAATCAACTGTGAAGCATATACAAATGGTAAACCTAACAGTCACATTTTGATGGATGCGGCAATATGCAAGCATAACTTTGGACTGGAAATAAAAGGCATTCAGCAAGCGGCATATCAGGCACCCGAAGTTGCAGCCAGATTGTTGCCGCAATATCAAAAAGCATATAATGCATGTGATAAGCTTTTGAAAATTGTGGATCAGGTAAAGAGATAATTTGCAATTGACAGATTTTCGATGAAAACGACGAACAAAGAAAAGATATATATCTTTAAGACAGAACATACATGGAAGGGGCACGGCAGAAATTAGATATGTACAGAGCTTTCAATGGATTACTTTAACAAGAGGAGCAGAGAACCTTTTTTGCCATGGACTTTTATATAAGAATGGCATTCGTTCGGATTGACTGATGAATGGAATACTTAGAAAGATTCTCTTTATAAAATATGCTTTGTTGAAACTCTGCCACATGGGGCTTCTAAAGGAAGAATATCTGCATTAGTAGCCAGAATAGAAAAAGCGGCATTTGCATAAAGCGGATGCCGCTTTTTGATGAAATCAGTAAAGAATCTAAAATTTCATTTTCATAGAAAATCGGGATGTAACTCTCTTGCACCTGTTTCAAAACCATGCTATATTTAGAAAGGAATTTGTAACTGCGAGGGTACAAAGCAGCTGCAGGAGTTTCAACACAAAGCGAACAAAATCCGGACAGCGTATAAGGAGGAAAAAGTTTATGGCAATTCTAGTGACAGGCGGCGCAGGCTTTATCGGAAGCCACACCTGCGTGGAGCTTTTGGAGGCAGGCTATGAGGTAGTAGTGGTGGATAATCTGTATAATGCCAGCAGAAAGTCCATGGATCGGATCGAGCAGATCACAGGAAAGAAGCCCATATTCTATGAGGCGGATATTTTGGATCGGGAAGCGCTCAACAAGATTTTTGAGAAAGAGCAGATTGATTCTGTCATTCATTTTGCAGGACTGAAAGCAGTAGGCGAGTCCGTGGCAAAGCCTATTGAGTACTACTACAATAACATCGCAGGAACCCTGGTGCTCTGTGATGTGATGCGCAACCACAATGTAAAGAATATCGTATTCAGCTCCTCTGCTACCGTATACGGAGATCCGGCCTTTATTCCCATTACCGAGGAGTGCCCCAAGGGGAAGATCACCAATCCCTACGGTCAGACTAAGGGTATGCTTGAGCAGGTGCTTGAGGACATTCATGTATCCGACCCCGAGTGGAATGTGATTCTGCTTCGCTACTTTAACCCCATCGGCGCACATAAGAGCGGACTTATCGGAGAGGACCCCAAGGGTATTCCCAACAATCTGGTTCCCTATGTGGCACAGGTAGCCATCGGGAAGCTGGAGTGTCTGGGCGTATTCGGAGACGATTACGATACACCCGACGGAACAGGCGTGCGTGACTACATTCATGTAGTGGATCTGGCGAAAGGCCACGTGGCGGCTATTAAGAAGCTGGAAGAGAAAAAAGGCGTTCTCATTTACAATCTGGGTACAGGCAAGGGCTACAGTGTACTGGACGTAGTACATGCCTTTGAGAAAGCATGCGGAAAGAAGATTCCCTATGCGGTAAAGCCCCGCCGTCCCGGCGATATTGCTACCTGCTATGCGGACCCGGCCAAGGCAAAAGCGGAGCTTGGCTGGGAGGCTGAGAACGGAATCGAGGAAATGTGCGCCGATTCCTGGAGATGGCAGTCGATGAATCCCAATGGGTACGAGGAATAACCGGCTTTCAGGCAGAGGAAGACTTTGAAGGCACATATGCTTAAAATTATGATAGAAGGGACAGGCAAGGGAACGCTGCACTATGAAAAGAGGATTTGACAACGAAAAATATCTGAAAACGCAATCCGAGCATATTCGGGAGCGGATTGGACAATTTGACAATAAGCTGTATCTGGAATTTGGAGGAAAGCTCTATGACGATCATCATGCATCGAGAGTGCTTCCGGGCTTTGAGCCGGACAGCAAGCTTCGGATGCTGATGCAGCTCAAAGAGCAGGTGGAAATCGTCATTGTCATCAGCGCTGAGGATATTGAAAAAAATAAGATCCGCGGAGATCTGGGAATCACCTATGATTCCGATCTTCTGCGGCTGAAAAGCATTTTCGAATCAAAGGAACTCTATGTGGGCAGCGTATGTATCACCCATTTTGCAGGTCAGTACAGCGCTCAGATGTTCCAGAGCCGTCTGGAGAAAATGGGAATCCGCGTGTACCGCCACTATATGATACCGGGCTATCCAAACAATGTTCCTGTGATTGTAAGCGAGGAAGGCTACGGGCACAATGAGTATATTGAAACCTCACGCCCCCTGGTGGTAGTGACGGCTCCCGGACCGGGAAGCGGAAAAATGGCAACCTGCCTGTCTCAGCTTTACCATGAGCACAAGCGCGGAATCCGTGCGGGCTATGCCAAGTTTGAGACCTTCCCTATCTGGAATCTGCCCTTAAGCCATCCGGTAAACCTGGCTTATGAGGCGGCAACGGCAGATCTGAATGATGTCAATATGATTGACCCGTACCACCTGGACGCCTACGGGGAGACAACGGTAAATTATAACAGAGATGTGGAGATTTTCCCGGTGCTTCGAGCTATTTTTGAACGCATTTACGGGGAATGCCCTTACCAGTCGCCGACGGACATGGGCGTCAATATGGTAGGAAACTGTATTATAGATGATGAAGTGTGCCGGGAAGCCTCCGGACAGGAGATTATCCGCCGATATTACCATACTCTGGTGAATATCGCCAGGGGAAAGGCTGCCGAGGAAGAAGCCTACAAGATTGAGCTTTTGATGAACAAGGTAGGAGTGACGGCTCAGGATCGAAAGGCAGTTCCGGCAGCACAGAAACGTGCCAAGGAGACAGGGCACACGGCGGCAGCTATGGAATTGACAGACGGCCGTGTAATCACCGGAAAAACAAGCGACCTTTTGGGCGCCTGCTCCGCATTACTGGTCAATGCCTTAAAGGAACTGGCGGGAATCAACCATAAGGTGCTTCTTATCACCCCCAATGTGATTCGCCCCATTCAAAAGCTGAAGGTCGAATACCTGGGCAGCAAAAATCCACGGCTTCATATGGAGGAGGTTCTTATCGCCCTCTCTGCAAGCTCCGAAAGCAATGAACTGGCGGATCTGGCCCTGCGTCAGCTTCCGCGTCTCAGGGGAAGCCAGGTACATACCTCGCGTATGCTCAGCGCCGCGGATGAAAAGACATTCCAGAGGCTGGGTATCCTGCTTACCTCAGAGCCAAGATAGAAAAGCCCATCGTTTCTATTAGATTTATGCGGCCGGCAGTCCGTAAATAGTACTCCAAACAAATGTGCCGATTAAGGAAGGCATAGAAGGGAGGCTGTTTGCGGGCTGCCGGCGTTTGCATTTGACAAGCCCTGTGAAGGAAAATTCACACCTTTCGTATTGCTTTCTGACTAAACACACACTATAATAGAAGTGTTACCGTCACGAAAGCAGATGCTTTCGGGGCCAGAGCCGGAGGGCAGGCTGTGATTCGGTAGCAGATACAAGGAGGAGAACGATGGAAGAAAACAATAATTCCAACCGCCCGGGGAATAACGGCGGTGGGGACAACAATAAAACTCCAAAAAACAGACAGAGTATCCTGGTGATTATGATTGTTACTATGCTTACGCTGCTGGCCTGGAATTATTTCACCGGAATGGGTTCCAATGTTACGGTCATCACCTATGACGAATTTACGGAGATGCTCGAGAAGGACCAGGTGGAAAAGGTAGAACTGGCTTCAAATCAGATTAAGATCATAGCCAAGGAGAAGAATGAAAGAGGCGGAGACATTGTCTATGCCACGGGAATTATGCCGGATTATCAGCTGACGGAGAAGCTGGATGAGGCAGGTGTGAAGTATGATACGCCCATAAGCGATATGAGGGAAGTGATTCTTTCCGCAGTTCTTAATTTTCTCCTTCCCCTGGCGTTTATCTGGCTGATTTTCGGCTTTGCCATGCGGAAAATGGGTGGCGGCGGCATGATGGGTATGGGCGTCGGCAAAAGCAAAGCCAAGGTATATATTGAAAAGGAGACAGGCGTCACCTTTAAGGATGTGGCCGGTGAGGAGGAAGCCAAGGAATCCCTTCAGGAAGTGGTGGATTTCCTGCACAATCCCGGAAAATACGCGGAGATCGGCGCGAAGCTTCCCAAGGGAGCGCTTCTCGTAGGCCCTCCGGGAACCGGAAAAACCCTGCTTGCCAAGGCAGTTGCAGGAGAGGCTCATGTGCCCTTTTTCTCTCTGTCAGGTTCCGATTTTGTGGAAATGTTCGTAGGTGTGGGAGCTTCCCGTGTTCGGGATTTGTTTTCCGAGGCTAAGAAACATTCGCCCTGTATTGTATTTATCGATGAGATTGACGCCATCGGCAAGAGCCGTGATTCCCGTTACGGCGGCGGTAATGACGAGCGGGAGCAGACCTTGAATCAGCTTTTGGCCGAGATGGATGGTTTTGACAGCCATACGGCCTGCCTGGTGCTTGGCGCAACCAACCGTCCGGAGGTACTGGACCCGGCTCTTTTGCGGCCCGGACGTTTTGACCGCCGGATTATTGTGGACCGCCCGGATTTGAAGGGGCGTGTGGATATTCTCAAGGTTCATGCCAAGAATGTCAACATGGATGAGACGGTGGATCTGGACGAGATCGCTCTTGCCACCAGCGGAGCCGTGGGTTCGGATCTGGCAAATATGATCAATGAGGCCGCTATACTTGCGGTAAAAAATAAGCGAAAGGCAGTTGCACAGAAGGATCTCTTTGAGGCAGTTGAGGTGGTTCTGGTTGGTAAAGAAAAGAAGGACCGCATTATGAGCAAGGAGGAGCGCCGCATTGTGTCCTATCATGAGGTAGGGCATGCGCTGGTGAGCGCGCTGCAGAAGGATTCGGAGCCGGTACAGAAGATAACCATTGTACCCCGGACTATGGGCGCCCTGGGTTATGTGATGCAGGTGCCGGAGGAAGAAAAGTATCTGAACACCAAAAAAGAGATTGACGCCATGCTGGTAGGTTATCTGGCAGGCCGGGCAGCGGAAGAGCTGGTTTTTGAAACTGTGACCACAGGAGCCTCCAATGACATTGAGAAGGCAACGCGCCTTGCAAGGGCAATGGTGACGCAATACGGCATGTCCGAGAAGTTCGGACTCATGGGATTGGAGACAAAGGAAAATGAATACTTAACCGGCCGTACCATTATGAATTGCGGCGACGCCACGGCCGCCGAGGTGGATCAGGAGGTTATGAAGATCCTGAAGGATTCCTATGAGGAAGCCAAGCGGCTCTTAAGCGAGAACCGGGATGTGATGGATAAGATTGCCGAATTTTTGATTCAAAAGGAGACAATTACCGGTAAAGAGTTTATGAAGATCTTCCGGGAGGCTAAGGGTATTCCGGAGCCGGAGGAGGAGAAGACGGAAACTACGGCAGAAGAGAAAGCACAAACAGATCCGGACAACACGGAAGAAGAGAAAGCACAAACAGATCCGGAGAATCCGGCAGAAGAGACCGTACAGGCAGACCGGGAGAATCCCGCAGAAGAGAAAGTACGGACAGATCAGGAGAATCCCGCCGAGGAGAAAGTAAGGACAGACCAGGAGAATCCGGCAGAAGGGAAAGCACAGACAAACCAGGAGAATCCGGTAAAAGGAGAGACAGAGCAGGAAAATATGACAGAGCAGCAGAGCACGCCGGATGAGGAAAAGACTGACGAGCCTCCAAAGCCGCCTGTAGTTATTGCAAGAGAAAGGCGCTGATTTTGCCGGAAGCCCCAAATCTCCGCAAAAGCACATTTTCCGCAATGAAGGGACATTAAATAAAAGGATTGGGGATAGTTAACCATGTTTGATATTGAGGAGGAATTGAAAAAGCTCCCTGCTAAACCGGGTGTTTATCTGATGCATGACGAGAAAGACGCCATTATTTATGTAGGCAAAGCGATTTCCCTGAAAAACCGGGTGCGGCAGTATTTTCAGTCCAGCCGGAATAAGGGGGTTAAAATCGAGCAGATGGTGACGCATATTGCCCGTTTTGAGTATATTATCACCGACTCGGAGCTGGAAGCACTGGTGCTGGAGTGCAACCTGATCAAAGAGCACCGGCCGAAATACAACACAATGCTCATGGATGATAAGACTTATCCTTACATTAAAGTAACTGTGAACGAAGAGTACCCTCGGGTGCTCTTTTCACGTCAGCTGAAGAAGGATAAGGGGAAATATTACGGCCCATATACCAGCGCGGGGGCGGTAAAGGATACTATTGATCTTATCCATAAGCTGTATCAGATCCGCACCTGCAACCGCAATCTGCCCAGGGATATCGGAAAGGACAGGCCGTGTCTTAACTATCATATCAAGCAGTGCAACGCTCCCTGTCAGGGGTACATTTCCAGGGAGGAGTATGGAAAAAATGTGGCAAAGGCTCTGGAATTTCTGAACGGAAATTATGCGCCGCTTATCCGGGAGCTTGAGGAGAAAATGAAGGCTGCCGCGGACGCTATGGAGTTTGAGGCGGCCATTGAGCTGAGAGAGCTTTTGAACAGTGTAAAGCAGATTGCCCAGAAGCAGAAGATCACCCACAGCGATATGGAGGATAAGGATATTATAGCCTTAGCCAGTGAGGGGGAGGATGCTGTTGTTCAGGTGTTCTTTATCCGGGATGGCCGACTTATTGGACGGGATCATTTTTATCTGCGGATAGCGGAAGGGGAACAGACGAGAGAGATTTTAAGCAGCTTTATTAAGCAGTTCTATGCCGGAACGCCCTATATTCCCCGGGAGCTGATGCTTCAAGAGTCCATTGAGGACGGGGAAGTGATTGAGCAATGGCTTTCCGCCAGAAAGGGACACCGGGTTTATCTTCGTATTCCGAAGATCGGCACAAAGGAAAAACTTGTAGAGCTTGCCAAGAAAAATGCCGCTCTGGTGCTGAGCCAGGATAAGGAGAAGATCAAACGGGAGGAGGGCCGTACCATCGGCGCCATGAAGGAGATTGCCTCCCTTCTGGGGTTATCGGAAATCAGCCGGGTGGAGGCTTTCGATATCTCCAATACCAATGGTTTTGAGTCCGTTGGCTCTATGGTAGTCTATGAAAAAGGAAAGCCCAAGCGCAGCGATTACCGGAAGTTTAAGATACGCACGGTGAAGGGACCGGACGATTATGCCAGTATGCGGGAGGTGCTTACCCGGCGCTTTCTTCATGGTATGGAGGAGGAACGTCAGCTTAAGGATAAGGATCTGTCCGGTCAGTTCGGAAGCTTTACCAGGTTTCCGGATCTGCTGATGATGGACGGCGGCCGGGGACAGGTGAATATTGCCCTGGGGGTCCTAAAGGAGTTAGGGCTTGGGATTCCGGTCTGCGGCATGGTGAAGGACGACAACCACCGTACCAGAGGGCTTTATTTTAATAATGTGGAAATTCCCATTGAGAAAAACTCCGAGGGCTTTCGGTTGATTACACGGATTCAGGATGAGGCTCACCGGTTTGCGATTGAGTATCACCGATCTTTGCGGAGCAAGGAGCAGGTGCACTCTGTCTTGGATGACATAGAGGGCATCGGGCCGTCCAGACGGAAGGCGCTGATGAAGCATTTTCAGTCTTTGGAGGCCATACGGCAGGCGGATGTGGATACCCTGGCCGGGGTTCCCTCTATGAACCGGAGGGCGGCGGAGAAGGTGTATGGGTTTTTTCATGAGGATATATAAGATGGTTTATCACATGGGGCGGCATAGCTGCCCTGTTTTTTTGTAAAAAGCTTTTAAATATGCGGGTTGAAAATAATTATAATTATTATCATATAATTATTTTGCATTTACCTTGGCCGGAATATGTGATATAATATAAATATAATTATAAAAATGAAAGAAGGAAATTAAAAATGGCGAGGAAAGCAGAAAAACCTTTAGAGCGTATTGGAGGAAAGAAAAGGCTATCGGTAACAGAATTAAAATTCATGGAAGTAATTTGGGCGCATCCGGAAGGAATCAGCAGTGAGGAGATCTATCAGCGGTTTCCGCAGGCAAGGGGTACAAAGAGTACCATTTTGTACAATATTTCAGAAAAAGGCTATGTGGAGAACCGTCAGGAGGGGCTTCATCATATCTATACCCCTCTGGTAACACGCCTGGAATACGAACAGGCTCTGATTTGCCAGGAGCTGGAAAAGTCCTTTGGCAGCAGTTCCTTTGAGCGTCTGGTGGCCGCGTTCTGCGGAAAGGAAAGCCTGACGGAGAAACAGAAGGAGAAAGTCCGGGAATTGATGGATGAGATAGAGGAGGAGATATGACGGTTTTTGATGGGGAGTTGATTGTTCTCTGGAAGCTGAGTGATCTGATATGGCTGCTTTTAACAGAGGTTCTGATTCAGAATTTTTTGTTCCTGCTATTTTGGGCGGGGCGTAAAACTTTGGAGCGCAGAATGTCCAGGCGTGAACTCCATGGGCTGATGAAGATGATTCTGTGGTATGCATTACTTCTTTTGCCGGTGATAGCAGGGGTTGTGATGTTCCGAAGTACCTATTACGCGATTGAACCGCCGATGGCTGTGGGGGAAGAGTATCTGAATAAAGTCAGCCCGGTTATTGACAAAGTATCCTTCAGCTCCTGGACCGGGCATGGAAATCATTGGATTTTTAAACTGCTTTTTGCTTTGTGGATATCAGGCATTTTCATAAGGGGGATCCTGCCCTGCTTAAAAGAGTATAGTCTCCTTGTGAAGCTGAAAAGGACCGGAGCGGAGCATAAAGATACGAAGCTCACAGGAGCCGTTCAAAGGCTGGAACGGGAACTGGGAATAAAAAAGCCGGTAAAGGTACTGGTGAATAAGCTGGTTTTGCAGCCTTTTGTTACAGGCGGTTTTCGATACAGGCTGCATTTTCCGGAGATGCTGTTGGAGGAGGACGAAAGGGATCTTCTGCTTCGGCATGAACTGATTCACTGCCGCCACAGAGACAGCCTTTACCGCAGGATTTTATTTTTAATGTGCGGTTTATATTGGTTTAATCCCTTTATGAACTTGTTTGCCTGCTATTTTGTGGAGGTCAGTGAGATGGCCTGCGACGATGAGGTGCTGCAAGGCCGTACTTCTCAGGAAAGGAAGATTTATGCCAGGCTGCTTGTTTCTTTTAATCAGGGAGAGAACTTCCTGCGGCATGCCGTGGCATTGACAGGACATACGAAGAGCGGATTGGAAAGGAGATTGGAGAATATGTTAAAGAAGGAAAGCAAAAGAAGTAAGTGGAGCGCCGTATTGATAACGGCAATTATGCTGAGTGTCTGCCCGCTGCTGACAGTATCTGCGTCTTATGGAGCGTCGGTGTTACAGGAGAAAGCAGTCAAGATGGTGGTTGTGGAAGTGGAAGAGGAGATGAACGGCGGGAATACGCTGACGGAGGAAGTGGATTTTATAAAGATAGAGGATATGGTGGATCTGGGACTGAATCTTGGGGCGAGAGGGGTGACTGCGGTAGATACGACTTTGAATGGAATAGGTGCGGCATCTGTGGCAACGGTGAAGTTGGAAAAGGGGAGTAAAGTATATTTTATAATAGTGGGAGATAACTCTACGGATGCGTTTCGGGTCGGATATGAGGACAGTGCGCATAAAAACACCTCGGTATCAACCACAAATGGTGAAATTGTACATACTTTTACGATTCCCAAGACGGATACTTACACATTGTTTATTCAGGGAACCACAACAAAGACAATACATGTGGAGGGAAGTGTTACAACAAGGTAATAATTGGTATAGATGTAACTATTTGCTGACAATAAGTATAATATGTTAAATTGTGAAGCGGATTATATATTGACATAATTATAATTTAAACATATAATATAATTATATTAAGGTATGGCCATGCCGGAATAGGTGTTGAAAACTTACAATTTGATACAAAACAAAGGAGGTATAAAATTATGCTCAAAAAATGTAAGAAAAGCATTGCGCTGACATTGGTATTGGCTATGCTGCTGGGATGTTCATTTACCGTATCAGCAGCAGTCAGGGATGAAGATACGACGTACATTGAATTGTTTGATCCGGACGATCCAAGTTTGATTGCGATAGAGACGCCTTCACCGGAATTGGCAAGAGCGGCATCACGGCCTACCGCACATTATAATCTGGATTCCGGACAGTATTCGTATTCTTTGACTGCCAGTCCCAATGGGACAAAGCTCTCCTGGTGCAATCGTATTTTGGATACGCAGGACGGAGGAGGGGGATTCCTGATTAAAGGAAATGGTACATATCCTGTATATATTTTGAGAGTTTATAATTGTGATAATGGGAAAGAGTATACATACAGGGTCCTTAGTAAAAATTTTACCTGTTATAACTCGAATTTTAACATTACTCCCAGTTCGTTCTATTTTGGCATAGATGTAAGCGTGACCAATCAGGCAGTAACGGTAAGCGGAGTGGCAGACACTTATTAATATTTAGAAAAGCGGAGGAAAAAGTATTTATGCGGAAGGCCTGTATTGCGGTTTTGATTCTGACAGCTGTGCTTTTATGCGGCTGTAAGGGGACGGAGGAGAAGAAGGAAGAAGTGCTTCTGGGTATGGAATGTAATTATGAGGGTACAACATTTACCATTGATAAGGTAGAGCTTCGTAATTCAAAGTTCTTTCGGGTGTATCTCTCCGGCTTGGAGGATACGGAATTTGCAGATAATATTTTTTTGTTAAAGACAAAGGACAATCCGAAATGCGGTCCGTCCGATAACCATTGTGATACGGGAAGTACGGGGATTCTAACCTATACATTTGAAGATGGAATTACATTGGAAGAAGTATTGGCTTTGCGGGTGCGGCCGCTTGGCACAAAGGCAAGGGATGAATCTTACACAGAGTTTCCGTTAATGTTGTAATTACAAGGCATTTAAACCTGGAAAAGGAGGAGCTTTATGTTAAGAAAATGGAGAAAAGGTGTTGCGTTTGTTTTATTTATGGCTTTATCATTTGGAATGAAGACTACCGTGCTGGCGGCTGCGCCTGAAGTAATTCCGGAAGACACAGTAGTGATTAATCTGTTTGATCCGGATGATCCCAATTTGATTGAGATTGTGGATGTATCGGAAACAGCCCGGACAACCTCTAGACCGAGCAAGGTTTGGCATTTGGAAGTAGATGGAAATTACAGCTATTCCGCCTATTCAAATAACAATATTATGTGGACAAAATATGTTTTCTTTGATGCGGGGAATATTGGTCTTTTCAAGATTACGGCTAATGCCAGTAATATTAATTACCGTTTGGTAGTTCATAATGGTGCGGATAAAAAAGATTATTATTATGCTATCCATTATAAAAATGTTGTATGTAATACTTGGAATTTTGATGGTTGGGGGAATCCCGATACATTCTATTTCGGCATTGATACAACAGTGTCGAAATCAGCCGTTTCGGTCAATGGAGTTGTGAGCTTAGGTTAATCCGGAATCAGCAGGATGATATAGCTTATTGGGAAAGAATATGTCTGTAACAGGAGTCATTGGCATGTATTAAGATGGAGAGGATCATGAGAAGAATATATCTGATTTTATTTTTAGCAGTCTTAGCTATGTCAGGATGTACGAATCCTGAAGCCGCACCGGAGCAGACGAAGGTGATGGAAGAAAGCAATTCCGAGGCAGAGAGTTCCCAGGAGAATGAACTGGCTGAAGCTGAGGGAGAAATAGCGGAGGAAACATACTTGAATCTGACAGAGCTTGTGGATTGTACTCCATTTTACAGCATGAGCTTTCAAAAGGTAGAGGGCGGAACGGGGAGGCTGCTTTTATTTGAAGGGAATACGGAGATATCGGATCAGAATACGGTAGGCCCTGATCAGGTGAAAGTAGAACCGGAGGATGCTGTTTGGGAATTATGTTATGCATTTGGCGGAGAGGAAGCTCTTGCGGACACGGTAACGCTTAGCTTTTGGAATCGAGGGGAAGCTGAAACCATACGCGTGCTCCTGGATGGACTGGAATATGAGTTTTCCTGTCCAAGAATAAATCCAAAAGAAATTCAGCTCGGGCAGAAGCTGGAAGACACCCGGATTGTGCTTGAGGATGTAAAGCTCTATCCCAATGCATTATTATTGAGATTGTCAGGAGTGGACAGCGAGAGTTGGGATAAGACATTTTTCCTGCTTGATGAAGAGAAGGAGGAAAAGATTCTGCCTGCAAGGTCTGCCTATGAAAAGGAAGCGGAAGAAATGTATCTGTTATTCGCATTTGAAAATGGGATTCCTGAAAAGCCTTTGGTGTTTCGAATGAAAGACAACGATTCGGCGGGAGAGGAGCGTTTTTACGACCTCACAATAAATCCGGAATAAAAATATGAATGCCCGATAGAGCAGCGGAGCCGATAAAGGTTCCGTTCTTTAATCTTTCTACGTTACTCTTTTTCGTAAATTACAAGTATTGCAACTCCCCCATATCCTATGATAAAATAAAACCAGTTTACACCACCCAAAAAGGGTGAAACCATGCCGGAACAAAACAGGAAGAAAGGAAGAGATTATGGCGGTAGTGCAGAGCATTGAGCTCACGAAAATGGTAGAAAAACTGAATCTCAAAAACGAAACCCCGGACATAGATATGTCAGGGATGAAGCTGGTGACCCCGGAGGTAAACCGTCCGGCCCTGCAGCTGACAGGATACTTTGATCATTTTTCTTCGGAACGGGTGCAGATAGTGGGATATGTGGAATACACCTACCTGCAGAGCAGAACCAGGGAGGAGAAAGCTCCCATCTATGAGCGGTTTTTTTCCAGCAATATTCCCTGTGTGGTTTACACTTCACAGACAGAGCCGGAGGAGGAAGCCCTGGAGCTGGCCCATAAGTACCAGGTGCCTATCTTAAGCACCCCAGTAATGACCTCTAACTTCATGGCGGAGGTGATCCGCTGGATGAATGTGGAGCTTGCACCCCGGATTTCCATTCACGGCGTGTTGGTGGATGTGTACGGCGAGGGCGTGCTGATTATGGGCGAGAGCGGAATCGGCAAGAGCGAGACAGCTTTGGAGCTGATTAAGCGGGGACACCGTCTTGTGACGGACGATGTGGTAGAGATACATAAGGTCAGCGATGATTCTCTGGTGGGCCGTTCACCGGAGATTACAAAGCACTTTATCGAGCTGCGCGGTATCGGTATCGTGGATGTGAAGACCCTCTTCGGCGTTGAGAGCGTTAAGGAAACGCAGACCATTGATATGGTAATCAAGCTGGAGGACTGGGATAAGGACAAACAATATGACCGCATGGGACTTCAGGAGGAATATACGGAATTCCTGGGAAATAAGGTCGTCTGTCATTCCCTTCCCATCCGTCCGGGCCGGAACCTGGCAATTATTGTGGAGTCTGCGGCCGTCAACCACCGTCAGAAGAAGATGGGATATAATGCGGCGGAGGAGCTGTACCGCCGTGTACAGGCCAATATTGCAAGAAAGAGCTGAGGAAAAGGGGGGAGCATCCATATGAAAAAGTATTGTTTTGGGGCGGATATCGGTGGAACCACCGTAAAGCTGGGCCTATTTGATACGGAGGGAAATGTACTGGATAAGTGGGAGATTAAAACCCATACGGAAAATGAAGGATCGGCTATCCTGCCCGATACGGCGGCTGCGATTCTGGCTAAGATAGAGGAACGGAAGCTGAATCCCGAGGAAGTGGCGGGAATCGGCGTAGGCGTTCCGGGTCCTGTATCTGCTGATGGTATTGTACCCCACACCGCGAACCTGGGCTGGGGCTATAAAGAGGTGACAAAAGAGCTTTCCGAGCGGACCGGTCTCCCATGTAAGGCAGGAAATGACGCTAACGTGGCGGCACTCGGCGAGATGTGGATGGGCGGTGCAAAGGGACACAAGGATGTCCTGCTTCTGACTCTGGGAACCGGTGTGGGCGGCGGAATTATTGTGGACGGGAAGATCCTGATCGGTGCTCACGGCGCCGGCGGCGAGATCGGACATATCCATGTGGAGGATCAAATAGAGGAGCATTGCGGCTGCGGCAACCAGGGCTGTCTGGAGCAGTTTGCTTCCGCAACGGGAATAGCACGCCTTGCCAGGGTAGCGCTGGCTGAGAGCGAAGAGCCGTCGCTTCTGCGGGAGGGAGAGGTTACGGCAAAGGCAGTCTTCGATGCTCTGAAAGAAGGCGATGAGCTGGCGAAGCGCGTCGTGGAACGCTTTGGGAAATATTTGGGAACCGCCATCTCTGTTATGGCCGGAATCCTGGATCCGGAGGTTATTGTAATCGGCGGCGGCGTGTCAAAGGCCGGTTGGATTCTCCTGGATTATATCCGCAAATACTACAAGCCCTATGCCTACAAATCATCCAAGGATACAGAGTTTGCGCTGGCACAGCTTGGAAATGATGCGGGAATTTATGGCTGCGCGAAGCTGATTCTTGATTGATTCCATAAAAATAGCCAAGGAGCTGCCAAAAAGTGACAAATTTTTTGTGTCCTTAAGTCATTGACTTTTTTCAAAGGCTGTACTACAATAAGAACAACAAAAGATAATACATAAGATACCAATGATGACAAAGGCGTTACCAATTCCCGTGGTAACGTCTTTTTATTATCTTTTGTATGGGGCCTTTAGCCCCATCTCTCCCTTTTATTTTCGGCTTTGTCCGACCATGCCTTTTGGCATGGCCGAATTAGGCCGATGTCAAAACTTAAGATTATATGAAGAATTTTAACGAAAAACGAAAGAATTACAGAAGAAATGCGGTCTTGTCCATTTTTCCGAAAATTGCTATAATTGCACCATCTCAATTTCGGAGAAGGTGATTTGTATGAAAAGGCTTACAAAAGAAATGCGGATAGAAGTGCTTTTTTTCGCTTTCGTACTCGGCATATGGCTTTTGTGGGCTTTTATTCTGCCCTTAAATGAGGGACCGGATGAAAATATGCGCCTGCAGATAGCGCAATTTATATTAAAATATGGAAAGCTGCCCACAGGAGATCAGAAGGAAATCATGGATTATACCTGGGGCTTTACTTACGCTTTCCGTCCGATTCTGCCGCAGATGCTGGAGGCGCTCTTTATACGCATTGCCATGCTCTTTACCGCAGATGCGTTCGCGCTGCTGTTTGCCGCACGTCTTGTCAGCGTGCTCAGCGGCGTTATCTTTTTTTGGTATGTAAAGGCTCTGGGGGACATGCTGTTTGAAAGGAAAAGCCTGCGGTGGGTGTTTCTCCTGCTGAATGTCTGTTTGCCCCAGTCCAGCTTTTTATTCACTTATTTAAATTGTGATTCCATGGCGCTTATGGCTTCGTCCATGATTCTGTATTATCTGCTGAAAGGTATGAGAGATGCTTTTTCCATCCGAACTTGCATCGGGCTGGGAATAAGTATTTCTGTTTGCGTGCTCTCTTATTACAATGCATATGGATTTCTGTTAACTGCCGTATTGATATTTGCGGGATGCTTCTGGGAGCGTGTCAGACAGGGAGAGCGGTGCAAAGCGGAATTTTGGAAAAAGGGTTTGCTGGTCCTTGGGATTGTACTGTTCCTGTCCGGATGGTGGTTTGTGCGTAATTATGTGCTGTATGACGGGGATTTTCTGGGGCTGCGGACACAGGAGGAATGTGCTCAGCGGTATGCGATGGAGCTGTTTAAGCCTACAGGAAGACGCAACGGCATGAATATGGGGATCTCTATTACGGATATGCTGTTTCGCTCAGATTGGGCGCTTTTGGTGTTTAAGAGCTTTGTGGGAATCCTGGCGCCTCTTACCAGGGCTCACAGGGCATGGATTTTTGCCGGTTATGGCCTTATGTTTCTGGCGGGCGCCACGGGGATTCTCAGGGAATGTATCCGGGGAATCAACAGGAGATTGGGCGTGAAGAACAGGGAAGGTGCAGAAGAAAGAGTGCCGGTGGATGTGTCGCGTCTTATGCTTCATCTGGGGCTTGTGACAGCCGTGCTGCTTCCGAACATTATGAATATCTGGTATTCCTATTCTAATGATTATCAGCCTCAGGGACGTTACAGCATGCCTATGCTGGTACCCTTTATGTATTATGTGACCAGGGGAATCGGATATTGGGGACGGCGGATTTCGGCGGGATGGAGAAACAGAGGCGCACAGATAATGAAGCTCTCAGGATATCTTGTTTGTCTGTGGATGGTTGCGGTGCTGGGGTATTGTACGGTGAGAATTATGTGGCCGGCTTACCGGAATGTGGAAAATAAGGCGGAGGTGCGGGTGTACACGCTGGAAGAGTTGTTTGGGGAGAAAAAATAGAGGATAGGATTACAGCCCCATAAATGGGAGGATGCCAGGCAGCTAGTCTGCCTGGCATTTATTATGAAAAAGTTTATTCAAAAAATAGTAATTGCTTACTAGGGGCTGTCATGTTGTTTTTTGTCTTGCTTTATCTTATGGTCTTATTATATGGAATAGAAATGAATGGATTATGTTAATCAATTTAACGTTTTTTAAA
>OFFF01000063.1_pt1 | contig 77590 bp, 70 predicted proteins | sample 1521301 | NCBI WGS metagenome assembly OFFF01 (sample SAMEA3504101, study PRJEB24116) | mouse gut metagenome | biome: mouse gut; feature: mouse-associated habitat; material: faeces | place: Denmark | collected 2011
CCTGCCTATAAAATCATTTATATCATTCTGGTGAATTATCTTTTTTAAATACGAATATACAAATCCGGGTATCCATTTAGCCAGTCCGGGATTCTTACTCTTAAAAAGTTGTTCTATGTATACCGGCTTTACACATTCATTGTTTGTCATAACCTTTGCTTTAACCGGACAAAGATAAAAAGGATTTTCCAAATATTCCCGGCAAAAAAACAAACGGGCAGAAACTTTCAGAAAGTCTTTCCGTTATAAAGAGTATGTAACAGAAAAAAACTAAATGCAACTAATCAGTTAAATTAAACAATGAAAAGTATGAAACGTACATTATTTTTGACAGGTCTGGCATTACTGACATTGCCGTTTTTCATGGCCGGTTGTAATTCAATGAAAAAATTACAAAAGGACGTGATCGAAACAGCCGTCACCGGATATATCAATCCGCAGCAACTGGAAGCAGTAAATGGAGTGGTGAATTTTGACTATACCATCAACTTTGCCCCAAAACAATTTGACAAAAAAATAATTCTGAAAATCACTCCAAAAATACAATACGGCAGCCAAATGGTAAAACTGGAACCTATGTTTTTACAGGGAGAGAAAGTGAAAGACGCAAACTATCCGGTTGTTGACTATGACAAAGGCAGCAGCTTCACCCAGAAAATGTCTTTCAATTTCAAACCCGGCATGGAAAACAGCGTACTCTGGGCAGACATTGAAGCAATGCGCGGAAATAAATCCTTTATGCTAAGCCCTGTTGTTCTGAATAAAAACGGCATCAAAGTTTGGCAACAACCAGCTTTTTCTTTAAATGGTATAGATTATGTTCCGGCAATGACAGAAACTTTTATCGGTGATGTCCCTGCAACAGCAGTCGGCGTAGTCAGTGGTTATGTCATGTTCCCGCTGGGAAAATCAACCATTACTCAGGCCGAACAAAATTCCGCAGTAATGTCACAGGCTGTGAAAGCCATGGAAAAAGTACTGGCAAACAAAAATGCCAAAATCACTAATATGTTCATCTATATATCCAATTCACCGGAAGGTGCAGAACGGCTGAATAAAAATCTGGCAAATAACCGCTTCCGTTCAGCTAAAAACTTTTTCGAAAAAGATCTGAAACTTGCAGATACGCCCATGTCACGTAATCCCAAGTTTGTTGTACAACAAACGGTTAGTGAAAACTGGAACGGATTGTATATGTTGCTTAAAAATTCAAACATTCAGAACAAAGAACAAATCATCAATGAATTGAAAAACGCTCCCAATGCCACTGCACGCAATAAAGTCATTGATTCCTATATCAACAAAATCCCCGAATTAAAAGAAGTTATTCTTCCTATACTTCGCCGGGCAGACTTTTTCGTATTCTATTCCGTACCTACTACCGTACAAGAAAATGTACAACTTACCTATTTCTTACCGCAACTCACGGAAAAAACGCCGGCTGTTACAGCTCAATCAAACTGGCAACTGCTGAATGACTTGGCTGTGATGGCAATCAATAATAAAGAATACGGAAAAGCCCGGAAATTACTCGAATCCGCAACTATTCTGAAACAAGACGCTGCAATAAACAATAATCTGGGAATCGTACATGCACAGATGGGACACAAACAGGAAGCTTCACAATATTTCGATAAAGCAAAACTCCGCAAAGAAGCCCGCTATAACCTGGGATTAATCCTGATGCAAAACGGAGAGTATGCAAAAGCCATTCCTTTCCTGAAAAATCACCCCAATATTAATCTGGCTTATGCCCAACTGATGAACAATGACAACAGGGCTGCATTAGATACTTTCCATAAAATCAAAATGAACAATGCAATGGATTATTATCTGATGGCCGTTGCAGCAGCAAGGACAAAAGACACGAAAGAGATGGCTCTGTCCCTGACCAAAGCAATTCAAATGCAACCTAATCTGAAAAACTGGGCAGCTACTGACATTTCATTTTATCCATATAAGGGCGATCCGGTTTATATGCAAATTATAAAATAAAATTTGTATCGTTCTGCTCATTTGTCAAAACCGGAATTTTGACAAATGAGCATTTTTTTTGCAATAAATGAACTTCACAGGTCAGAAGAATTGAAATTGCTGATAAGCAGATACTATCAGCCTATCATTTCGTTACTTACCCCAAAACAAAATAAAAATTAATCTATAGACATCATGATCAAAGGAACAGAAACGGAAAAAAACTTACTAAAAGCATTCGCCGGAGAATCACAGGCAAAAAACCGTTATACTTTTTTCTCCCAAATAGCCAAAAAAGAAGGTTACGAACAAATTGCAGGTATTTTTTATGAAACAGCTTTACAAGAAGAAATGCATGCCAAACGTTTTTTCCAATATCTCGAAGGAGGAATGCTGGAAATCACTGCGGCCTACCCTGCGGGAGAATTGTCGGATACCCTGAACAATCTGACAGAAGCTGCGGACGGAGAGCACGACGAAGCGTTCAATTTATACCCCACATTCGGTAAAATTGCCGAAGAAGAAGGATTTAAAAAAGTGGCAGCAACATTCAAATATATAACGGAAGTAGAAAAGATGCATGAACTACGTTACCTGAAATTATTGAAAAACATACAGGAAAATTTAGTGTTCGCCCGTCCTGAAGAAGTACGCTGGTATTGCAGAAAATGCGGATATGTTCATGTAGGAAAAACCCCACCGGAAATCTGTCCGTCCTGTCTGCATCCCAAAGGGTACTTTGAATTATTCCCGGATAATTATTAAACAACATAATATTCAGTAAATTCTCTGGCTCATGTATAGCAAAAAAGCACCCGATTTTCTAAAAGACGAACATTTAAGTGTCGGAACCAAAAAATACCTCAAAATTTTAAATGCCGGAGACAAACCGGTCGAATCTCTGGCTATCCCGGAAGCCAGAAATGTATTGGTAAGCGCACAGGCCAGCATACAAACTGACTTGAATGGCATTGAGGAATCAGAAAAGGTCATAACGGCAGATGACCATATGATTCGATTGAACATTTTACGTCCGGAAGGACATCCGGAAAAACTCCCTGTTTTTATATTTATACACGGCGGAGGATGGGTTCTGGGAGATTATCCTACGCATAAAAGGCTAGTCCGTGACCTTGTTGTAGAATCTGGATGTGCCTGTGTATTCGTCAACTATACACCCTCCCCCGAAACAAAATTTCCCCAGGCAATCCACGAAATTTATGCTGCAACAAAATGGGTAGCCGCTCACGGAGACGAAATCAATGTTGATGGCAATCGCCTCGGAATTGCAGGCAATAGCGTAGGAGGCAATATGGCACTGGTCACCAGTATGCTGGCTAAAGAACAAAAAGGACCGGAAATCAAAGTCCAGATTCTGATGTGGCCCGTTACGGACGCAAATTTTGATTGGGAATCTTATACTCTGTACGGGGAACAACGTTTTCTCACCACTCCTTTAATGAAATGGATGTTTGAACAATACCTCTCTGATAAAGATGACCGTCTCAATCCGCATCTTTCCCCTGTTCAGGCATCCACAGAGGAATTACAGGAACTTCCCCCGACTTTAATCGAGGTTGCAGAAAATGACATCCTCCGGGACGAGGGCGAAGCATTGGGCCGACGCCTCGATGAAGCCGGAGTTGACGTTACCACCATTCGTTTCAACGGTGTAATCCATGACTGGGGAATGCTGAACGGTTTTGCAACCTTGCCCCCTACCCGCTCCCTCATCCTGTTCTCTGCCGCCATGCTCCGAAAATATCTGAGATAACGGATGTCTCAAAAACAAACTTTTGCCGGATGAGCTGTGCTTTCGGAAAATACTAACTCCGGAAAAACTGTCATCCGGCAAAATCATATCAGAATCTGAAATCCCGTTCTCCTTTTACAATTTTATCCAGATTTTCAAGAGCAATCCGACGAACTTTCGCATTAGGCACCCGAAGCATCTCGGCAGCTATCATACGCTCTCCTTTTACCCGGGTTTCCGGCGAAGCATAATCCTCCAAATATTCTTTCAAAGTCATCAATGCATTGGGTTGACAACAATTGGCAATCTGTCCGGATTTTACCAACGACATAAAACGGTCGCCTGTTCGTCCTTCCCGGTAACAAGCCGTACAAAAACTGGGAATATATCCTAAATCCAATAACCATCCCACTACTTCATCCAGGGTGCGCCGGTCCGAAACATCAAACTGCGATGTCGTCTCATCGTATTCTTCTTGTCTGACATATCCGCCAACACTGGTATGCGAGCCGCCACTGAGCTGCGAAATCCCGATATCCAGCACCTTTTCTCTCGATATTTGTGATTCCCGGGTTGAAACAATCATACCGGTATAAGGCACTGCTATACGGATAACCGCCACAATCTTCCGGAAAATATCATCAGGAACCGTATTCGCAAAATCATCCGTATTAATATCATCGGCATTACACAACCGGGGCACACTAATCGTATGCGGTCCTACCCCGAAAACAGCTTCCAAATGCTCCGCATGCATCAGCAAACCAACAAAATCATAGCGATAGGTATTCAAACCATACAACACTCCTATCCCTACATCATCAATACCTCCCTCCATCGCACGGTCCATAGCCTCTGTATGATAAGCATAATTACTCTTAGGTCCCGTCGGATGTAAAATCTCATAATTTTTCTTATGATAAGTCTCCTGAAAAAGGATATAAGTACCTATTCCGGCATTTTTCAGCCTCCGGTAATTCTCTACTGTGGTTGCCGCAATATTCACATTCACCCGGCGGATAGCCCCATTCCGGTGTTTAATGGAATAAATCGTTTCTATACTTTCCAGTATATATTCTATGGGATTTACCAATGGATGTTCCCCAGCCTCCAAAGCCAAACGCTTATGTCCCATATCCTGCAATGCAATCACCTCACGCCGGATCTCTTCCTGAGTCAGCTTACGACGCGCAATAACCTTGTTTTTTGCATGATAAGGACAATATACACAACCATTTACACAATAATTGGATAAATAAAGCGGCGCAAACATAACAATCCGGTTACCATAAAATTTTTGCTTAATTTCTTTAGCAACCTTAAACATCCGTCCTATCAAATCAGGCTCTTCACATTCCAGGAGCAAAGCCGCTTCCCGGTGATTCAATCCTTTGCAATCCCTGGCCCGTTCTATCAGACTCCCGATTAAATCACGGTTAGTTTTATTGTCACGGGCATATTCCAGTGTAGCCAGAATTTCAGCATCATCAATAAACTCCTCTGCTATTCCAGATTTTACATTATACATAACTATCTATCCCTCATTGTACAAAAAACAAAAGAACCAGAATAACACACCATCCGCTTATTCTTTCCGGCACATGATATTCAGAATTGTCTTATCAGTTTGCTCCATCCCCGCAGTACCGATTAATCCTACATTCCGAATGGTTTTTTCAATATCATCTTCAATAATCCCGTCATTGTGAGTTGTAATCCCCTGCATAGACAACAAAGAAGCCTGAACCGCAGCCGATACCCCGGAATATACCTTCAATGCACATCCTTGCTTAGCCCCGTCACACATCATCCCGGTCAAATTGGAACACATGGTTTTTATGGTATTCACCACCTGCTCGTAAGTGCCTCCCATCAGATAAGTAATAGCAGACGCAGAACCCGTCCCCGCTATCAATATACCACACAATGCCGACAAATGTCCCATATAATAGTGAATATGAGCAGCTATCAGATTACTCAAAGCCAAAGCACGAATCAATTGTTCGCGGGAACAATTGAACTGTTCAGCAGCTACAACAACCGGCAAATAAACCGTAATACCCTGGTTCCCGCTACCTGAATTTGTCATAACAGGTTTTTCACAACCATCCATACGGGCATCCGAAGCCGCCGTCGCACATATTAAGGCATTATTCAGAAAATCATTTTTCAACAATCCCTTATCGATATTTTCCTTTAAAGTCTTCCCTATTTGCAATCCGTATTTACTTTTCAGTCCTTCATCCGAAATAGCTTTATTCATCTCAGCCCCTTCCAGCACAAACTCAATCTCAGAAACAGGAATATGATGTATAAATTCCCATATTCGGGCCACACTCAATTCAGCACGTTCATTCTTTTCAACAGCAAGGGAGGTATAATCTTTATGATATACCGTTTTTCCATTTTTTTCAACAAATACAATATTGGTATGCCCATGTACGATAATCGTTTTCACTACGTCTCCCCCCTTACGGCATATCGCTTCTGCATACAATTTATCCGGAGCATCCTCTTTCAGGTGTATTTCCACTGCCCGTTTCTCCAACAGCCCTTTCGCAACGGACAAATTATCGCAAACGGACACTTCCTTTAATACTTCCAGTCCGTACTCTGTTTTGCCACAAACGGCCCCCAGCGCAGCAGCAATAGGCAACCCCGTCATTCCGGTACCGGGAATCCCCACTCCCATACCATTTTTATAAATATTCCCACTGACAAAAACTTCAATATGTTCCGGAACTCCACCCAATTCTTCCTTGCAACGTGCGCATGCCAGAGCACAAGCAACCGGTTCTGTACAACCCAATGCCGGAATCGTTTCCAGTTTCAATATCTCTATAATTTGTTTATCCGTAGCCTGACACATATAATTTAATTTTTGATTAATGGAACAAATTTATTTTTTTTTGTAACACCAACTTTCAACACTCCCACTATTAACGCTTTTTTAACGACTGCATCCCCGGATATTCTCCTATTACCCACCCATCCCTGCATTTTTAACCTTTTATACCTTCCCTTTTTAACTTTTTATCTCATGCATTTCACCATTTCCTATTATTTTCCCTATCTTCGCAAAAATTTTAGATGTCTATGTTCAAACTGATTGTACTGATATTCATGTTTCCGGTCCATCTCTATGCCAACCATACGGACTCTGTAATGATAGTTGTCCACGACGACATTATAAAAGAACTCCATCGTAAAACAGGCACAGGAGAAGTACATGTACATGGCGACCATACTATCCATAATCTTCTGAAATGGCATACCTACCTGAATGAACAAAAGAAAACTTTTTCAGGCTTCCGCATTCAGATTCATTCAGTAAATTCATACGGCTGCAACATCGACGAATTAAAAGAAATCAGAAATAAATTCGAGGAAACTTTCCAAACGATTCCCGCCTACCTGAAATATTTTGACCCTGATTTTAAAATCCGGACAGGCAATTATCATTCACGGTTGGAAAGTATTCCGGATTTATACAAAATCCGCAAACTATATCCCTCCAGTTACCCGGTTAAAACTGAAATTTACCTGGAAGAACTGAAACGCATCCCTATGCAGGACATAATACAAGAAGAAAAAGAAGAAGAAATGCAAAGCGCGGAGTTCTGAATTCGCATACCCTCCTCTTGCCTACAAAATATCATTAGTCACGAAAACTTTGAAGTAACAGCCGGAGTTCTTGCTGTGTACGGGAATAAAGCTGGCGGGTGGCATCACTATCCGCATCAAATGGACGGTGCTGCAATATTTTATTCAGTTTTTCTATTTTCTTCATCCGGAACTGAGTTTCTGAAGTGATATAATTCTCCCTGAATTTTTCCCAGATATACTCAACACCCTGCTCAGAAAGATGCAGCATATCTCCCCCATAAAACCGATAATCCCGGAGTTCATCCATTACAATTTCATAAGAGGGGAAATAAACAACCTGCGGATACATTTTCTTCAACCCGTCTATGGCTAACAACAATACTGCCTTACTCAACTGATTTTCGTGTGCACCATCTTTCCAATGCCGGACCGGACTCACCGTAAACACAATCTTCATATCCGGTTTTAAATGCCATAAACGCTGCAATAAATCAGTATAAATGTTTACAATATCCTCCACTTCCATACGAAACCGCTCAAAATCAGAAGCAGGAAATTTATGGCAATTGGATACAATCTGACCGGTACTCCGAAAACGGTATACCCAGGACGTACCCCATGTAATAATCAACACATCCGTTTTCTTCAAGTGGGCACAGGCATTCTCTATACGGCTGTTGATACGCTGTAAACAATCTTCAGGCTGCAATGCAGAAAAACTGCCGTGATGATACAAGCTGACCCATTTCCCGTCATTCTGCAATAAATCCGATTCATTAAAACGCTTATTTGTCAGCAATATATCCAAAATCTCCGCCACAGAAAAAGGATTATAAATAATTCCACAAGGATTTATATCCGTCTGAAACTTAAAATATTCCAATTTGGCTCCGATATTCTCTACAAAACAGGAACCCAGCAACATCAATTTTGTAGTATAATCAATCTGAAAAGAAGGTTTATCTATTTTTACGATTGTCTGTAATTGCATTATTTCAATTTTTCTCAAAAATAAAAAGAATGCCGGAAACAAACAAAATCTGCAAATCTCTAAACATTTTGCTATCTTTGCATTCAGAAAATGTGCATCATGAGCTTTATCACCATTCTATTTATTGCTATCGGATTATCCATGGACAGCCTGGCAGTCAGTATCAGTGGCGGCATTTGCATGAAATCATTCTGTATGCGGAAATCATTGAAAATGGCCATGATAATGGGCTGTTTTCAGGGAGGCATGACCTGGCTGGGTTGGTCTCTTGGTAATCATTTCAGTTCCTACATTATAGATTTCGACCACTGGATTGCTTTTGTTTTGCTAGGATATTTGGGAGGAAAAATGATTTTTGAATCTTTTCAGGAAGAAGAAAAAAGTCCGCTTACTTTCTCCAACAAAACACTACTCACCTTGGGGATTGCTACCAGTATAGACGCCCTTGCGGTAGGAGTCAGTATGGCTTTTCTGAAACTCAATATCTGGTTTCCCGCCAGCATCATTGCTTTTACCACTTTTTTCCTCTCCCTCACCGGAGTCCTCTGCGGTTTTCGTTTCGGACAAATAAAAGGACTCAAGGCAGAACTGCTCGGAGGCCTGATTCTGATAACAATCGGCATTAAGATATTGGCAGAACACACACTTATGAACTAATCCTTCCGGACCATACATATCCATTGAAAATACTATTTTTACAGGCAATTAAATAAACAACATGGCAAAAAAATTCTATATCGAAACCTACGGATGCCAAATGAATGTGGCAGATAGCGAAGTGGTAGCAGCCATTTTGACCTCCAAAGGCTTTATACATACACAAGATAAAAATGAGGCAGATGTAATCCTGGTTAATACTTGCTCTGTCCGTGAAAATGCAGAACAACGGGTACGGGGAAGAATCCAGGGATTCACAGAAATCCGGAAACACAATCCGCATTTACTGGTGGGCATTATGGGATGCATGGCAGAACGACTGGGAGAAAAACTTTTTGAGGAAGAAAAGAATGTAAATATTGTTGTCGGCCCGGATGCCTATATGGACCTTCCATTGTTAATTGACAAGGCCGAAAAAGGAGAAAAAGCCATCAACATCGAATTGTCTGTCACAGAAACTTACGAAGATATTTGTCCCTCCCGGATTAATGAGACCGCAATTTCCGGTTTTGTATCTATCATGAGAGGATGTAATAATTTTTGCACTTACTGTATTGTTCCTTATACCCGGGGACGGGAACGAAGCCGCAGTCCTCACAGCATTATCAGCGAAGTCCTTGACCTCCAACGCCGGGGATACAAAGAAGTCACATTATTAGGACAAAACGTTAATTCCTATCTCTACAAAGACGAACAAACCACCGTAAATTTCCCCGGCCTGCTGGAAGCGGTAGCCCGCACAGTACCTGGCATGCGGATTCGTTTTGCAACTTCCCATCCCAAAGACATGAGCGACGAAACACTGGAAACTATTGCCCGTTGGCCGAATATCTGCCGCGCTATCCATTTACCGGTACAATCAGGAAGCAATTCTGTCTTAAAAAACATGAACCGGAAATACACCCGGGAATGGTATCTGGACCGAATTGCCGCAATCCGCCGGATTATTCCCGATTGCGGCATATCCACGGACGTCTTTGTAGGTTTCCATAATGAAAGCGAAGAAGACTATCAACAAACACTGCAATTAATGCAGGAAGTAGGATTTGATCTCGCCTATATGTTCAAATACTCAGAACGTCCGGGCACAAAAGCTTCTAAAAGTCTTCCGGACAATGTAGACGAAGACACCAAAGGCCGCCGGCTACAAGAACTCATAGACCTGCAAACCCGCTGGTCTCTGGAAAGTAACCGCAGAGATATTGGCAAAATATTTGAAGTTTTGGTAGAAGGAGTTTCCAGAAAAAGCCCGGATGAAATGTTCGGACGCAGTAGCCAGAATAAAGTGATTGTTTTCCCGGCTCAAAAAATTCCGGTCGGTTCATTAGTCCGCATCAAAGTTACAGACTGCACATCTGCCACATTAAAAGGAGAAATTATTTAAATGTGAATCCGATATGTATCGTAAATTGCAAAACGAAGAATTAAACCGGCTTAATACCGAAGAATTCAAACAAGCCGATAAAATTCCGGTTGTCATCATTCTGGACAACATCCGCAGTCAAAATAATGTAGGTTCCGTATTCCGGACTTCAGATGCCTTCCGGATTGAGAAAATATACCTCTGTGGTATTACATCCACACCGGAAAACCGCGAAGTACATAAAACCGCCCTCGGTGCCGAAGATGCCGTAAGCTGGGAGTACGACAAAGACACACTGTCGGTTATTAAACAACTGAAAAATGAAGGCTACCGGATTTTTTCAATTGAACAAGCAGAAAATACCACTTCTTTGGAAAACTTCAGCATCAGTTTGAATCAAAAATACGCGCTTATTTTTGGAAATGAAGTAAAAGGAGTACAACAAGAAGTCATCAACGCATCCGACGGTTGCATTGAAATACCTCAATTCGGAACCAAACACTCATTAAATATCTCCGTAACCGTCGGTATTGTACTATGGCAACTCACGGTTCCCCTGCTGGATAAAATTCAAACTAAAAAAGAATCTGTTCCCAGAGAATAAATTCTGGTTATGTTGGGCCGAAACAAAAAAGACAGACAATAAAAACGGAACAGATAACGAAAAACCATGAAAGTGATATGTAAAAGAACAATCAAAAAAGCCATTAAAACCATTTTACAATACACTGCAGCCATCGTTATCGCTTTATTGATAGCCCTTGCACTCCGGCTGTTTGTGGTGGATTTTTACTCCATTCCCAGCGACTCCATGTCACCTGCCATCGAACCGGGAGATTTCATCATGGTGAATAAATTGAGCTTCGGGGCAAGGATGTATGAAAATTTTGACTTCTTAAAAGACGGTTCACACCCTCCGATATGGCGCGTAAAAGGCTATGCTCCCATTCGCCACGGCGATGTTCTGGTTTTTAATTTTCCGTATAGCAAAGGATGGAATAAAATCAACATGCACTTATCCCGTTTTTATGTAAAACGCTGCATCGGTATTCCTGGGGATACACTACAAATCCGGGAGGCTTATTACGAAATCAATGGCAAAAGAGGATTCGGGAATCTGGAAGAACAACAGAGAATCGCCGATTATGAAGGAGAATTTCCACAGGGCATTTACCATACAATCCCCTTTGACCCACGGCTCAATTGGACGATTGTGAACATGGGGCCTCTCTATATTCCCCGGCAAGGAGATAAAATCTTGCTGGACACTCTGGCTTACCGGCTGTATAAAAAAATGATTGAATACGAAAGTGGTCTCAATATCCGGGAATCCGAAGGGAAAGTTTATTGTCAGGATAGCCTGATAGAACAATATACTTTCCGGAAAAACTGGTATTTCATGGGAGGCGACCGGATGTGGAATTCACAGGATTCCCGTTACATCGGACTGATTCCGGAAGAATTTATTGTAGGAAAAGTAGCTATGGTCCTGACCTCCAAAAATCCGGATACTAAAAAATTCCAATGGCGTCGTTTTTTTACACGCATCAAATAAAATTGAGCTCAGTACCTTTTTTATCCCGACCCCAAAGACACAATCCGGGAAATGGTATTTCCTATAAACAAGTTCCCCAAAGGACATCTATTCCAATATCCTTTGGGGAACTTTTCTCTGCTCAAAGCACTATTTCCCTAACCTTTTTTCCAATTCCGACCAAAGAACCTCATCTTGCAAATTCCGTCCTATAATTTTATTATCCCCATCCAGTACCCATATATTCGGCACAGACGTAACAACATACAAATCTGCGGCTTTCCCTTGATTCTTTCTGTCAATCAATTGAATCCAGGGAAATCGTTCCCGTTCTAAAGCCTCCGCCCATTTCTTCTCATTCGAATCCACAGAAAAACCTACAATCTCCAAGCCCTTATCATGAAATTTCTCGTAAAGCTTTAATAATTTCGAATCTTCTTTCTGACAATTCCCATTCCAGGAAGCCCAGAAATACAACAACTTCACCTTACCCTTGATATCATACAAAGACACCGATTCTCCATCAGACTTGTATGCAAAAAAATCAGGTGCGGTCTCCCCGGTTTTCAATTTCTCAGCTTGCGTCAACATTGACTTAATATATCTGCCATAAGTCGTATTCCATGCATTCGGTCCCAACATGCGGCTCTCCTCTCTCAACAAATCAATATCCTGCCTGCTTCTGGTAAATAACAAATAAGCAGCGATATAAGAATCTTTATACACATTCAACAGAGAATCTTCACCACGACGCGCCTGAATTTTCAATTGTCCGTAACGACGGGCGGCACGCTCCACATCTTCCGGTGTACCCTCTTGTTGTGCCCTATAGACATCCTTGGCAACCGCATCCATCTTAACTCTAAAAGCCAACGAAAGGCTATAAAATTTAGCCGCAATATCTTGAACGCCTCCTCCTGTAACCTGACAAGCAAGAACATTATTTGTCCGATTATAATAAACTTCAAACTTATTTTCACTGTTTTCAAGGAAAAAAGGCAAAGCCCCCATCTTGCTGCCTTCAGGAATTAAAGCCGCCTCCACAATGGAATCAACGGAACCTGTTAGCCGAAAATGACCATCCACAATAGGAGCCTTCGCAAAAGTATCTTTGGCATTCTGAGTAATAAGTAACATTGTCCCCTCTTTGGGCTCATCAACGTAACCTTCAATCACAAATCCTGGCTTCTGCTGAAAAGCCATTATAGAAATGGCTGCTCCAATAATCAAACACGTAATAATCTGTTTCAATTTCATATTTATTCTTTTACAATTATAGTAAATACTGCATCTTTGAATTTTTTATAACCTTCATTTTCAAAATCAAGAGAAATAAGGTAACGCCCCGGAGCAACCTGGTGTTCTAACGGTATCATAAACGTCCCGTCATTCCGGACAGACAACCATTTCAACATACTATCTTTATCACCATCAAAAGTGATTACATTCCGGATGCTAAAAAAAATCTGTTTCGTACCTTCCACGCCTTCAATCTGATAACTCATCCAAGGCTGTCCCGTTTTTACACGCTGTGCGTCAATCCCTGTGGAGTCCAAATGAATACGTACAACCAAAGAATCCGGACTATATGCCGCATTTTCTACATCCAGATAACCTACCGTAATATCCTGACATCCCCAATAGACAAGTAATAACAGAACTATTCCCAATAATTTTCTCATACTATCTAATTTTTACAATTCATTCATATTGCTTACTGCCATTCCGCCATTTCATAATTCCAGCGATAGTACTCCGTAAGAGCATGGATAACCCCATTGTCAGGCTGAATATCCGGAGTTGCAACAGGCCAATATTTCTTATCCGTCAAAGAATAACTATACATATATTCGGGTCCCATATCCGGTATGCCCCCATATTCCGTTTTCTCCCGATAAATCAATACTTTCCCGCCATCCAACGTCTCAAACACACTCCCCCCAATCTCTTCAGGTAATTCCCCGTCAGTAAAATCAACCTCCGGATTCCGGTATCCCATCGCTTGTTTTATATGTTTTCCACGAATCACATGATGCAAAACCACGTTTTTGCAAAATGCCGGACTAAGTTGGGGCACACTATCCAAATCATTGCGTAACAAATAAAGATAAACCGTATGTGTTTTAAAGGCCATAAAAGTAATTTCCGGACAATCCGCATCCATTCCCTCAAACAAATCGACAAGCCCGGCACGCTCAATCATCTCAACCGTCATACCAAAATTATAACGGTCGCCCCGAAGAAAATCCATAACCGAACCCTCGTAATAAGGAGAGGAAATGCCCGTATCTATAACATCCTGTTTCGTACAGGCAAAACAACAGACACACCACATACATATTACAATATATCTCAATATCATTTTCATACACATTTATAATTCTACATCTTTTTCAACCAAAACGTATTCTGTCTCATCAAGGTATTCCTCTCGAAAGCCGCCCCACCGACAGCATTCCAAAACGCACCGTCAATAAAATCCTGATCATCCAAGGTGACAAAATTTCCCCTCAAATCAAGTTTTCGATAATTATTACGCATAATATCAAAATAGCGTTCACCCTCCAAAAGCAATTCTTTCTCCCTCTCTTTAAATATAGCACGCTGCAAATCCCCGCCATACTCCGTATTCTTGTAATCGGCAGCTCCCGCACGCCGGCGAACCGTATTCAAATCATCAATCGCACCCCTTTTATTACCCAAACGGCACCTGCATTCTGCCCGTAATAAAACCACATCCGCCAATCGCCACCAAATCATATTTTGGTCAAACGTTATAAACTTGCCCTTATCACTCCCCGATGTTGCCAAAACACATTTTCTCCATTTATACAAAAATGCATCCCTATACAAAGGAGAACCATCCGCTCCAACCACTTGTACATTCATGGAATCCGGCTTATAAAAATATGCATTACGTCGCTGGTCCTTACCTGCATACATGGCCTGTACATCCTGGTAAGTAATCGCATCGTAACCTCGGCTTTCACCAGGACCGACCATCGGTTTTACCGGATAGGTCGTATAAATCGTGGCATATACGTTAAAAGGATCACCACCCACCTCATTCCAAAAATTCCGGAAAACACTCACGAAAATCGCTTCCTTTCCACCGTCAACCAACACCTGTGTACAAACCTCTTCCGGGGTCGACGCCAACTCATACTCTTCCGACCAAATAACCTCGGTACAAGCCGTCTCTGCCCTTTGCCACAATTCATCTTCGTCGTAATTATTCCCATCCTGCGAAGCCAAATATTTACAACCCGCCTTCCATGCGCAAAGATGTGCCAACAACGTATTGGCAGCCCCCCTGACAGGAGTCGACTTATACGATATCCCTGCTCCGTCACTTCTCGTCGCCTGCGACAACTCCGGTAACAAATCCGCTGCCATCTGCGCCATATATATCGCCGAATCCGCCACCGTCGTCCAGGCAGACTTGGCTATTGGCTCAAGCTTTACCTGGGTGCCGATATAAGGACAATCCCCCCACCTGCGAATCAATTCGTAATAGCAAAATGCTTTGAAAAAATAAACCTGCCCCTTGTAAAAATTCCTTCTCTCCTCAGACATTTTCACCTCATCGATATAAGGCAAAACAATATTGGCCGAAGCAATAATCTGATAAATATTGCTCCAATCACACAAGGCATAAGTATACGGTTGCTCAAGAGTCTGTTCATTATTACCCCAGATATTTGAAGCAAAACGTCCGGCACGAGCAGGTTTTATCCGCTGTTTATCCTGCGAATAATCCCGGATTTTCTTCTCTATTGTCCCCAAACCGACTTCAATCTCCCGTTCCGTTTGCATCGCGTTCGAAAAAGTGACCGAATTTTCCGGATTCATATCCAAAATATCATTACAGGCCAAACAACCGAACAAAATACCCAAACCTACAATATATCCTAATTTTCTCATCCTATCTAAAATTTAAGCGTAACACCTATGGTAAACTTTCTGGCCAAAGGATAAGAGCCTTGTATTCCTGTGCCCGTAAGAACCCCGTCTATCCCCGTGGTAATATCAACAGTCTCAGGGTCCATGCCGACATAATTTGTCCACGTCAGCAAATTTTCCCCACTGACAAAAAATCTCAACTGCTCAATAAACCAACGTCTCGTCCATTCCGAGGGAAGAGTATAACCGACAGTTAATGTTTTCAATTTCAACCAATTTACTTTTGCAACATTTCTATCCAACAAATAATCATACACATGATTATCAACATATCCCGGCTGTAATCTGGCATAATCGGCTTTATCTCCAGGCTTTTCCCAAAAAGTAGTTTCTTCCAAATCAAAAATTAAAGCATTAAATTCATTGGACGCAAGGGATTGTACGGCAAACGGATATAGAATATATCTGCCCAATTGATAACTTAATAACATATTAACATCAAATCCCTTCCACTTAAACTCATTAACAATACCTCCGGAAATTGTAGGCAAAGCACTTCCGATATACACATAATCATTACTATTTATATGGCCGTCACCATTTGCATCCACAATCTTATAATCTCCCGGTTGCATATATCCCGGACCCACATTCATAGGCCCGTTAGAGCCATCCGTTTTCCAACTGATAGGAACTTCCGCCTGCTCATTAATAAAACCGTTTGTTTTTAACACATGTATCTGGTTAAGAGGCTTACCGATAATCTTGTTATCCAAATCATGGCCGTCGTATGATTTCTCAAAACGATTCCAATTCTTCGCTCCGTTAACTGACATGCGCCACAAAAGGTCTGGACGGTCAAAAAACTTGTACTCCACCATCAACTCAATACCTTCATTCGAAATCGCGGCCGTATTTCTCCATTGATTCTGAAAACCATTATAATTCCCGGGCAAAGGCACAGGCATCAACAAATCTTCAGTATATCGGTAATAATAATCTAACGTGGCTCCAAGGCGATAATTCAAAAAATTCAAATCAAGTCCGAAATCATACTGAGATGTTTTCTCCCACGAAAGGTCCTGATTATACAACCCGTCATTCCACACCGGAGTAATAACCGGATTACCGAGGTAAGAAGAATTATCCACCGCCATGATTCCCAATGCCAGATAATTCTGATAAAAATGCATACCGGACATACCCCAACTCGCCCGGATTTTACCGAAATCAAACCAATTTCTCAATGATTCCATGAAACCCTCTTCCGTAAAAGTCCAACCTGCTGCAATAGCCGGAAATGTCCCCCATTTGTTGTTTTTTCCGAAAGTTGACGAACCGTCCCTGCGTATCGAAGCCGATAAAAAATACTTCCGCAGATAATTATACTCCAAACGGGCAAACCAGGATAGCAACGTTTTCTCTTCCATATCCGAAATATAATTCTTCAACGCCACAGTTTGCTGAAAATCACCGCTTCCCAAAACGGTCAGACCGGGCAGGCCACCAGGTGCATACTGAATCTTATCGCTCGGAGAATTCTGAGCATATCCCCCGTTGTATTCTATCTGGTCATATTGATAAGAAAAACCTCCTATGGCAGAAATAGAATGACTCTCCCCTATCGTCTTACGGTAAGATATCAAGTTCTCATTCAACACCATAAGATTAATCCCCGTTTCACCCAAACTCTTCGACCAGCCGTCCACATTCAACGAAGCGGGCTGAAAATAATTTCTTCTTTCAATCGAATAATCCGTGGCAAGCGAAGTTGAAATATTCAATCCCTCAATCAAATCCAAACCAAGCTTAAAATTAGAACGCAAACGTACAGAACGATTCCGTTCGTGAATTCCTTGATATTGATTAATAATCTCATCCCAAACGACAGAGCCTTCTCCGGGCAAAAAAGTACTTAACTTATAAGGGTCTCCCGGCACTGTTTCCACGTTCTGCACAGATGACAATTGTCCGGACCTGACTCCCCGCATACGCCCCGCAAGAGAAGCATTAAAACGTAAATCTATATTGAAACGCTCCACGGGAGTAACATTCATCTGCGAATTCAAATCAATACGATTATATCCGGTACCTTTCAAAATACCTTTTTCATCATAATATCCCAGGCCGATGCCATAAGTCATCCGCTCCTGTCCTCCGTAAGCCTGAATATTGGCATTCGTTATTTTCCCCGTGCGATAATACATCGGGAAAAAATTAGTCGCATGAGCAAAAAAAGCATTTAAACTATCTTGAAAAATCTCCCCTTTTTTAGGGATTGTATACTTATGCGGAGCCCAGAAACCGTCCAAGGTAGCCCCTCCTCCCACTTCATATACTTCTTTCCAGGAAGTCGGATACTTATACCGCCCCGTCTCAGGATCCTGATAAGCAACCATTGACTTTTTCATCTGTTCCAACCGGAAAGTACGCTCGGCTCTTCCGATAGTTACCGTCGGCAATTGGGGCAAAATACTCCAGGTCTGGGATGCATTGACTGAAAAAGTAGCTTTCTGATTTTTGTTTCCTTTTTTCGTAGTCACAATGATAACCCCGTTAGCCGCACGAGAACCGTAAATGGCAGCCGAAGAGGCATCCTTTAAAATTTGAATGGACTCTATCATATCCGGATTTAAATCCGACAGTAAATTTGTACCCGTAACCGGAGAGGTAAAAGAATTCAACGGAACACCGTCAACAACCCACAACGGATTGGAAAAACGCCGCCCCTGTTCTACATCCAATGAGTTATACCCCCGGATGGTGATAGCAGTACCTCCGCTTCCCGGAGCCCCCGACATATTAGTAACATCCATTCCGGCAACCCTCCCCTGCAAAAGATTCGCAATATTGGCAGTTGGAATCCCTTCCAACTCCTCGGCTTTAACAACGGACACCGCACCGGTCGCTTCACGACGGGTGGTTGTTCCGTATCCCACAACAACGACCTCATCTATACTTTTAATATCTTCTTCAAGCACTACGACCATTCGAGGCACTCCCGCTTTATAAACGACTTTTTTCTCTTTGAACCCTACAAACGAAAAAATCAAAATCCCGCTTTCCTCCGGTAACCGTAACTTGAATTCACCTTTATTATCGGTTGCAGTACCCCACATTGTTCCATCCACACGAACGGTAACACCCGGAATAGGAACATTCTTATTATCTACAACCACACCTTGAATCAAAGACTCCTTAACCTGTTGCGACCCTATATAAATTATTTCAGAAAGTGTCGTGGCACGCAATATTCCCAAACCGGGGAACATCAAAAAGAAAAGAAAAAACATGCCGCAACTTCCCACTTTCGAAAAAGAATTATAATTTTTACTCATACACCATTTTATATTCTTGTGTCGAAAAAGAAAAATCGAAAGTGTGTTAAAAGTCTGTTCCCTTCTTAACACACTTTCATAAAATTCCCAATATTAATATTTATATGACCAAACACAACGGGTTATTATACTTGGGAAAGTACTATTTCGGGAGTCAGTACTAGTTTTATTAAACTCTCCATAAAAAGTATAGGGGGTATACTGCCAAATAAAAACATTATTAACTCCATCCTGACTAGCTTCCGAACAAGTCCAATATTTCGCAAATATTTTGTTGGTATTATAATCATACTGCATCTGTCCCAAGGCTTCCAAGACTTTGTTAAATACACTTAAGTTTTTATTCAATATAACATTAAGACGATTAGGATACATTCCTGAAACATCAGCTTCCGGGATATACCATCCCTCCATACCAGTCTTCTCATCCATTTCAGCACAATAAGCAAACACAGGATATTTTTCTTTCCAATTTTCCTGTTGCCTGATTTTGTTATACACATCTTCAGCCGATTCTGCATATGTAGCTATTGCTTTAGTCTCCGTACTCCATACCAATCCTTCCTTTTCTTCCAAAGCCCAAACATCAACCTGATTATCTTGGTTTCTAATCACTATCCCCACTTCTTTTCCCTTGTAGTTTAATATACTACCCATTTTCAGCTCTTCTCCGGTTTGTAACACCTGTACTTCAACAGGATTTGCCATTGCTTCGGTAGAAACCGACACAACAGCATTCCGGTCAGCCCTACCAAAATTCACCGGAGCGGAGATAATAATACGGTCATTAGCAACTTCAACTTTACACCAGTCTGCATCAGACACTGCCTTCAATTTTCCACCGTCAAGCTCAGCAGTCACAGTTATAATGTCTCTGTATCCGAGAGAATTCAACTGTATTTCCTGAGTTGACAACTCGATTTTGACAGAACCATCCGCTTGTTTTACCTTTACGGATTCTTCGGCTTTATTCGATTCCGTACCTGCGATAACCGTAAAGACCGTTTCGCGGGCCGGCTCAGAATTTAAATCAAGCGTAACACTTAACGAAGTATTGTCTTCAGCAAGTGTAATATGACACCATGAAGCCGTTTCCGCCGTATCTATTTTCACGTCTGCCTGATTTGTTTCAATCGTTACCGTCTTGGTTTCTTTTTGCTTGGCTGCGAACTCCAATTCCCCGGAATATTTCCCTTCACACAACAACTCCAAATTAGCTGCAACTGCGGCAGATTGACGAACTTCAACAATTTGATCCACAGCACGCTCTGCCTTTACCGTTACTTTAGTTGTCCGTAACTCCACCTCGTTGTGCCCCTCTACCGTAAGTTTCAGTTTTTCTCCGGCCTGCTCAATCTTGCACCACTCCGCATCAGAAGAAGCCGTCCAGGCTTCGGCCGTCGTAACCACGGCAAGCTCCCGGCTCCCTCCTTGAGCACCGAATTCCACTTTGGACGGACTCACCGTAAGAGACACTTCTGAAGATTCTTTGTCACTCTCACTACAAGAATATAACATTGTCCAAACGCTTAATACAAGCATTAACATCAGATTTTTTTTCATAACATTCAGATTTTAGTTAAAAGATTATTCGTTAATTTTGCATTAAATAACCGACCCCGGCATCAGCCGACCAAAGCCAGCATTTATTATCCTCTTTTCTCAATACTAATCCTTCCTGTTCCCTGCCAGACACACCAGTCACCCCTTTAGCTTTCACAATCATCATCACCTTCGCACCTACCACCGGTATTTCTGACAATTCACAGTGAACATATTTATCCTGACTGTCCGTTTGAATTCTCCACACTTTCTGATCGGCAGTAAAAGCCATTTGATGATTAACCTCGTCAAACATCAACAAAGGGACATCGCCATCATAAACGCCACTTACCGTCTGTTGCAAAAACTTTTCACGCTTCGCATGGTCTGTTGCCTGTGTTTCCATATCGTCATCTTTACAACCAAACAAACAGCACGATAACAATAACAGATATATAATTTTATTTAACATCTTTCTTCGCTTTAGGTTGAACATTAATTTTACGAACCAGAATTTCAGTCACACTGTCATTCGTTGTTACCTCCGCTCTCAGAACATGCGTTCCCGCAGGCAATATCAAATCCCGGGTTGGAACAAAAGTTTTCCCATCCAACTTCCACACAACCCGCCGCACATCCTTCTGTATATTCGTCACAACCGGCCAATACCTATCTCCTTCACACCAATCCGTCCGGATACCAGCCAAAGAAGCAACTTCTTCCTGAATATTCTCCGTAGTAAAACTCCTGCTCACCAACACCCCGGTCTCCACATCCCCCGATTGAGCCACAAGCTCCACATCGTACGCCATTCCCGGTATCAACTGATTGATAATACAAAACGTCGTATCTGATTCAAGAACACGGAAATTATTATCTTTCTGCTGTTTATACCTAACTTTCCAATTCAATATCTCTTTATTATCCTCCCAAACCAACCGCACTTCCCTTTGTCCAATCATAAAATCTTTCAATTGAACAAAATCCTGCACAACAGTCACGCTACACGTTATCTTGCTTTTCCCATCTGCTGCTGTTGCCGTAACCGTAGCCACACCCTCGGTCAATCCGATAACTTCCCCTTTCTCCGTTACTTTAACAATCTGCTCATCAGAACTGCTCCATACCACCGCATTATTGGTAACATTCTCCGGAAGAACTTTTGCACTTAACCTCACCGTATCCAAAATTCCCACAGTCACCTCTTTCTGGTCCAATTCTACCCCTGTCGACCAAACCGATTCCAACAACCAGGCAGACAAAATCATACATCCCTCCTGCGTTTCCCACGATGTCCCATTAATACTCAACATGCCTCCCTGAGGAGAACGGGACAAAGTAATCGGAATCTCTATCTCATTAGTTTCACCTGTGGCACGCACACCCACTTTTAAAGTTTTACCTGCCGGAATCACAACAGCAGCATCCTCCAGATAAATTCGGTTTAACCGTCCGTAAACAAAATGCTCCAACGACTTTGTCAACACACAAGCATCATCAAACCAAACCTTAAGTTCCAGACCGGCAGCTTTCGATACATCCAAATCCACCCACTTCAAACTGCAATTCTCATATTCCTTTAACTCCTCTGCCGTCCAGTGATGCACGACATAAAGCGGGCCTGCTCCCGAAGCATTACGTATGGACCCGATAATCACCTCATCTTTATTCTGAGATAACTTCATCGCACGTTCCTCAGCAGGAGTTTGGAGTTCTATATCTAAACGACTATCGGTCAATATCATGTCCTTCACCGTGCTAAAAGGAGCAAAACCCTCCTTTTCCGCTTCAACCACATATTTTCCCGCGGGTAAATTCTTAATCGTATAATTCCCACGGGAATCTGTAATCGTCTCGAAATTTCCGCCCTGGGCACTTCTTGCATATTCAACAAAAGGAACGGTGCTCTTCACAACCTCTTCTACTGCTTTCAACACAATGCGAACCCCCGACAGAAGTTCTCCTTTCATATCCGTAACCACACCTGTCAACCCCACTGATTCCGCTAAATAAAAGTCAAATGAAATTTCATTCCCGCGTTGACTGATATTAGACAAGCCTTTCCCTAACTCAATGCCAGACCAAGGTTTCGGCTGAGCCTCCGTCTTACTCAACGAACCAGGATAAAACATCCCCGGACTGCTAAGAGATGCCTCAACAACACCATTTGCCGGAATAATCCTCATGCATGGATGCGCTTTAATACAATTAATTGTATTCTGAAACCAACGTTCTTTCGCCTTGACGCCATTCACCCAATTATCCGAACGGTCAACCTGATATATCAATAATCCCGCTCCTTTAATAAATGCATCCCACCCCTTTTGGTCACGATATTCCAATATGAAAATCTCCCCATCTGTATCCGTTGTATAAAAATAAGCCTTATTCTCACTAATCGGGACAAGATTGTAACTACCAGCCCTGGTCAACTCCTCCGGCTCCAGCCATCCTGCCATCATACGCTCCACGGCAGTAAGACACGGAGGGGTACATCCGCCATTATTATAATTTCCCGATGACATCAAAGAAAGTTCGTACAAACCCGGCCCCTCTCCATTTTCATCATAATCCGTATCATAAGCATCCATCAAACCGACAACATGCCCGAATTCATGACAGAACGTCCCAATACCCGCCATCCGATTTCCTGAATTCCCCTGAAGTTCTGAGGTACATGCATAATCGGCCAATATCATCCCGTCCACTGTATGGTGATACAAGACGATGGAAGCACGATGAGGCCAAATCGACTCATCCGGTCCTAATTCCGCTTCATTATAACCGGCATAATAGATAAAAACATTATCTAAAATCCCGTCTCCATCGGTATCAAATTGTTTTAACGAAACCCCGTTATCCACAACTTTTTGGCAAGCATCCTTGACAAAGTCCTCCATGCGCACATCATTACCATATGCATCGTTCTTTCCGTAATACGCCATCGGCTTGCCTAAATTGTAAGGCCCAACAACTACAAATTCGGGGTCAAACTGCCCGTATGAGTTATCCCGATAATAATCCCGCACACTCCCTGTGCCTCCATTGGCACTATATCCTTTCTGATTGAGTAAATCATTAAAAGCTTGTTGAGGAGAAGATGTTTGAAATTTAACATCCTCAAATTCAACCAACACCACCAAAGCTTTTGGGCTTCCCTTGGCAACAAAAACCTTCTGAATATCCTTTCGTTCCCGTTCCGCATTTTGCATCTTCGCACGCGCCCTGAAACTTGCAGGAATTCCCTTTGAACGTTTCCTCAAAAAAGTAGTCTCCAGGGCATCACGCCTTCCATAGTCATTAACCCGTACATCACTAAGCACCCTCGCTCCAGTAGAAGAAAAATCAACGTAATAATAAAAACCATCTTCTTTTTGAGCAATCACATAACCATCAAGCGTGGTCAGGTAATGAAATCGTTCATCCCCGTACATACGAATGGATAAAGTCGTACCATCCGGCAATACCTTATGACACACCCCTCTCTTGGCCGGTATGCCCATCGTCACTCCACTCCATCCGAAGAATAAAAGCAACAAAAAGATTTTTATACAGCTAATCCTGTCTTTCATAGTTATTATTTTTTAAACTTAATTCTCCGGCAAAACAGTGTCTTTATACACAAACTGATAATCATATACAATAGCACGACCGTCACTTCCGGCACCGACAGAAGTTCTGGTCAGCGAGGACAAACGCCCTTCTTCATCCGTCTTGTAAGAAAAATTATTCAGAACAACAGAAGAATCCAAATACTTCACCATCTTCAAATACACATACGGACTCAAAAAAACGTCCTGGAACAAAATTCCCACCTTAAAAGGAACAAACAGAGAATAAGGCAATTGCTTCAAATAAGTCGGAATCTTCATCGTTTGAAAATCTGTCGCCCGAATACGATCTTTCTCCTGTGTCGTCGCAAATGCAGTCCCCCAAACCTCTGACATAACCTCACCAATTCCGGCTATATCCTCATACGCTATCTGAGTAACAACAACAGCTCCAGCCACAAATCCATTTAACTTCTCTTTATCATACAAACACTGACCGATATGATAAGTCATTGCCGAACCCCACGCCTCGGTTACGTTTTGCAATATCCCCGCCGTATCATAATTAAAAACATAACTGATATAATCCGGATTTTCCAGGTCATAACCACTTTGAGAAATACTCCGAATCACTTCTTTTCCTTTGATTTCATCATACACAATCTGGAATTTATAATGGTTCAAAACATCAATCAAACTTATGCGATTTTGCTCATCATACTCCAAAAGAACCTCATACGACATCCGGCCTCCACAAAGAATCTTGACTGGTTTCTCCATTTCACGAACTTTAAAAATCTTTATGGTTTTCGTCGTTCGCCTTCCATCCATATCTTCCAGTAAAATCTGCACGGAATACTCTTTCTGACGGCGTAATGGCAAACGATAATTCAACTGATATTCGGTCACATCATCCTCCACTGCCGGAAGCTCTAACCTTTCACCATCAACCGTAAGACGCACCTGGCGAATCGGAATCATTCCCGTCATCAAAGTCGCCCGTATAGAAAAAGCATCTACATCCGTCGCAATTATTTCCCCTCCTTCTAAAATAATCTCCGGAGCGGAAAACCTCTTTACCCGCACCATAAAAGCCTTATTATACGTTCGATATTTTAAATCATAAACTTTAACAATATAAGCCAGTGAAGAATCGCGCACAACATCACTGATATCTACCTGATAATTGAACTCCAACTCCTTCATCCCCCTATACTCTTCCAACACTTTCAGCACCTCATAACTACGCCCCTCCAAAATTTCAATCCGGTCAATACCATTCGGTACATCAATAAAACACTCCAGACTCACAAAATCCGCCGTGTCGCGTCTCACCTCATAAATCCGCGTATCCGTCGAGTCAAACTTTGGGTCGGGAAACTCCGGAGTCTCCTGACAAGCTATTAACAAAAAACTCAACCAGAAAAATAAATAGGTACTCTTCATCCTAATCATGGCTTACAACAAATTATTGGTTAAATCATCAATATCCTCCTGCGTTCTTGTAGATATAAATTTCCTGAAATTAGGATCCGGGGAAATGGCCATTACATCTATTCCCAACTTTATCAGCGTCTGAGCAATATACCACATCTTAATGGAACATTGAGGTGACAACTGGTAAACGAAAGGAGCATTCTCCGTTTCTACACGGGCACCATCTATTGTTTCCGGATTTATCAAATGGTCTATACAAATACAAACATCTCTTCTTGCATCGGGAATAGAAGATTCGGCAAGCATACCATTCATGTTATCCGTCGGTGCCACACTCGTTGCAATCATGTGATAAGTTTCAACCCACTCACTTCGGGCAACAGCATGCGATTTCTCTTCTCCGGCCTCTTCCTGAAGCTGATATATGCGTTTGCCATAATACGGTTTACTGAACTCGTAAAAAGCATCAGGAACCATACTATACAAATCATACTTATCAAAAGCATAAACAATCATCACGTATAAAATAGCTTTTGTCACTTGCTCAAACTTCTCCGGCGAAATATTCAGCATTCCAGATTCCAGATTAACTACTATCGCATTGTCATTACTCTGGCAAAAAGTAGAACCAACCCCCGTCTTACTCGGCCTGTTTACCGTCTGCATAATCAGGCCACTCACATCGCTACCTACAATCAACTTATTTGTTATCAATATTTTATTGGGAAAATATTTCTTTTTAAAATCAGAATGATACACTTCACCCTGAAACTCCAGCTCATCTTTGAAATATCGAAAAACTGCCGTATCAAGCACCGTTATCGCCGAATCGCATTCTGATTTTCGCTCCATTTTCCCAATCTCCATTTTCTTCCAGAAACTATTGGCCCAACTCTCATAAAAATTAAACTTTATATCCAGATTTTCATCAAAATCCGTCATCAAGGCCACACCATAATCCCTGTAATACTTCTTGACAACGGGATTTGACCAATCCAGCAAGTCCTGCACCCGGTCTGTATCCAACCCCGAAGGCGACAACTCATCCTCGTCTTCACAAGCTATACAACAAAACAATAACATGCTAATAGCTAAAATAATACTCGTCCTATTCATCGTAGTAATTTTCAATTAAAAACAAAAAGATTATTCAGGCAATTTCTCCATACGGTCATTATTAATAATCAACGGATTATTCTCACGTTCCGCAAGAGGAATAGACAAAACGTAATTGGGATCATTCTTCAGTAAACGGTAACTTTCCTGTCCCTCCCTTATCTCATTGTCATTAACATAGGTAAATACGTGTTTAATCTCTGGCCTGTATTCCTCACCCATCCTTCTCAAATCATTCCAACGGAAATAACTTTCAAAACAGAATTCCCTCCTTCTTTCATCGAATATAAATTGCAGAAGCTCATCCTGATTAAAAGGAATCGTCACATCTCCAGGACGCCGGTACCGATAATCAACCACCCGCTTCACTGCCAAACGAGCACCATTAACATCCCCTAACCGGACACAAGCCTCCGCCTTGTTAAGCCATGCCTCGGCAACCCGCATATTGAACCCGCCAAGAGAAGTGAAATCAGATTCAAACTTTCTCGGATAATAATACCTTTGCCGGGAATCACCCCGCATAACAAAAAAGCACCGAAAACGAATATCATTATCCTGCTCATAACAAGAAAGTAGGTTCTCACTGACAACGAAACCGGTATTCTCCATATTTTCAATACTTAAAGCTTTCCGGTCATACATAAAAGAATAAATAATCTCACTATTGGACGGCTCTACAAACTTCATGGAATCCAACATCTTAGTCATTCCCACTTTCGTCGTAACCGAATCAGCATAATCTGCTGCAGCCTGCCATTCATGACGAAACAATTTCACCCGCGACATCAACAAGTTACATGCATTCACCGACGGATGCCACAAGGACTTCTCTAACCCGGACTTCTCCAACTCGGACTTCCCTAAAGCCAAATCACGCTCAATCAAATTGTAACAATCCTCCAGACTATTCCGGGTATAAAACCGTTCCACCCCATGATCCAAACGGATAGCAACGCCCAATTGCCCCTTAACCTTTTCCGGCTCATAAGGCAAGGCATACAAATTCACCAAATCAAAATATGCCAAAGCCCGTAAAAAATAAGCCTCTCCCCTCACAAAAGCCAATTCCCTCTCATTATCATTGATATCTTCACAACTAATCAACACGTCATTCAAAATAGCAATCGAACGATATAAATTTCCCCAAGCCACATTCGTCCCAATCTGAGCACCGTAATCGTCAAGTTCTATCTCTTTCTTCCAGGTATAAACAGTTTTATAATTCCTTTTTCTGCTCGTCGGAGTGCGCATATTCTCGGAAATATCATCCGTCATATGGCTTGCCCCATAAAAATAAGGATGAGTCAACGTACATTCATTCAAAACAAGAGAAGCAAGATGTTCGGCCTTATTCGGTCGAATCTGGTCTTGTGACGCCTCATCCAAAAAACCGTTACATCCGGCCAATATAATTGTCAAAAGAAAAAGATACAGGTTGATTGTTTTCATAATTTCAACATAAATACATTAAAAACTAAAACCAAGGCTAAAATTATAAGAAGGTAACACCGGCATTCCCACAGACCTTACCTGCTCCGGGTCTTTCCCTTTCAACTTCTTATCAAAAGTCAGGTATCCGAGATTCTGAACCTGAAAACCAAAACGCATATTAGAAACACCCAATCGTTTCAAATGACGGTCAGGCAAATCATAATTCAGTGTCAAAAGCTGCCACCGGATATAATCTCCCTTAGCCGTTCGCACATTACTCAAGTCATAAGCCCACCAATAAGACCTTCCCCAAGGAAGAACATAAGGGGACACTTCTTCTTCCCAGGTATGTGACGGAGTCAGAAGTTCATTAGACAAAGCCGGAATATTTGTGTGTGCCTCATCCCCAGGCTGACGCCATCTCCTGTTAAACTCGCCCGACATATTCTGCTCCGGCAACGGCATCGTTTGATTTCCACCATACATTTCCAACAAACGGACCTTCTGACCAATCTTATAGGTGAAACTTGCAGATAATCTCAAATTTTTATATTTAAATTCTGTCCCGAACCCTCCGTAAAATAAAGGCAACCGACTCCCCTCATACACCAAAGCCTTTTGCAATTGAGCGTATATCGTCCGCGTATCCCAATAACCATCCCGGTTCGTAAGATTCTTATCTCCAACCATCCCTTCAAACGTCGGCAAACCTTTGGAATCCAATCCCCCGAAACGATAAGAATAAAAACCGTCTATCGGGAAACCCTTCATATGAATCGTACCATCCAAAAAACTCTCTACTGTAGTGAAAGTTACATCCTCGTTAATACCATCCAGAATTTTCTCCTTCACACGAGTAATATTAAAATTCATATTCCATTGAAAATTCTTCGTTTTAATATTTTGAGTCATAATATTAAACTCGAAAGTATGGTCTTCCTTCGAACCTCCGTTATACAACTGAGAAGGAGCTCCGTTAACCAAAGAAACAGGACGACTTATCAACAAATCAATGCTCTTCGAATACCCGTAATCCAAAGCCCCGCTAATACGACCGCCCAGCCAAGAGTGATTCAACCCGACATTAAACGTTTTGGTACGTTCCCATTTCAAATTAGCATTCGGAAAGGAGGCAAGTTCGGACACATACTCAGGAGCAACATCAGTATTACTTTGCCCGTAATTCAAAATCGTCAGATAAGGCGAAGCCGAAGGCGGATTTCCCCGGAAACCATAAGACAAACGGATAGCCAACTCATCCATAAACGCCATCGACATATTCCGGATAAAAGGTTCACTATGCAAATTCCAACGCAAGGAAGTTGACCATGCCGGTCTGAATTTATAACGCTCATATTGGCCGAACTGGTTAGAACCGTCACTTCGAATATTAAAATTCAAAATATACCTGTTCTCAAACGAATAATTAAAAATAGCGAACATCGACATCACGTTCTTCACGCGATCCGTAATTTTGGGATAAACATTAGTTCCACCAATCCCTTCCGCTGTCAACCAGCGAAGCATATAAGGATAATCCAATTTATCAATATCCGGCATAAAAAAAGTCGGAATCTTTATAAACGATCTCCCCTGCTCATGATTATAACCGGGAGCCATCCAACCTTCCGTTCCTTTGTAAATAGTAGATGAAGCTTCCTGACCGATATTCAAATTAAAAAAATGCCGCTCTCCCAAAGACTTATTATAATTAATCTGAGTTGAAACGGAGGTTGCATCCGAAAGTACCATACCACTGGAATACAATCCCCCGAAAGGCACAACCGTCCCTTTTTGACTCTTTTCGTTAGCATCATCACCTATAGAACGCCACATTGACATATAATATGTGTCCCCGCCAATCCACTCCTCGGAAGAATTCGTAGTGTTCCGAAAAGAAAATTGACTCCGAATCTTCAATCCCCGGATAATTTCCCAGTCAACAGAAGCCCGTACATTAAAATCCCTGTTATACACCGTGCGCCCCGAATTAGCAAGCTCATTCAGGATATTGTACTTTACATAACGATAATCACCCGTCATATTCTGAATGGATATCCGGTCAATATAATATAAATCACCATTTTCATCGCGTGCAGGTACGGCACGGCTCATATTATATGCCTCATTAAAAGCCGAATACGCCGAATGATTGTATTTTGCTTTTTGAGAACTCCCGCTCAAACCAATAGAAATCAACACATTTTTCCTCAAATTAAAATCCCCGTTAATACGACCACTGACACGATACAACCCAACATTGAGCTCCGTTCCACGTTGATTATCATAACTCAAACCCGCATAAACCCGCATCTTTTCATTACCCCCGGACAAATTAACCGAATGCGCATGCGTAAAAGCTACCCGGTAAAGCTCTCCGAACCAATCCTCATTCAACGTTTCCAATCTTGCAACCTCCTTTTGAAATTGTGCATAATCAATCTCACGGAAATAATATTTTTTCAACACCCCTTCATACCCCACAAACTGATGAATTTGAGAAGGATAATACAAATTCCTTTTGGCAATTTCTCTCGAAACATCTATACGCTCTCTGGAATTCATCAAATTAAGATCCGAATAACGCGGACGATTCACCACACTGACAGAACCGCTATAATTGAGAGCCAAAGAACCGCTCTTCCCACGTTTTGTGGTCACGACGATAACCCCGTTCGCCGCCCTGGTACCATAAATAGCCGTGGCAGAAGCATCTTTCAAAATATCAATCTGGGCTATATCCTGAGGATTTAAACCTGTGATGGCATTACCAATCAAATTCACATTATCCAAACTGTTGATTTCTGCCGGAGTCAAAGGAACAGGATCTTCATAAATAACACCGTCAATAACCCACAATGGCTCACGGGTACCCGTGAAAGTAGCTCCGGCACGCACCCTCATCTTCGTAGCCGCTCCAGGCTGTGCGCTTATATTCATAATCATCAACCCGGGAGCCTTCCCCTCCAGCATCTGGTCAATCGTCAACGCTCCCATCCGATCCAGTTCCTCTGCTTTTACTGTAGAAATAGCACTCGTCAGATTACGCTTGTCTATCACTTGATAACCAGTAACAACTACCTCGTCAATGTTCTGAATTTCCTCCTCCAAAAAAACCTCCAACGACTTTTCTCCTTTATAAGGAACTTCTTTCACTTTCATACCCACAAAAGAAAAAACCAGCACAACCCGATCTGAAGAAGGAACTTGTAAAGTAAACGTACCTTTAACGTCCGTTGCCACACCGACTGAAGTTCCCTTAACCGTAACCGATACCCCCGGCAAAGTACCTCCATCCTTATCTTTCACAACTCCTTGAATGAGAGTCTTGGGTAATGAATCCTTAACAATCACCTCGCCTTCATCCTTAATCACCACCACTTCATCTAAAAGAGTATAAGTAAGTCCTGTTCCTGACAATAAACAACTTAACACATTCTTCAAGGTCTCGTTTTTGGCATCTACAGAAACTCTCTCTATAGACTTAATTTTATCAATACTGTAAAAAAAACGAATCCCTGTTTGCTCGCGCAATTCCAAAATCACTTTTTCCAAAGACACATTTTGCATCTGCAAAGAAACTCTATATTCGTATGAAACAGCTGCTTTACAAATGGTTACATTCAAAAGAACTATAAATAAAAAAGTTAATCCGGAAGCAGAAATGTTTTTTTTAAAATACAAATGGGAACATCACGCCCGTTAATTCTATTTTTTTTCATAAATTTGAAAGTTTAATTATTCCAAGTAATTATTCACAAGCGAAACAGGGAGTACCCGGGCCAAGGGCTCCCTTTTCATATATCGTAATTTCACGATTCTTAACAACAAACCGGACGTCTCCACCCACCTCTATGTAACGCAAAAAATTCCGGACATCATCATATTTTTTCAAATCTCCCGAAAAACGCAAAAGTTTACACGCTTCATTTGCGAAAAATACGGTTACATCATAATTACGCTCCACCGTTTTCATCAACTCCTCTAATGTCATATTATTGAATATGTACAATCCTTCTTTCCAGCTTACATACTCTTTCAGATTTACCTGCTGAATAATCCAATCCTCTGCAGAAGCACCAGCTATAAGTTGATAACCGGGACATAAAACAGTATTGCATTCAGGCTCCTGAGCACTTTTAAACTGAACGGAACCGTTGACTAATGTTGTTATCACACACTCCTCGCCTTCATAACTTCGCACATTAAATTCCGTCCCCAATACCTTCACGGTTCCATGTGAAGTACGTACTAAAAAAGGTTTTTCATGATTTTTGGACACCTCGAAATAAGCCTCGCCTTCAAGTAAAAATACTTCCCGTTCTTTTCCGCAAAATTGAACCGGATATCGTAATTTTGAATCGGCATTAATCCAAACTTTAGTACTATCCGACAAAATCAATACATACTCTCCCCCTTTAGGTACACAAAGTTCATGATAAATCACTTCATGCACATCCGACAAATCAGAAGCCTTGTACACAACTTGTTTTTGATTCCGAATGATTTCCGTTTGATCACTCAAGGTTATTTTCCCCTCTTCAACCCCCAAATACACCTGTTTTCCATCGTTCAACTCAATAGATGCTTTAAAAGCAATAGGATGTATTAATTGAATTTCTTGACCCTTTTCCCCGGAATGAATGGTATGCCAATAATAAATTCCTCCTACTAAAAACGGCAACACCAAAACAGCAGCAACATACCTCATCCGTTTTCTCCAGATTTGAAGCCGTTGCTCACGCACATATACCTTAAACTCATTATATGCTTTTTGAGAAGAAAAACGGGCAGGTTCTTTCAACCAGGCAATCACTTGTTTGCGGTCGGCTAATTCTTTCCCATTATTTAACAAAGCAGGCTCATTGAGCAACATCTGAAACTCTTCTTTCTTTTCTTCATCATTTTCGTTAAAAAAGTTCCGGATAATTTCCTCTACAACTTCAAATACTGTAAATCTGTTACGCTCCATATAACTTGTTTGTATATAGAATCCAAAAAAGAAAAAAAGTATAACAGAAAAAAACAAAAATTATAAGAAAAAATAGAGGGCAATAATCCAATGCTCTCCCAACTGCTCTTTTATAAATTTATACGCTCTGTATTTTTGTTGTTTTACAGTATGAATAGTAACCCCTAATTTTTGGGCAATCTCCTCCCCACTCATATTTTCCATACTCATCAATATGATTTTCCGTCTCTCCGCCGGTAATTGGTCTATTAAAAGAAGCAGTTTGCGCAACACCTCTTCTCTGACAACACTTGAAAAATCATCCTCGGTCATCTCCTGCTCAATATCATACCACCTTTTTAATCTCTCCTGCTCCGTATTCTGTGACCGCAAATATTTTAATGAATTATTAGTCCCCGCCCGATACAAATAACTGATTAAGGCTCTTTCATTCTCAAAAACAAGCTTTGAATCCCAAATCTTTAAAAATATTTCTTGTACGATATCCGTAGCAATCTCTTCATCCAACAAGATACGATATACGTGATTACACAAAGATACATAATAGGTTTTGTAAAACTCTTCCCACGCTCTCTTGGTTTTACAATTTATCCCCTCAATTAACTTCTTATTATCCTCCATACAAAAAATAGTGTTTCAAAAAAGTACGCACATACCTTCTTTTTCATTTTTGCAAAGTTATTCTCATTTTTAATAAAATAAACTTGATTTTGAAAAATATGACACCTATTCCTAATATTATGCCTAATAAAAAAAAGTTTAGCAGATTCTGAAATATTTGTATATAAGTTTATTGCTAAATTCATGCTAAAAATTATACCTAAAATAAATCATTGAGCAGGCGTTTTAGAGGACTCTGTTTGGGCCAAAGCATCAGTACAAAAACAAATTGTTCTATTCTGATGTTTCAGATATGGTTATATTTAACCATAACACTCCTAGCTGCACAATAGTTATTTCAACTAATGTTAAAATCAGTTTTATTTTCTGTCGCAAACATAAAAAGATATATATCTTTGCCCCTAAAGAAAATCTTCTATTTTTACCATCCGTGCTAAAAACAAAACAATATGAAAATCATAGGGGGAATTTCCATATTTTTATTAACGGCTATTATGCTACTCCAAGTTTCCTGGCTAAACAGTATGAGAAACACCAAATTGCATGAATTCCAAGAAAAGAGTTCTTCTCTATTACAAAGGTCCATCAACGACTTTTTAGACGCTGAATTTATGTATCCGCAACATACATTTAATTGCAGCATGTTAGACAATCACATATTTCACTGGAAAGATACCAGCGTTCATATTTCTTCTCCAACTGAATTTCATTTTATGCTTCAACAAGTATTATACGACCATTTATATAAGAATCAATTATTAAATCTTCAACGTTTGGACTCTATTTACAAACAACAACTGTCCCGTCAAGGAATCACCGATACTCCGGTATTATATCTAAAAAATGAAATTGATGAAACAATTCTTCAAACCCATGCTCAGTCAACACACCGGACTGTCCGCACCAACCCTGTAAAAGTCGGCTATGAATATAAACATACAATCGTTGCCCTTTTCCATAAACCTCCTTTTTTCCACGATACATTTTGGCATTTGATTTTAGAATTCATTTTTTTAGGCAGTTTCACCGGATGTCTGCTGTGGCAATTGCAAATGACCAAGAATAAATTGCAAACGGCAAAAATACAATCCATGGGAATCGCACATTTAGAGCACGAACTGCGCAAACCGTTAGCAACACTCATCAACATAACTCATGACTGGATCATCCAAGAAAAACCAAGTGATAAAAAAATTCTGGAACTGATACATGCCCGTTTACTGAAAATATCCGATGTGACGGAAATGATGCTTTTCGCCTTAAAGCAAGATGAGCTGAAAATAGAAAGAACACCTATTGACATCCGGCAAGAACTAGAAACAACCGTCAGTATGTTCCGTTTATTGAAAAAGCATGCCCGGATAGATTATCAAATCAGAGAAGACATCAACCAACCGCTTCTGGACAATGTCTATTTCAGTTGTGTTGTAGCTAATCTTATAGATAATGGCATAAAATACAACAAAAACCCCAAACCGGAAGTCCGGATATATTTCGAAAAAGAAGCCGGAAACTGGATATTACGGGTCGAAGACAATGGCATTGGCATTCCCTCTAAAGCATTCAACCGGATATTCCGGCAATTCTACCGCATTGAAGACAAGCGCACATATAGTAAAACCGGTTTCGGTCTGGGGCTGGCTTTTATCAAAAAAGTAACAGACGCATACAAAGGAAGCATCACTATTAAGAGCATTCAGGAACAAGGAACGGTATTCACTATCAAATTTCCCTGTATATGAGACCATTGAGAATATTATGTGCTGAAGATGACGAGCTGGCAAGAATAGAAATTAAGCAGGAAATAGAAAAAGAGGGCTGGGAAGTCATTGAAGCTAATGATGGCAGAACAGCATGGAAAAAATTTCAGCAAACCCATCCTGACCTCGTTATTCTGGACGTAGATATGCCGGAACTTACAGGTCTGGAAGTCGCTCAATTGATTCTAAGCATTGATCTGCATACTCCTATCGTAATGTATAGTTCTTTAACAAAAGAACAAGATTTACAGACAGGACTTGACCATGGTGCTAAATGCTACATCATTAAAGACTATAGTCCGGCAACACTGATCCGGCAGATAAAACAAATCAACGAAACAGAAGTTTGCAGAATCCAGCATTTGACTCAGGATATCACTTTTGACCCGTTTAATTTTGAACTAAACAAACAAGGAGAATGTATCGTCTTAACCCCCATACACGGAAAAGTTTTACAAGCATTGTGCCGGAATGTAAACCGGTTAACGCAAAGGGACACCCTTCTCGAAATAGGCTGGGGAAATACGCAGGTGAACCTGGATGCACAATTGACCAAAGTGATTTCCCGGCTGAAACAACTATTTAATGACGTAGAAAACATAACCATCCAGACAGAATCCAAAAGAGGCTATTGGCTGAAAATAAAATAAGACCATTGATTGACAGGCAAGGGTAGAAAAAAGAAGATTTTTTCCGGTACTTTTTAGAAACAATCCTATATTTTTGAAACGGCAACAAAAGCCAAAAAGGAGAAAAGGGGCGGAGACGGCAAAATTTTCCCAAGTCAGCCAATCTTTGCCCCTAAACTCCCCTTACTAAGAAAGGGAGCGCAATGTAAACATTTTTTTCATATAGTTCTGATGCAAAGCGGAAGATTATAATGACTTTAGTTTAATTTTTTTCTCTCCCCGGCATATGGTCCCATCCTCCAGAATGCCCTCCATAATCACTGTATAAGGCCCAAAACTATCGGAAGTGGTAAAAGTACAACGAGCTTTCCCTTCTTTATCCGTGCAGACCCCGGGATTCCAGTAAATAGTCGGTCTTTTGTCCGGAGTGTCTTGCAATGCCAACCGAATAGAATCTACATCATACCGGGGTGTATAAAATTCAGCTTTCTTCTGATAGCCCAATAAAGAAAAATTAACCATATTAGGACGCGGTATTTCCCGCCGCACAAAATTAGGATTAGTGGTAATGGCTATCACTCCGTTTTCACCAGCATTACCCCAAAAATTAACAGACATTGGCGGACGAATATAATTAATGCTAAGTAAATCTTCCGGTTTCATCAGCAGAACATCTTCAAAATCCGTCTCGAAATCATTAACTACCAGCAACAAGGTTCTTCCGAAACGCTGCACAGAATCCCCATAGGCCTCTATTCCAGGCAATTCCTGCAATACTCTCCTCATGTCCCAGTCATGCATAGAAGCCAATTTTGCCGAATCAAGAGCATAATCTGACACATGGTCATAAAAAGAATACACTTTACGCACAGGCTTACGCTTTACGATTGCTTCATCTAAAATATATACCTTGACTCCGTTTTCATAATAATAATCTTTGGTAAAACGCTTATAAAAGTCATCCTCCCTTGCCATTTCGTTAGGGTCAAACGGAATCCTGACAGAAGGGGACATAAAATGATCCTGGTCTACCTGTACCTCTACACTACGCCGCCCACGTTTACTTTTTCCCTGCAACATAAATCTTGTACTATCCGGAAAAGCGATTCCGTCTATCATAAAGCGTCCGTTAGTATCCGCATGAACAATCTGAACCAGTCCCGTATTTGACAAAAGAATCAGATTAGCTTCAGAAGCATCCTTACCCCAGAAATTTTTTACCTTACCGGAAATGGCCTGTCCGCGCTCCATGTAATAATTCAATGTATCGTAACGTTCCTGCAAGACATCCGGCATTTTAAAACGACTCCATCCCTGGGTCAGCATCAATAAATCCAATAGACGCATAGTCGTTACCCTATGGTTCTTAAAATAAAAGGCAGGGTCCTCTATATAGCCTTTTAAATCAGAACTCAGTAAAAAATAAGATAAAATATGTCCTTGTAAGGAATCCTGTTCCACTTGTGCGTCATCCGTCACAGCTATAGAGAAGGAACCCCGTTTACTATGCAGACTATCAGCCATTACTTGCACTTCCAACTCTACCTGCTCCCGAATAAAATAATCCGGTTTCGTCGTTGTAACCACAATTTCAGAACGTTCTTTTTTATATATCAGACATACCCGTTCACTATATACATTATTTTTATCGTCTATTAATAAAAAATGCAATATGCCTTCAGGCAAATCCTCCACCCGCAACCGTCCTTTAACCCCGGCTTGAACAGGATAGCACATGACAGGCACTCCTTTGGCGTGTACCAAAACATAAAGATTCTCTATTTCAGGAAAATTGTCAGTAGCCATAACTACATATCCAACCATATCAGCATTTATCACTAACTTCAGTCCGATTCCACTCGCAACGGCATCCGGTAAATCAAATCGTTTTTGTTTACCGCCTTCCATCGAAAACAAACCATAATAATGCCGCCCAGGTTCTGCCGTCAGATTAAAAGCACCCATCCCTTTATGAACCGTCTGAACATAAGCAACTTGTTCATTCTTATCGTTCATAATCATACCGCTCACTTCACGCGATAATCCGTCTGGACCAATTACCTTCATAGCCACTGTTTGCTGACAACCCTCAAGTAAATTTCCGCCTTCAGGCAGAAAGGATACGATAAAATCTTTTCCGGGGTCAGGCAGATAAATGGTTTGCTCATATTTAAAAGGCTCCTCATCCTTAAAACGTACCAAAACTTTCTCGCCAAAATTAAGAGAATCCAGATTTATCCGGAAACTCCCCCGGTCATCAGTACGAACAATCTTTGTTTTTCCTCCCAAAACATAATCAACCCATACTTTGTCATACGATTCATTCCGACTATTATGGAAGCGAATGTCAGCAACATAAGCCTCATCAGTCTTTTCCCAGGTAATCGCAACCTGCACCTTAGATGATTGCGGATTGATAACCCTGATTTTTTTTCGGAAAATAAAATCATCCCCGGTATTCTGCATCCAGTAAGAATATGCCCGCAAAAAATAATCCCCTTGAGCTAATTTATCAGACAAAGGCACAAACCCCGAAAAAACAGAATCCCGGAAAGGAATCTTTAACCGGCAATACAAACTATCCTGCCTATCGCGTAACTCAACGTAAACAAAACGACTCAATTCAGAAGGAATATGAGTATAAGCATCAGTCAGAAATGCTCTGAACCATATTTTATCACCCGCCTCATAATGATCCCGGTCAGTTTGCAGGTAAACTTTCTCCTGAGGATATTGCCGTACTAATTTTAATAACTGAAGAATAACTTTTTGAGAAAAAGAATTCTCTTTTGACAAACCCAATGCCCATATACCCAACAACAGGAGTATAAATAATATGCTCTTCTTCATCTTTTACAAAAAATAAATTCGGACTCCCTATAGGTACAAAATATTTAAAAGGCAACCACATAGGGAATTAGCAAAGTCTGACTACATTCACAAATTTTAAATAACAAAACCCGCAATGAAAGACAAATTCCTGCCTTTCTCCCTTTTATAAATATGAATACAGCAGTCATTCACCAAAGAAACAGAATTTTCTTTTTTAATCCCATAAACGAAAATTTATTACCTTTGTAAATTCAAGTGCTAAATCTAAAATGTGAAAGCTGATTTGCCCAATCATATGAATGACTATCAGGGTATACGTAAACTTTTAAAAAGTTATACTTATCCTGCAATGATTAATATGGTAGTATTAGCACTCTATAATATTGTCGACCGGATATTTATTGGCCAGGGTGCAGGCTCATTGGCAATCTGCGGATTAGCTTTGACGTTACCCTATGTTTCTCTTTTAGGAACAGTTGGTACACTAACCGGAGTGGGAGTAGCAATACGTATCCCAACAGCAATTTCTCTGGGCAATCTCCGGCTTGCCTGTAAAATATTAGGCAATGCTGTTATTCTGAATCTGATTCTTTCTGGCATTCTTATTATCCTTTCATTTTCTTACCTGGACAACATTTTATCCGCATTTGGCGGAAGTGAACAGACCATTCCTTATGCCCGTAATTATCTAAATATACTAATACCGGGAAGCCTGCTCACTAACCTGAATTTTACATTTTCCAATGCCATAAGGACTTCAGGTTTTTCCCGGAAATCCATGACAATTACCCTGACAGGAGTCATTGGGAATATCATTTTGGACCCCATATTCATATTTGGTTTTAATATGGGAATCGAAGGAGCAGCCATTGCCACTGTTCTATCTATGTCTGTTAGTTCTATCCTGATAGCCATTCATTTTTTTACCAGATCAACACCTTTGAAATTAAGTCTCACCTGTTTCAAACCCCAGCTACTGATATTACTCAGTATCATTGGAATAGGAATGGCTGCTTTTATTATGAACATCACCACCGGTATGGTAAATATTATCATGAACCGTTATCTCGTAAACTACGGAGGAGATTACGCTATCGGCGCATACGGTATTATCAGTTGCTATTCCATCCTGATAGCAATGCTTCTTATGGGGACCTGCCAAGGGATGCAACCTCTGCTAAATTACAATTATGCGACCGGACATACCCACTTCGTAAAATATACCTTAAAAACAGCCATACAGATAGGAAGTTATTTAGCCTGTACCGGTTTTCTTGCAGGAGAAATCGGAGCTCCCTGGTTAGTAAAAGCTTTTACAAACGATGCCGAACTATTGAAAATCAGCACACAAGGATTACGTCTTACTTTCATTGCTATGCCACTGACAGGTTTACAAGTAATCGTTACCAGTTATTTTCAGTCCATCCGCCAAGCTCCCAAAGCCATCACAATGAATATTTCACGGCAATTTATATTTTTAATACCAGCTTTAGGACTTTTTTCCCATCAATGGGGACTTACAGGTATCTGGCTTGCTATTCCGTTTGCCGATCTGATGGCCACCCTTATTGCTATCTTCTTTCTCTACAGAAACCGCCTTGTTTCCTCTTTGTGATTATCTTAATAATTCATATACATTCATCTCTTCTCCAACTACCCAAACCAAATCGCCAGCCTGAAAAACGGTAGCTGCATCCGGATTTCGCAAAGACGCTGTTCCACGCTCGATACCCACTACCACACACTTATATCTCTCCCGAATTCCGGATTCCCGGATACTTTTTCCGTTAAATGGTGATTCAGTATCCAAAACAAATTGTTTCAGGCAAACTTCACTTTGGGTAAGGTCAGAATCCGAAGGAGACAACGTCATTTCCTGCAACTTATCTCCAAACCGTTCCAACTGTTCATCACTTCCAATGACCTGTACCCGGTCCTGCGGATAAAGACGTTCCTTTCCGCCGGGAATATTTATACAGCTTTGGCCTCTGAAAATGGCCACCACCATCACCCCAAAGCGACTTCCCAACGCCAAGTCTGCCAAAGTATATCCCACCCACAAAGATTCTCCGGGAATAACAAAATCTGCCATATGTAAATCACGTGACAACAAATGTCCGGCAAAACGAGGAGGAACCCGGATTCCAGCTTGCCGGGCATACACTTCCCGGACCCTGAAATTTCGTAAAAAATGACGCTCAATTTGTATAGACTGTTTCTTCAGATACCGGGAATAAAACACCACTGCTACTACAATACAGGCAATGCCTAACAATAATGCTACCGAAGCCTTAAACAAAGTCATCACCACCACCATCACATACACAATAGCCAGTACAAAACGGAATAAAACCAAAGATACCAAATATGCCCTGCTAAAATAACCATCCTCCCACAAAATCCGGAACTCAGCAGAATGGTTTTTCTTGGCTACAATAGCCCTCAAAAAAGGAGAAATCAATAACAAAATAATGACTGTACACAATAAAGACCCCCAAAAACCAGTTATGTACAACTGGATTAATGGCACCAATGTGTGAAACGACAAAATCAGAATAGCTATGACAATAACAGAATAAATAACAATAACACGAATCAAAGAAGTCAGCAATCTTTTCCAGTTACTCTCATGGTTTACAACTCGTGTACCGGAAGTATAATGCTCAACAAAACGCTTCCATTTACGGGGTAAATGTTTTTCAACATAAGGATAAACAGGGCCTGCGGCCCGAATCATATAAGGAGTCAGAAAAGTGGTAATCACAGCAACTGCAACCACTATCGGATACAAAAAATTGCTGGTCACTTTCATGGTCGTACCCAAACCAGCTATAATAAAAGCAAATTCCCCCACCTGAGTCAGACAAAATCCCGACTGTAAAGCAGTTTTCAATGGCTGACCCGCCAAAATCACCCCCAAAGTACCGAAAGTGGCCTGTCCGATTAATACTGTCAGCGTAATAAAAATCACAGGCCATATATATTCTGCAATTACTCCGGGATCAACCATCATTCCAACCGAAACGAAAAAAATCGCAGCAAAAAGATCTTTCACCGGCTTGACCAGACGCTCTATTTTCTCTGCTTCAATAGTCTCTGCCAGAATTGAGCCCATTACAAATGCCCCCAAAGCAGACGAAAAACCAACATAAGTAGCAAAAACAACCATAGAGAGACAAAGTCCGAGGGATACAATCAATAATGTTTCATCACCCATTAATAAACGGGTGCGCCGGAAAAAAGTGGGAATAATATAAATTCCTGTCAAAAACCACAACAAGAGAAAAAACAAAAGCTTCCCAATACTGTATACCATCTCCACCCCTTCAAAATTTTTACTCACAGCCATCGTAGACAACATAACCATCAGCACTATAGCCACCAAATCCTCTATAACCAATATGCCAAATACTAATCCCGTAAAACGTTGGGTCCTTAAACCAAGATCTTCAAACGCTTTGTAAATAATGGAAGTGGACGACATTGCCAACATCCCCCCCAGAAAAATACTGTCCATTTGTTTCCATCCCATCAAAATGCCGGTAATATACCCCAACACTACCATACCCGAAATTATAGTCATAGCTGCAATTACGGCTGCTCCGCCAACTTTCATCAGTTTTTTAAAACTAAACTCCAGACCTAAAGCAAAAAGCAAAAATACAACACCGATATCTGCCCAAATCTGAACATTTCCGGTATCCATCACAGAAGGCGTCAAAGTAATATGGGAACCGGCAATAATACCAGCCACAATATACCCTAACACCAACGGTTGTTTCAATCGTTTAAAAATAAGTGTTGTCAAACCGGCAGCTCCCAATATCAATGCCAGGTCTGTTATTAAAGTTGGTAAATGAGACATATACACCTCTGAATTTGCCGCAAAGGTAAAGAATAATGTACAAAAAACAGCTTTCCCCGCCAAACCTTTTCTTGTTTAGTGCACATATGGCATTATATGGACAAATCTGCCGGGAAAATAAAAATCATTTTATAACCTTCCCATTAATAAATTCCAGAAATTTATCCCGGTAAGAATCGGATACCGGAATATAAGTCTTCCCGAAAACAATCCGGTTACGTTCAACAACGGCAACTTTATCTAAATTAACAATAAAAGAACGGTGAACCCGAATAAAGGAAGCAGAAGGCAAGGTTTCTTCCAAAGATTTCATACTAATCAAAGATACAACAGGACACGAAGCATCCTCCAGAAATATTTTCACATAGTCCTTTAACCCTTCTATAAAACAAATTTTTTGAAACTCTATTTTTAACAGTTTATAATCGGATTTTACAAATATACTATCTTCTTCTCCCCTAACGCTGGTTTTGCCAAAAGATTTCATTTCAAACCACTGCAAAGCTTTATTTGCAGCTTTAAGAAACTCCGGATAACTGACAGGTTTCAACAAATAATCCAAAGCATTTACCTTAAAACCATCCAAAGCATACTGCTCAAAAGCAGTTATAAAAATAATTCTGACATCCTGCCCTATCATTCCGGATAACTCCAGACCAGTCAGTTCAGGCATCTGAATATCCAGAAAAATCAAATCTACCCGCTCTTCCTCAAGCTTTTGAAATACATCCACAGCACTATTACAACGTCCTCTTAAATTCAGAAAAGAAGTACGTTTCACATAAGCTTCCAATAAATCCAAAGCCAATGGTTCATCGTCAACAATCAGACAATTCAGCTCCATAAATATTTAACTTATATATAAATACTTTGCTCTCAATCACAACACAAGCTCTGCAACATATGTTTTTCCTTCCAACTGAGTATTCAAACGATATTTTCCCGGATAGAGTAAGTCCAGCCGTTTCCTCAAATTTTCCAACCCAATCCCGGAACCACTCCGGTCATTGTCTTTTTTAGGATAGTTGCTATTTTCTATCCGGCAATGCATTTTCCCGCTATCCTCCACTTTAAAATAAATATGGACAAAAGATTTCTCCGTCAGACTAATACCATGTTTAAAAGCATTTTCAATCAAAGTAATAAAAAGCAAAGGAGCTACCAATACACCCTTGCCGTCGTCAGGCAACTCCACACGTAAATCCACTTTATCGGACAAACGCAATCCCATCAACTCTATATAACTTTTCATAAAAATAAGTTCCTGCTCCAAAGAGACAAACTGCTGTTTATCTTCGTACAAAACATGTCTTAGCAACCGACTCAAATCATGTACAGCATATTGTGCCCGCTCAGGAGCAATGGCTATCAGAGAATAAATATTATTAAGGGTGTTAAACAAAAAATGAGGATTGAGTTGATTCTTCAGATTTTGCAACTCTGCTTCTGCCCGCGCCTTTTCCAACTCCTTTTTCTCATCCTCAAGTACATACCAATTTTCCGTCATACGGATTGCAACACTTAAAGCTGCTGTCAAAGCCATCGTCATGCAATCTCTTAAAATGAATACAATTTTCGGAGGACCTCCTATATGAAACTTATTTCCCTGTATATTAACGACATAATAGCCGTGCCACCAATCCAATAACAAACTCAATACTACAAAAAGTACCAGATTTACCAATAAAAACTGAACCAATCCACGACGAAAAAGCAACCGGTCAATCAGAAAAAAATAATTACAATAAAAAACAATCATAAAAGCAACCGGCACAAATACATACCCCAGATATCTTAACCAGCTTATCGGCTCAACCTCTTTCCAGGTGAAAAAAAGTGGGAAACCAAATACAATCCCCCACCCTATAACCTGTATGACATATTTCAAAACTTTATTTTTCCTCATATCACAAAGATAACAATTTCTGAGAGAAATGCTCTATGATTAATATCCTCAGAATGATTTTACCGCCTTTCCGCTCCTATTCATACCGGATTGCTTCTATCGGATCCATTTCAGAAGCTTTCCGGGCCGGATACCAGCCAAAAAATATCCCCGTTAAAGTACAAACCACAAAAGAAAGAATAACAGAATACCATTCTACATACACCGGCCAGCCTGCAAATAATTTCACCATCCAAGCTGCTCCGATACCAATAATAACCCCAATCAATCCGCCTGTTACACTGATAAGAATAGCCTCTATCAGAAATTGTGCCAGAATATCCCTTCCTTTTGCACCAATAGACATACGCAGTCCAATTTCACGGGTCCGCTCAGTCACAGAAACATACATAATGTTCATAATTCCTATTCCCCCTACTAACAAAGAAATTCCGGCAATACACGCCAATAGCACCGTCATCATATCTGAAGTGGAATTCATCATAGTACTCAGCTCTTGTTGCGAACGGATATTAAAATCATCGTCATCTGTCACCCGCAACTTATGATTACGCCGTAAAATACCGGAAATTTCCTCTTCTGCATTTTCCGTCTGCTCTTCACTGAGGGCAGAACAAAAAATACTTTGTAAATGAGTGATAGCCAGTACACGCTTTTGAATCGTGGTATAAGGTGCCAAAATAAGGTCATCCTGATCCATTCCCATTGTATTATATCCCTTGGAGGACAAAATCCCTACAATCCGGAACGGTATTTTCCCAAAACGTATAATCTTTCCTACCGGATTCTCTCCATTGGTAAACAGGTTATCTACAATAGTCTTTCCAACTACACATACTTTAGCAGAACTGATGATATCCTGCTCCCCGAACATATCCCCCTCCGCAACAGAATATTTCCGGATTTCCAGATAATCAGGACTTATCCCATAAATAGAAGTCGGATAATTATTGGCACCAAAAATCACCTGCCCGCTACTGCTTACGGAAGGAGAACACGCAGAAACATAACGGGTTTCATTCACAATTGCTTCATAATCTTCTAATTTCAGACTCTGCATGGCAGCAGGGTCCTGGCGAACCCCGCCACGCATATCCGCACCCGGATGTATCATAATCATATTTGACCCCATCTCAGCAATCTGAGACCGGATACTTCGTTTAGACCCCTGACCGATAGCCAGCATTGTTATAACAGATGCCACACCGATGATAATTCCTAACATAGTCAGAAATCCTCTCATTTTATTATTCCCCAAAGCCCTTACAGCTATCCTGAATAAATTTGTAAAATTCATATTCGTAAAGTTACTGAACCAAAGAAAATTTTTCCTGCTATTCCTCCTGAAACTGTACTTTCATCCTTATTCCTCTTTCTCTGGCAATGAAGCCAAAGTGGCTTTAGCCGAAGCAACCCGGTTGTTGGGTGTGTCCTGAACCACCTGCCCATCTTTCAACACAATTGTACGGCTACTGTAAGCAGACAATTCCGGATTATGAGTCACAAACACAATAGTGCGTCCACGGGCATGCAATTCCTGAAAAAGAACCAAAATCTCAAAAGAAGTCCGGGTATCCAGATTCCCTGTCGCTTCATCTGCCAGTATTAAAACCGGATCATTCACCAGAGCTCTGGCTATAGCAACCCTTTGCTGCTGTCCTCCGGACATTTGATTGGATTTATGATAAAGCCGGTCATGAAGCCCTACAGAGTTCAGGGCTTCTATTGCCTTTTTTTCTCTTGCACGCGCCGATATTGCCGGATTGTACATCAATGGCAATTCTACATTTTCAATAGAAGTAGTCTTAGGCAACAGATTATAAGACTGAAAAACAAAACCGATTTTATGATTACGCAATGCAGCCCGTTCGTTCTTCCCCATCTGCCGTACAGAATAGCCGTCCAGCCAATACTCTCCGGAAGTAGGAGTATCCAGACACCCCAAAAGATTCAATAATGTAGATTTTCCCGACCCACTCGTCCCCATAATAGTTACAAACTCCCCGGCCTGAATAGTGAACGACACTCCCCGCAAAGCATGCACCGTCTCACTTCCTACCCTGAAATCCCGTTTAATATCTTTTAATTCTATAATAGCATTCATTTCATTCAAATTACTAATTATCCGCTCCGGTCTCACAAGAATCGACAAATCATTTTCTCCTATTACCTCCCGGTGGTTTAGGCATAAACGGACTAGACTCCGCCTCTCCGGACCGGGGAGGACCAGCTGTCTTTTTCCCCATCTGCATTCCCGTCACAACTTCCTCTCCTTCTTTTAAACCACTTTTTACTTCAACCCAGGAAATTAATGTGGTACCTATTTCTATCTCCTTTTCTTTCAGAATGTTTCCTTCTTTCACCCACACCGTCTTTTGCAAAGCACTATTTTCTACTGTTGCAGGTTTTAATATCATACCCGCCGCTTCCACTACACCTCGCTCCGGAACAAACTTCAATGCTTTGGGAGATATCGTCAATACATTATTTTTCTCCAGTGTATAAATCGACACCGTTGCAGTCAGACCCGGTTTTAATTTCAAGTCCGGATTAGGTGCACTGATGACAACTTCATAGGTTACTACGTTAGACTCCACTGTAGCTTCCAACCGTACCTGAGTTACAATCCCCTCAAAAACATCATTAGGATAAGCATCTACAGAAAACGTCACCCGCTGCCCCTCTTCAACCTGCCCTATATCCGCTTCATCAACGTCAGCAATAACCTGCATTTCCGTCAAATCCCGGGCTATTGTAAACAATGTAGGAGTCTCAAAACCTGCAGCAACAGTCTGACCTTCTTCTACTTCCCGACTAATAACAACTCCGTCAATAGGACTGGAAATTACTGCATATCCCAGATTCCGTCTTACTTTTATAATGTCTGCTTTACATTTATCATAAGTACTTTTCGCTTTCTCATAATTATAAACCGCAGTCTCATAATCACTATCACTGATTAATTTTTTTTCAAACAACAATTTATTCCGGACATAATTTTTTTGCTGATAATCGTATTCCGCCTTGGCATTTGCCAATTGGGCTTCCTGCGACTCCAGTTCAGCCTGCAAAGTCACCTTGTCCATCTCAGCGATTAGCTGTCCTTTCTTTACAACACTATTATAGTCCACATAAATTTTATCAATAATACCCGACACCTGAGTACCGACATCCACCTTGGTAACAGGTTCCACAGTTCCCGTTGCTGAAACCATATCTGACATTGAATTGCGGGCAACTTTATCCACTTCCCAATCAACCTTTGTTGTGGAATTGCAACCATAGAAACCCAAAGCCCAAAAGCCCAGAACGACAATAAGCCCGCCCATTGTAATAAACTTTCTGTTTTTCATTATATCAACATTTTAATTTCCGATTACTCTACCGTCATTTCCTTTCCCTGATAAAAATTCAGCAATTGTATATTCAAAATGGCCATATATTTTGCCTGAATAGATTCCAGACGGGCAGACTGTAAATTATTTTTCTCCGTCAACATTTCCAAAGTATTTTTCATTCCTAAAAAGAATTGTTCCTGGGTAAGACGAAAAGATAATTCAACAGCTTTCAGATTTTCCTGCGCCGCACGATAACGTTCCTGAGCTGATATTGCTTCCTGATACACATTTTCTACAGATTTCAACAAACTTTTTTGTACACTCTCGTAATTCAACTCTGCATTTTCTATATTTAACCTTGCCAAATTTACAGCTGTTTTGGTTGAACGATTACTGAAAATAGGTATACTTAATGTCAACCCTACATTTTCACCCCAATTATGCTTCACCTGACTACTCCAACTATTACCGGAAACATGACTTGTTCCCAACCCGGCGGACAACCGAAGACTCGGCAAATAACCTGCCCAGGCTTTTTCCTTTTCCACTCCGGCTATTTTTACATTCAATTGATTGTATTTCACCTCAGGACGGACACTCAAAGAAGTCAGAAAAACAGCCTCTTTTGCAGGCAACATCACCAATACATCCTCTTCAGATAATGCAGGTATAACCAACTGCATCGAATCATTCAGACCAAGCTCCAACAATTGTTTCAACTCTAAATGCGCATTTGCAAAAGAACTCTGAGCCACCACCAACTGATATTTATCTGAGGTATATTGCGATTCCAACTGTGCAAAATCTACTGGTGATAATAAACCGGCATCCATTAATTCTTTTCCACGACTACACTGACTTTCAGATACTTCTACAATATTTTCATTAATCTTTACCGTTTCATTGACGTATAACAACTGCAAAAAAGCTTGGGTAATAGCCAATTCTATATTATCTTCCGACTCCTCAATCGCCAATTCCTGCACTTGACTCTGTAAATCCATCTGCTGCAAATTCTTTTTCAGCTTTCCCCCCTGAAACAAAGTAACCGAAGAATTCAAATCATAACTCCCAGTATAACTATGCTTATCCCCACTTCCCGGATTCGGACGATTCATATAATTATGCGTTGAAGAAAAAGACAGCGAAGGAAGACGTTGCGCTCTGACCTCCTTTGTATTTTCAATGCTCTCCTCCAAAGCAACACGGCTTTTCCTGATTTGAATATTCTGTTGACGGGCATAATCTATACAAGATTTCAGACTCCATTCCTGAGGTTTTTCCTGTGATACAGCCGGCAAAGACAACAAAATCACTCCGACCACAATCCATTTCATTCCATATTTTATCATATCTGGTCCATTTTAATTCATTTTTCCTTCTTTCCTTACAGTTCTTTATGTTACAAATGTATTCCCTGTCTCACTCTCTCACAATTTAATTATATGTATTCCCGCTTTTTAACGACCAATAGCCCTTATTTAACGACCAATAAGCTTTGTAATTTTCTCTGATATAATTATAAATGGCATCTTTTTTGCTGAATTTTGCCCAAACATCCGATTACAAAAATTTACTTTATGAAACTGACAAAATGTCTTTATTTCATCCTTTGCACAGGACTATCACTATATACCCAGGCACAAATAACTGAAGAAAACACCGAAGAAGTGACTTTCGGAAACATGGATCACTGGATGGTACGTGTTGTTGACGAATCTTTTGTAATTGGAGGAAATACCAAATACCTGTATGAAATCACTTCCGGAGATACCCTCAGGAACAACACTCCTTATAAACCAACCATTTCACCCTGGGCCACATCAACCGTTATGGCCAAGGTTAGTGGCATTTATAAAGCCAGCGTAACCGTATTCCCGGAAAAAAGAGATACAGGCTATTGCGCACGACTTGAAACACGAATGGAACATGTAAAAGTATTGGGATTGATTAACATCTCCGTATTAGCAACCGGCACGATTTTTCTTGGCGAAATTATAGAACCAGTACGGGATACCAAAAATCCTCAAAGTAAACTCAACAACAATATTCCTTTTACCAAACAACCTCGGGCACTGCAATTTGATTATAAAGTATATCCGGGAGGACAACAAATCAAAGCCACCGGTTTCAGCCGCATTCAGAATATCCCGGAACAAAACAATGCAGAAGCATGTTTGCTACTACAATATCGTTGGGAAGATGAAAAAGGAAATATCTTTGCCAAAAGAGTCGGCACTGCATACGAACGATATGACAAAGAAATCAAAGAATGGCAAAATAATCACCGCATAACCGTCCACTACGGAGACATCACAGGAAAAGATTACTTTAAACCTTATATGGGACTTATAAAAGGAGAAAATATACCACACAGCCTGAACAGTAAAGGCGAAATGGTTCCTATTCAGGAAATCGGATGGGCAGAACCTGGCACTACTCCCACACACATCATCCTGCGTTTTTCTTCCGGACACGGAGGAGCTTATATCGGAACACCAGACGCTAAATTCTGGGTTGACAATGTAAAGCTTATCTATTAATACACAGAAAATAGAAGAGATAATCCTTCAAAACACTACAAAGCAAGATCTTTCCGTAAATCATTGACCATCATCTCAGCAAAATGTTTGGATGCACCCGAAGGCCCTAAACGGTAAATAATTTCATCATAATTACGTAACATTTTTTCACGCTCACGTTCACTGTACAGAATTCTGGACAACTCATTCAAAACATTCCGTTCCGTCAAATGTTGCATCATCAACTCTCTAACAACCTCCCCTCCAAAAATCAGATTGACTAAAGAAATATATTTTACTTTTACAAAAGTCTTAAACAGATAATAACTCAAACGTCCCCCTTCTCCGTTATAGCATACAACCTGAGGTATTCTTAACAAAGCAGTTTCCAAAGTTGCCGTACCAGAAGTAACCAATGCTGCTCTAGCCTGACTCAACAAACGATAGGTATCTCCATATATAATCCGAACCGGTACATCTTTCACATAAGGAGCATAATCCGTCTCGGTCATGGAAGGTGCTCCTGCAATAACAAACTGATAATTCGGGAAATGACCGACCATTTTTAACATTGTCGGTAACACGTATTTCAATTCTTGCCTCCGGCTACCAGCCAATAAAGCAACAATAGGTTTATCCGGCAATTTCTTAGCAGTTATAAATTCTGTAAAAGTTTCCATAGAGTGAGAACGACCCGCAATCGCATCAACCAAAGGATTTCCCCCATATTGCACAACATAATTATATCTCTCATAAAACGCTGTTTCAAAAGGAAAAATGGTATACATCCGGTCTACATAACGCTTAATCTTCCGCACACGTCCCGTATTCCAAGCCCATAATTTCGGTGAAATATAATAAAATACCCGTATACCATAGTTCTTTGCAAAACGCGCAATACGCATATTAAACCCTGCATAATCCACCAAAATAACAACATCCGGCTTCCAGGCCAAAATATCTTCACAACAAAACCGTATATTGGCTTTAATTTTATGCAAATTTTTTAACACGGTTACAAATCCCATAATCGCCGTATCCTTATAATGGCGAACTATTTCAACTCCGGCATCACGCATCAGATCACCTCCCCATCCCCGCACCACAGCCTCGTCATCCTCTCTTTTTATCTCCTTGATTAAGTTGGAAGCATGTAAATCCCCGGATGCCTCTCCTGCAATAATGTAATAACGCATAAAAAGTAAAAATTAACACAAAAGGTAAAGCTATAACCTTCCAATAAAACTATATGTACAAAGATAGCAAATTACAAGCCAAATCACTATTTTTGTATCCAATTATACAAAATTTAATCAAACCTTCCGGTTATAATCATACACTAATATCGTAGCACACATATGGATATTGCAGGAAAAAAAGTAGCATACATTACTTTGGGCTGTAAACTCAATTTTTCTGAAACATCAACCATCAAACACAGTCTGGAAAACGCAGGAACACAAACGGTTGACGAAAAACAAGGAGCCGATATTTTTATTATAAATACCTGTAGCGTAACGGATATGGCAGAAAAAAAAGGACGCCAGCTAATCCGTAAAATCATTCACCACAATCCGGATGCTTATATTGTTGTCGTTGGCTGTTATGCACAACTAAGGGCCAAAGAAATCAAGTCTATTGAAGGAGTCGATTTAGTACTTGGTGCCAGCGAGAAATTTAATGTAGAACATTATTTAAAACATTTGGAAACAACAGCACTATCAGAACCTCATTCATGCGATATTTTCAAACTATCCCAGTTTGATCTTGCTTACTCATTTGGCGACCGGACACGTTGTTTCTTAAAAATACAAGACGGATGTGACTATTTCTGTACCTATTGCACCATTCCTTATGCCAGAGGCCGCAGCCGAAGTGCCGATACGGCACAAATACTGAAAGCAATCCGGGAAGTGGCGGCAAAAGGAATAAAAGAAGTAATCCTGACCGGAGTCAATACTGGTGATTTCGGCAAAGGCCAGACTACAGATTTCCTAACCCTAATCAGACAACTTGACCAAATGGACGAAATAAAAAGATACCGTATTTCTTCCATAGAACCAAATCTGCTTACAAATGAAATTATTGAATTTGTTGCCGGTTCCCGGCACTTCATGCCTCATTTTCATATTCCGCTGCAATCGGGAAGCAATGAGATGCTCAAACTAATGCACCGTCGATATACCCGGGAAGCCTTTGCAACAAAAATAAATACCATAAAATCACTTATCCCGGATGCCTTTATCGGAGTTGACACAATCGTCGGCATGAGAGGCGAAACAGAAGACTATTTCAAAGAAGCCCGTGATTTCATCGAAAATCTCAACATCTCACAACTACATGTATTTCCCTATTCAGAACGCCAAGGAACCAAAGCATTAGAAATTCCTTTTATTGTTCCCCAAGAAGAAAAACATCACAGAGTAACAGAATTACTTAATATTTCCAACAAAAAATTACACAAATTCTATCAACAATGTGAAGGCCAAACCCGCCCCGTTCTTTTCGAAGAAACCAAAACAGGCCGACACATTTGCGGTTTTACAGACAATTACATCAAAATACAATTACCATACGACCAAACGCTGGCAAACCAGATTATCCCAGTTCCTCTGAAAACAGAAATATTAGCCATAGAAGAATAGCATTTTTAATATAAAACTCAATCCGCCATAATAATTGTGCCTTATTAACAATATTTAATTAGGCCATAGAAACAGATTAAACTATCTTTGTATAGAATCAATTTCATAGTTTGTTTCTGTTTAGGGTTAGTGATCAAGTCGCCGTTTTACTTCGGCGACTTATTTTTTTATTTCATACAATATTGCTATTTTTGGCATTCATTATAAACCCTATAACTACTCATGCAAGTATTAATTACCGGTAGTGCCGGTTTCATTGGTTTTTATCTGACAAAAGCCCTTTGTACCCAAGGAATCAAAGTTTATGGTATAGATTCTCTGAATCATTACTACAACGTCAACCTAAAACATGCCCGTCTGAAAGAATGTGGCATTCAGCCTTCCGGATACGGACAAGAATGCACATCTGCACTTTTCCCCGGTTACCGGTTCTGCCAGACAGATTTATGCGACAAAAACATGCTGGAAAGTATTTTTAAACAAAATCATTTCGATTGTATCATCAATCTGGCAGCTCAGGCAGGAGTACGTTACAGCCTTACCCATCCGGAAACATATGTGGAAAGTAACGTAGCTGGATTTCTTACTCTATTGGAACTCTGTCGAAAACACAACTGTAAAAAACTGATATATGCTTCTTCCTCTTCTGTATATGGAAACAGTCGGGAAGTTCCTTTTAAAGAAAGTGCCAGAGTCGACCAACCAGTCAGCATTTATGCGGCAACCAAAAAATCAAACGAGTTGATGGCATATACCTACTCTTGGCTTTATCAGATTCAAACCATAGGTCTGCGTTTTTTCACAGTTTATGGCCCCTGGGGACGACCAGACATGGCACCGATACTATTTGCCAGTTCCATTTGTCAAAATACTCCGATAAAAGTATTTAACAACGGAAAACTATCCCGTGATTTCACCTACATCGACGACATAATAGAAGGTATAGTTAAAATCATAAACAAACCAGGACTGGTTCGCGAAGACACTCCGGGAGTCCCTGCTGTAATTTATAATATTGGCCACGGCTCCCCCATTCAACTCATGGAATTTATCAACCTGTTGGAAGAAAATATTGGCCAAAAAGCCCGGAAAGAATTCGTTGGTATGCAACCCGGCGATGTATATCAAACTTGGGCAGATACAACAAAACTCAAAGAAGATTACAATTATACTCCCACCACTTCTCTGGAAAATGGAATCAAAAAATTCGCCGAATGGTTTAAATCCTTCACCCCCTGCCTATGAACAAAAATATTTTTAAATCACCCATCAGACATTTTATAAAAACCAAAATCAACGGAGGAGCCATTCTCCTCTTTGTTGCCTTGGCTGCCATGATTATTGCCAACTCTCCCCTCCGCGATATGTATAATGCCTTTTTTGCAAAAGAAGTTGTACTACGCTTCGGAGATATAAACCTATTCCAGATAGAAGGTTCCAACATGACCATCATGTCATTAATAAATGATGCATTAATGGCCATTTTTTTCTTCTCAGTCGGACTTGAAATCAAACGGGAACTATTAGTAGGTGAACTCTCCAGTCTCCGGAAAGCCCTTCTTCCAGTCATTGCAGCATTAGGAGGAATGATCATTCCTATCATCATATTCAGTATAATATGCCCGGAAGGACCGGGAACAAAAGGGGCAGCCATCCCCATGGCAACAGATATCGCTTTTTCCCTCGGTGTATTATCCCTATTGGGCAAAAGAGTTCCTCTCAGTCTGAAAATTTTCCTTACAGCCTTTGCTGTCGTAGATGACATCGGAGGAATCATTGTTATCGGAGCATTTTACAGCAATAATCTGATTTTAGAATATCTCTTATGGGCCGCATTATTTATTTTTATCCTATGGTTTGGTGGCAAGCTCGGTATTCACAGCAAACTCTACTACATATTTTTTGGCATCATTGTATGGTACCTCTTTCTTCATTCAGGTATTCACCCAACAATTGCAGGAGTGATAGTCGCTTTCACCGTACCGGCCCGGCCAAAACTAAACATTTACAAATACGTTGGAGAAATCCGGAACAGTCTTCAAAAACTTCCTGAAACTGCGGACCTGGCTGCCAACAAATACATGCTCAGCAACTCAGAATTATCTATTCTACGACATGTTGAATCAGTCTCCGACAAAGTAATCAGCCCTCTGCAATCCATGGACGACAACTTACACCCGCTAGTCAACTACGTGGTAATGCCCCTATTCGCTTTTGCCAACGCCAGCATTTCCTTCGAACACATCAGCCTGACAGATTTGAAAGGAGTAACCCTTACTATTTTTATTTCTTTAATTTTCGGTAAACTAATCGGAATATTTTCCTTCACCTGGTTATCCGTAAAAAGTGGTTTCCTGAAAATGCCCGACCACATGAACAACAAAAGCTTGCTGGGAATCTCCATGCTTGGTGGTATAGGATTTACAGTATCCCTTTTTATTGCCAATCTGTCATATGCCAGTCTTCCTGAATTAGGTCCTGTTCTACTTAACCAGGCAAAATTAGGAATCATCAGTGGTTCTGTTTTCGCAGGTATCATGGGATACTTGATACTCAACCACTTCTATCCCAAAGAATCAAACCAGTTAAAACACAAAAATAACAAATAATCATTTGAACAAATAAACCACTAACAACACTGATTTTTTTATTAAAAAACACCTATTTTTTTGTTTTTCTCAAAAACACCTCTATCTTTGCAATCGTAATTGGAGAGATGGCAGAGTGGTCGAATGCGGCGGTCTTGAAAACCGTTGAAGGGCAACTTTCCGGGGGTTCGAATCCCTCTCTCTCCGCAGAGCCCCAGTGACGAACGGGGGACAATATACGACAAATCCTGTAAAATCAAGGTTTTACGGGATTTTTTCTTTTCTCTATTGAATATCTCAAAGACACGAAAAAGCCCCGTTTGGACAAAGTTTCGTTACTAAATCGTTACTAAAAATAGTACGAGGATTTTAGTAACGATTTTTAGGATAAGTATTTGATTTGTCGCTTGTTGTCAAGAAAATGTCTGCTCATAACCCAATTATTAACCGTTCCTTCGCCGCAAGGATTTAAAAGGAACAAAAAGAAGGTCATATGAGTAAAAGTACATTCAGGATTCTTTTCTATGTACGGAAGAATCAGCTAAACAAAGAGGGAAAGGCGGGTATAATGATTCGTCTTACTATCAACGGCGATACATCGCAGTTTAGTTCCCGGTTGGAGGTAGACCCCAGCTTATGGGATGTAAAAAGCCAGAAAATGAGCGGCAGTTCATTGAAAGCACGCCAGTTCAATTCACTATTAGATGATGTACGCACATCGTTGAAAAATCATTTTCACGACATTGAGACTTACGAAGCCTATGTTACAGCTGAAAAAGTACGGAATGCTTTTCTAGGTATATCTGTCCGTCAGCAGACACTGCTGACAACTTTCCGCAAATACAACGAAGACGTGCAAAAGTTGGTAGGCATCAGCAAGAGTGCTGCCACCTACGCCAAATACGACCGTTGTATGCGGCGATTGGAGGAATTCATGCAAGCGAAATACCGAATCAAGGATATTGCACTCAAAGAAATCTCGCACGTATTCATTACGGATTTCGAGACTTATCTGCGCACGGAGAGTCGATGCAATGAGAATACAACAGCCAAATTCATGCAGACGTTCCGCATGATTATCATCAAGGCAAAGAATAACGGTTGGATATTTGCCGACCCGTTTATTAATTACAAAATCCACTTGAAAAGGGTTGATCGAGGTTACCTGACCGAAACTGAAATCAAGAAGATTCTAAAAAAGCAATTTACTTGTAAGCGATTGGAGCAGGTTCGCGATATTTTCATTTTTTCTTGCTTCACGGGGTTGGCATATATAGATGTGCGAAATTTAACTAAAGACAATATCCAAACCTCGTTTGATGGTAAATTATGGATTATGACCGCACGTCAGAAGACGGATACCACTGTAACTGTCCCATTATTAAAAGTACCACAGGCTATTCTGAAAAAATATGAAGGTACACAAGCTGACGGGCGTTTGCTACCTGTGTTGAGCAATCAAAAACTCAATTCGTATCTGAAAGAAATTGCCGACTTATGCGGTATTACAAAGACCATCACTTTCCACCTCGCACGCCATACGTTTGCGACGACTATGACACTCGCCAAAGGTGTTCCAATTGAAACAGTCAGTAAAATGTTGGGGCATACCAATATCACCACAACACAGATTTACGCCCGTATTACCAATGATAAAATCGGCCGGGATATGCAGGCATTATCGGGGAAATTAGGAGAAATAGAAAAAATCGCATTAGAGGCATAGTTATGAAACGAGGAATTATTACCATAGAAACAAACCATATTAGGGGTACTTTATCTTCGGAGGGAACTATCCAGATGACTACCGAAGAAATTGCTTCACTATTTAATGTTACAGTTGCGTGCATTGAACGGCATATTAAAAAGATATTTGCCGGAAAAATGCTGTATGAGTGCGAAGTGCGGACAAAACATGTGGACATGTTTGGAAGCAAACGGTGTATTATTGAATATTATAATCTTGATATGATTATTGCTCTCAGTTTTCAAATTGACACTTATTCAAGCAAAGTGTTTCGGAAATGTATTGGGAAACAAATTCTCCAATCATTGAAAATGAAATCGTTACCCCCAATTATTCTACAAATTCCCATTCATACAGGTGAAGCAAACTGATTGATCGAAGGGAGTGTCTATAAATTTCAGGCACTCCCATTCTAATTTTTCCTGTTACTTTCGTTGCACACTATTTAAATCATCCTCTTCCATTCGACGGTTTAAACGCTCTCGCATTTTATCAATAAAATAAGTCCGGCTGTCATTCTTGCGTCGTTTTATATCCGTGTAAGCATTATAAAAATGACTCTCTTTTATCGTAATACCGAATATCTTATTAAAGGAAGAAGCCAATTCCGTAATGGTTATCTTACCTCCATCAATACATCCCATTTCCTGCAAACCATAAATCAATTCCACATAATCTATTAAGGTTCCATTCCATTCATGTAATGAATGTATCGGTGGATGAGTTTTCCCGTAACGTTGCAATAAATCCAGTTCCGTGGTAATATCATCAATAGCTATATCTAAAAAACGAATCTGCGGACTGTGTTCCGGCAAATACTTGCGTAGACTATATAAGCGGATACGGGTATACCGTAATGTACGGAAAATCACGGTACAATCCCGTTCTTCATCACAAAAAAACTGAAGTATCCGATTAAATTCATGGAATAATTCGTCGGTAACGGCAGCAGAAGCTATTTCCACTAAATTGTCTGTTGTTATATGATGTGCCATTTGTTTATCATTTAAATTATAAATCCCAATTATTATATCATAGTTATATACTTCCCTATCAATAATGATAAAGGAGGGGATTTATTTTTTAAAGGTTCACTAACAGCACCACATAAAAACCATTAATTCTTAGCAACTCTTTTTCATTGAATTATATATTGATATAAAATTATAAATACCAAATTAATTTATCATTATTTTAAAGAAAAAATGTGTTGTATTCACATCCTTCCAAGCTATTTATGCCACACTAATAGTGATATATTCACTACGTAAACAACATAGATATGTGTTTTTATTCAGGCCAGAATGTTTTTTGGAAAAACATAGTTCGTTGATTGAATCTGCCTTTACTCCGTTTACCTCCATGTATGCTGTCAGTCGGTCATATCGTGTTGTCGTTACGTTGCAGGAGCAAAGGTGTTTACGAGGTCTTTACGGAGGTACAAGGTCGGAGCCTTGCGGTTTGTAAAAAAATCTTCCCTGCGTCTCTGCGTTAGCGAGGTATTTATTTTCCAAAACCTTGTACCTCCTAACCTCTACACCGATAAGCTCCCGAACGAAACGACCGATACGACCGAAAGACGCATCAAAAAAAATGTCGGATAAACGGAAAGGCAGATAAAGTTTGGAAACTCACTCCCTCAACTCCCAAATCCGCATCAAATCAAAAAGGAGGTCACCATGAGAACAAACATCAACATTCAACAGGTCAGCGAAGTGAAAATCAGTTACCGCCCCAAAGTAAAAGCGAAAGACAGATATACTATTCAGTGCTCCGAGGACGCTTATAAACTGCTGACGAAAGAGGCATTTGACAATGATACTTTGGAATATAAAGAATACTTCAAACTTATCTTACTGAATCAAGCAGGACAGGTGTTAGGCATTACTAGTATTTCCGAGGGAGGAATGAATAGCACAATAGTCGATGTACGGCTGATATTACAGACCGCATTACTAACGCATAGTTCATCCATTATTATAGCACATAACCATCCAGCCGGGGCAACACATCCCAGTAAACAAGACGATGCAATAACGCATCAAATAAAAGAGGCTGCTAAATTATTGGATATTAAACTACATGACCATCTTATCGTGTCAAGAGCCAGCTATTACAGCTATGCAGACGAAGGAAAGCTATAATCATTTACCCCTTTAATAAAATGACCATGACAACAACAATACGAATTAAACGCTGCTTTCAAATTATGTTGCTTGCAATATGCTTCTCTCTTTTACGTTGCATATTGGGAGCATTGTATATTATCGGAAAGCCTCTTTGGGATATTGTCCACATTGCATACCGGATAATAATAGGCTTTGTTGGTTTTATCCTTTCGGTTATCGCCTTTTTCGCTTTCATCCTTTGGTTACTCACCCTTTAATCCGTATCGACATGAGAAAGAGAAATAATAAAACAGCAGCACAGCAGTGCAGGTATTACGAAGTAGACGATATTTTCGGGTATATGGTGGAAACGTACATCAACGGTAACATATCCGTGTTCCGTGAACTTTACACAGAACTGAACAAGGACGCACGGAAGGACTTTATAGACTTTGTTTTTAAGGAGGTCAAGTCGCAGTACCGGATTGAGATTATCAAGAAAACCATTTGACAAGAAGACCGACAACATCATGAAAGGAACCGACCACTTTAAGAGAACGATACAAATGTATTTGGAACAGAGAGCCGCAGAAGACGCACTCTTTGCCAGGAACTATCATAACCCGTCCAAGAGTATAGATGATTGTATTACTTATATTTTAAACTATGTACGGGAAAGCCGTTGCAACGGCTTCACGGACGGAGAAATCTACGGACAAGCCATACACTATTATGATGAGAAGGAGATAAAGGCAGGCAAGCCATTAAACTGCCAAGTGGCAGTGAACCATGTAGTGGAACTCACAGCAGAAGAAAAGGCAGAAGCACGGCGGAACGCTGCACGCAGATATGAGGAGGAAGCACTCCGCAAACTGCAAAAACGCACTAAGACAAAACCACACAAGCAGGAAAATACAACCCAACTTTCACTATTTGACTTTTAACCCATGAAACCGAAAACACGCCTACAAAAAGAAGTCGCACGTTTGAGTAAGCGATTACCGGAACTAACTGCCACACAGAAAGCATACGCTTTCCGAAATTGTTGCAAGCATTATGCCATCAAGAGGGCTAACGGCACAAACATCTGCACCGAGTGCGGACGCTCGTGGATGAGTGTACACAACCTTGCTGATACTGTTTGCGGATGCACCTGCCCACATTGCGGTATGGAATTAAAAGCGTTACGCACCCGAAAGAGCGTTTTCAGCGAGAACGAGTATTTCTCTATCGTCACCACCTGCAAGCAGTACCAAGTGATTCGCTTCTTTTTCGTTAAATCCCGATACAAAGCAGGACAACCCGCCGAGTATGCCATTTATGAAGTGGTGCAAAGGTGGGTTGCTCCCGACGGCAGGACAACAACCGTTGCCCGACTGCGTGGCATGTCGGTGTTTTATTACGACCAATGGGTGGAATACAGCGACATGGAGATACGAAAGAACGGAGAACTTCGGGCATATGATATAAATCCCGTCTGCATCTATCCCCGCCACCAGCGTTTCATTCCCGAACTCAAACGCAACGGATTCAAGGGGAACTGCCACAACATCCAGCCTTTCAAACTCTTTACGGCTATTCTTTCGGACAGCCGGGCGGAAACGCTGCTGAAAGCTGGACAATACTCCATGTTGCGCCACTATATACGCAGTTCTTTCGACATGGGACGATATTGGGCATCAGTGAAAACATGTATCCGCAACGGTTATACTATTCCGGACGGCTCAATGTGGTGCGACACCGTAGACCTCCTGCGGCACTTCGGCAAGGATACGAACAGCCCGAAGTACGTTTGCCCCACCGACCTCAAAGCCGAACACGACAGACTTTCACACAAGCGCAACAAGCAGACAGAGCGGGAGAAGTTGGAGGAACGTATCCGCCAAGCGGAGAAACACGAGAAGGCATACCGCAAACTCAAAGGCGTATTCTTCGGTATAGCGTTCACGGACGGCACTTTGCAGGTGCGTGTATTGGAGAGCGTGGCGGAGTTTGCAGCGGAAGGGACGGAACTGCATCATTGCGTATTTACCAACTCCTATTTCCTTGAAAAAAACTCCCTTATCCTATCCGCAACCATTGACGGCAAGCGCATAGAAACGGTGGAGGTTTCCTTAAAGACATTGGAAGTGGTGCAAAGTCGTGGCTTGCACAATTTCAATACCGAATACCACGACCGTATTGTAAATCTTGTAAACAACAATATGAACCTTATCCGTGAACGGATAAACGCAGCAGCATAATATCAATTTAATAATATCAAATTATATGGACGTAAAATTTGAAACCCTTGTGAGCGTGTGGGACAATCAAATCCCGAAATTGCTAATCGACTTTGTGAACACCGCCGTGTTCACAAGGAGTGAGAACGAATTAAGAACCGCCATAGCATATTTGTCTGAAAGTACGGACTTCGACAAATTCTTTGCCTATGGTTATGGCAGTCATCATTTTTGGTTAAACCAACGGCTGCCAAGCGATACAAGCAAGTGTATGGAGAACAGATTACTGATTGTTGAATTTTAACTGATGCGATTATGACAACACGAATGACTGTCAACGGAGTAAGTACCTGCACAGAGGCAGGTACGGAAAAATATGAACATTTCCAATTGGGTATCGGCAGAAGAAGTCGCCCCCTTGTGCAGTACGATTACCGTCATACTGACGGGGAACTATTCTCCTGTGTCAAACCCTCATTAGAGGAATGCCGAGCCGAACGAAACAAATGGCTCGCGGCAAAGGAAAGAAAGGAGGACAACCGATGAATACAGCCTATCAAACGCTGATAGTAAAGTTCAGCGAGCCTATTACGGCATTGGACGGCATATTTGACGATGCCGAAGTGTGGGGAACGGACACCCTAAAAGGATGGATTGACAACTACGAGAGTAGCAGGTTTACCGCTATTGGCACCCATACGGCAGTTATTACGAGCGAGTACAACATGGCGGGTGTAAAATTATGGTTGGAAAAATTCACGCCCATAACTGAGAAAATAGAATTTTAAGCATTTAGGCGGCAGACGCTTTGCCGCCCTACTTTCTTTCAGTGAGCAGGAAATGGCGGATAAAGAAAGTAGCAAAGAAACCCCTGTCCCAATCTACGATAGTATTCACAAAAAAAGGTTTTAATTATGGAAGTAATCAAACAGAACGGAAAAATCATATTGTACAGCGACGACGGAATAAGCATAAAGATGATTTTCAGAAACCTTACAGGCAAAAATTTTCAAGGTCAGGAATATGCCGATTATATCCGGTATATTGCCATCGAAAGTATGGGATTTAAACCTGGGACTATCGAATATTCCAGAGATGGCAAGATTATTGGAAAAGGGAAAATCCCAACCGTATGAAAAAGGGACTTACTTAATGACGGATGCTAAAATGTATGCCATACCCCAACAACAAACCAACTCCACCCAGAACATAGCCTGCTGCTACACTGAATTCCGTTCCTATGGCATAACCGATTATCCCCCAAGCCAATGTCAATACCGCACAAAGGAGGAAGCTTAGAATCCGAATTGAAAACATCAGGATACAACCCGCCAAAACACCTCCGAATATCCACCACGACGCGAAATATACTCCGCACACTATGGCAATTAAAAGTATCTCCCCACCTACAATCTTCCTGTTTTTATATTCATATATCGCGCTAAGCACACCTTTGCGCACATTTTCGGAAGAATCAAACATACACGTTTTGTTTTATATTTAGCAGAGCAAATTTATATTTTATTATGCTATGAAACAAATTCATCTATACCATACAACAATCATAATCCCATTCAAGCAAGTCGTCTTCACGTTCACATTCTTTTATATATTGCTGATACTTTTGTTCCCGTATATCATCATCCCTGCATTCTTTCCAAAACAAAATTCCCAAAACCGTTATTAAAACAATAGCTATAACAAATATTCTTCTTCATGGATGAGATTGTTTTTCGAGCAGATAGTCGGAAAAATTTCTTAATTTACTCAATTTTGATAAAATTGAATTTACAGGTTTCATATTATTCAGATTTAAATTCTTTCAATTTTAATATCAAATTCTCTGTTAAAGTATAAGTATTCTGTAAATATTCTTGGTTTTCAGACAGTTTCCTGAGTGCATCGACAGACATATTTATCAATGTATTTACTCGCTTTTTTTTATCCTCCGAAATATCAGGATTGCCGGCATAATTTTCCCACAGCCCGATAATTTGACAGGTAACTTTTTCCCAGTCGTGAAACAGATGTTTTAATATCTCATGTATTTGCTCCAGTTCCTTCAATAAGCCATTATCAGTCTCACTCAATTTCTGTAGTTCGCACAGAATAAAGAATATTTTTTCTTTTTTGTCACACATAATCCCTGTTACTTTTAGAATCTACCATCTTTCTTTTTAAAACTACCGCAATAGCAGTATATCTTGGGCGTATAATATTCCGTATTTAGCTACATGAAATCTGAAATAGATAAATATGTAACACAAGCTATACGAAAACGCAGAGAGGAGCTTGGGATTAGCCAGGAAGCTCTTTCCTACCTAATTGAGCGGACAGGAACCTGCATTGCCAATATTGAAAACGGAACTCGGAAATATAACGTCGCTCATCTTAATTTAATTGCTATCGCATTAAAGTGTTCTATTAAAGACTTCTTTCCTGACAAGCCCATATTGCCAGCCCGGACAAAATAAAATAGCCGACGACGATTAGAAAATCCAATCTGCCGTCGGCTTCAGTTTAGTGTGCAACTAAACCTTTGGACTTCTGGAAAGATTAAAAAACAGCCGACAAGATTACCTTTCCCCACATAGAGTTATCCCGTTCTATGTGTCCAAGCCGATAACCCTGCCGAACTGTCTAACTCCATCTATCGTATTTTAAAGCCAGACTAGAATAAGTTTCCACGATTTATATTTCTATCGGGCATAAAAAAACGTGGAACTTACCTGTATCCGGAGGACAGGGTGCTGCTAACACCACAACGACCGGATAAGGCAAGCCCACGTTTAAGAACATATATAATAAATATACGAACTTTCATCGTGAGCGTTACCTACACCGTCTTAGTCGTTGTAATGATAAACATCACAAAAAAATTAGCAGCTTTCTGTCCACTAAGACGCGTAATAAACGCTACAATATTTCAAAAAAACAGATACCTCTTGTATCTGACAGATTGCAAAGAAAACTAAAAATCACAAATTATGCAATCTTTATGAACGATATTTTTATTGTAAAATAACAGTCAATACCGAATCCAGCACATGCACATGCCCTTCATTGCTGACTTGTATGCTGAAAACATACCTGCCGACAGGCACTGTGTGGTTGTACGGTAATTCTATTATTCCTTTTCCCCTTATCCGGAACTGGCTGACGGAGCTGTCCGCTCCGTTGTTACAATCCACCCGGTAAATGGAATATTGCACGACAGGGCTTCCCGTCACTTTTTGCAAACCGGGTGTCTGGAAAGGAATCTCAAACTTTATCTTTTGGGCATCCTGGCGGTTGTTCGGGTCCAGCACAGCCTTGAACACGGCAGAATCGGGAATATACTCTGCATTGCTTGTGTCCAGATAACCTATTTCCTGTTTGTTGCAGCCCCATATCAGCATGAACACGGCTGCCATCATTACTACTTTCTTCATCATTTTTCTTTTTATAGTTCTGTCCATTGGAATGTGTAAGCCAAAGCGTGAACGACACCGTTGTCCGCCTCATTGTCGGCGGAAGCAACCGCAGCGACATGACCACTGTTCACCGCATGAATGCCCATCCCTTCCGGACCTTTGTCCGGTTCTCCGGTGTTCGGGTCCGGTGTTTGGGTCCGGTACACGCGCAGCGTTTTCCCGGAAAGCGTTTCCACTTCCGTACCTCCCGTCAGCGTTCCCCGGATTTCATAGCCGAAACTTGCTTTCATGTTTTTCCTTGGAATCACGTAATCCAGCACCATCTGACGGCACAATTCGACAGGGATGTCCGCGATACATTGGTATTTGCGTTGTCCGCCCTGTTTGGTATAAGCCAGGAACTGCCATACCGTGAAGTTCGTAAAGCCGAAGAACGTTATCCCGTCCTTATAAGCAGGGTCCGAACCGTCGAATATGCCGACAAGCCCCGCCCGTTCGATGACCACAAGGGCGGAATCCCATTCGTGGTTCGAGTGCATATATTCCCACACGGTTCCGTCATAACGTCCGTTTGCCAGCCCCGAATCGTGGTAGTTGTCATCGACACAACTGTATAATGCGAATGCTCCCAAGATTAAAGCAATTATCTTTTTCATCTTCATAGAATTTTAATGAATACTTCGGTTATCAGAATCCCCGTTGTTCCCAATAAGGACACTGCGTCATCTGTGTGTTGTTCTGGAATGCCGTCCGGGAAAGCGGTATGAACAGCCGCCCGTTTTCAATGTCCTGCTGCGTCATGTCCCTAAATCCCGGCAAATCCTCCACAAACCCCTCCCGGACCAAATCCAGAAAGCGGTCGCCCTCGCAGAAGAGTTCCCGGTCTCTCTCCCGTGAAATCTCCCGCCTTAACTCTTCCGTACCGCCGGAATAATCCGAACATCCGGCACGGCGGCGCACCACGTTCAAATCGGCAACGGCACCGCCGTAATCTCCGGTTTTTGCCCGATATTCCGCCCGCAGCAGGTAAATTGCCGCCAGACGTATCAGAGGCTCGTTGTTTTCGTAAGCGCGCACTTCCCCCTCCATGTAGCCGCTTTCATACCGGAGCGGATACTGGTATTTGTATGGATAAGCGAATCCCTCCGTTTCGGAATAAGGCAAGCGGGAAGTTTCTTCCAGTTCGTAGAACCATGTTCTCCTGTCGTCGCTCTCTTCCGGATACATGTCAAAAACCGTGGCAAATTCTATCCCCATGTAGAAACGGGGTGTCGACGGCGTGGAATTGAGTTCGACGGGATACACCTGGCAAACTCCCGCGATGCAAGCCCCGATGTCGTTCTCTTCCCCTGCAAGCTGGCTGTAATTAAGCTCGTAAATCGCCTCTTTGGAATCTCCCAGCAACACGCTCTGCGTTACTTCCTGTATGTCGGCGGCCAACTGGTAATCCCCCGAATCGATGACTTTGTTGCAAGCCTCCAAAGCCAGGGACAACAGTTCCGGCTGCTGGTTCAATTGTGCCCGCCAGCCGTAGACATACGCCAATAAAGCCCATGCGGAACCGCTCGACGGAATCTGTTTGTCAATGATGGCACGCCCCTCGGCGTCCCTGCGTTCCCCGTCAGAGGGAAGCAGCCGGGTTGCCTCCGTCGCATACCCGACAATGCGGTCACAGACGGTCAGCCACGAGGTGCGTGGTTTGACGGAAATGTCTTCCATGTGCTCCACTAAAGGCACATCGCCCCAATACTGGATGAGCCGGAAATAGGTGTAAGCCCATACGAAATAAGCCTGTCCGAGGTAAAAATCATGCCTTTCTTCCGGCAATTCCGCCATAGCGATGTTATCAATGACCATGTTCGCCATCGCAACGACGCGGTATTCGTTGTCCCAGTAAAGGATGGGCGAATATTTGTCGTAGGTGTCCTGGAAATTGTTTTCCTTCAATTTTTCCCAATCTGCATCGAGGTAATCGAAATTAAGTGCCCGTTGCCGCCAGAGCCGGTTATCTACGGAACCGAAGCAGGCACGGAACGTGGCGTGCATGGATTCCACAGCGGTCTGAACCTCTTTTTCATTTTTGAAGTAATTGCTGAATGTGACCGCATTTTCCGGTTCCCGGTCCAGAAATTCAGAACAGGCGGAAAGGCAGCATGCCGATAATATCAGAAATAAGATCTTTTTCATCGTTTAAAAATTTAATGTCAACCCTACCGTTATTCTTTTGGAGAGCGGATAGTTGTTGTAATAGTCGATACCTGTCGTCACGTCCACGCTCTCCGGGTCAGTGCCGCTATAATTGGTCAGCGTGAACAGGTTTTCTCCGGACACGAACACCCGGCAGTTGAACCCCACCGCTTTGCGCACCGATTCCGGCAAAGTATAGCCGATTACCAGTGTTTTCAAACGCAGGAAATTGACTTTTTCCACGTTCGACGCCAGATTGGTCGCAAAATTGTTTAACCCCGTTTCCGCCCGGTTCATCGGCAAGTCCGCGTGGTCGCCCGGTTGCTGCCAGAAACTGACTTTGTCCAAATCGTCGAATACGGGCAGGAGCATTTTGCCCGGGTCCGACTGTATGACCGTCCCGATGCTTGCACTTTTGGCGGCGTTCAGGATGTGGCGTCCTATCATGTAGTTGAACAGCAGGTTCACGTCGAAGCCTTTCCACGTCAGGTTGCTGATGATACCCCCTTGTGCCTCAGGCAGTGGGCTTCCGCAGACTTTCCGGTCGTCCTGGTTCGGATAGCGACTCAGAATCGTTCCGTCGCCGTCTGCATCATATAGTATCCGGTCGCCGGGGCGGTAGTGTTGTTTCGTATTGCCGAGGTATTGTTTCCGGCCATTGACAAAGACATAAGGCACTTCTTCCTGGGAGTTGTAATACCCTCTGTCGTCGAACGCGAGGATTTGATTGAGCGATTTGCCGATGATGCTGATGTTGTTCAAAAGACGGGTATTCTGGAAATCCTGTCCATCGTTGCTTTTTACCAGTTTATTCCAGTTCCGGGCGATGTTGAACGTCACGTTCCAGGTCAGTTTTTCATTTCTGATGATGTCAGCCTTTATCTGGAACTCTATCCCGGAATTGCAGATACCATAGGCATTCCGCCACTGAAAGGCGAACGGGCTGTCGGAGACGGGCACTTTCGTGAGCAGTTTGTCCGTATAGCGGCGGTACCAGTCAAAGGTCAGTCCTATGCGGTGTTCCAGAAAGTCCATGTCGAGCCCCAGGTCCCATTGCCGGGTTTCTTCCCAGCTTAATTTGTTGTTGAGCAGTCCGCTTGTCCAGTCCGGCGTTATCGTCTGGTTGCCGTTATAGTTTTGGTTGCTGAGTTGCAACACCCCGTAGGCAAGGTAGGGACTTTCAAATCGGCGTCCCGATTTTCCCCAGCTTGCACGGATTTTGCCGTAACTGAGCCACTCCAGGCGTTTCATGAGATTTTCTTCGGAGAAGGCATACCCCACGGCGAATGACGGGAACATCCCCCAGCGGTGGTTTTTCCCGAATGTGGAGGAGGCATCCCACCGGAAGGTGGTGCTGAACAGGTATTTTTTCCGGTAATTATAGTCGCCCCGGAAGAACACGCCCACCGAAGCGATGTCGGTCATGTCCGACTGTACGTTTTTCAGTTCCCGGTCTTCGTTCTGGTTGTACGCGGGACCGTTGCCGATGATGTGTATCTGGTTGATGTTCCCTTTGCCGTAGCCCATCAGTGTGTTGGCGGTTTCTTCCTGGAAGGATATGCCGCCCAGCAGGTCTACCGAATGGCTGCCAAACGTCCCGTTGTAGTTCAGCGTATTTTCGTTTATCCACATCAGATTCCGGTTTATCTGTTCGGAGTTGAACGTTTCATGGTATTCGTCCAGCTCTAAAGGCTTGAAGATATGCAGGTTTTGCTGGGTATAGTCCACAGCCAATGAGGATTTCAGTTTCAGGCCCGGTACGATTTCGTACTGCAAGTCGAAAGAGGAACGCAGGCGGTAGGATTCGTTCTTTTCCTTAATCCGGTCGAATGCCTCGTCGCCTTTGAAGTCTTGCAGGCTGGTGCCTTCCATGATGAGGGAGGGTATTTTTTCAAGGTCGCCTTCCGACACGTGGTTGAACATGTCGTTTCCACGGGAAGAGCGGTCGCGCCCGGTGCGGGCAAGGTAAAACCTTAGGTTGCTCTCCGCCTTCGGGAAGGGTTTCAGATAGAGGTTGGATAATAGTTTGATGCGGTTGAAACCCGTATTCCGCAAGGTCCCTTTTTCCGTATAGTAGCCCAGTCCGACATTATAGGCAATCCGTTCCGCACCGCCGGACAGTTGGAGGTTGGCATCCGTAACGCGGGTGGGACGGAAATAATAGCCCATGAGGTTGCTGCTCCTGTTGTAATAGGGATTCAAACTGTCCTGCAATGCCGCAATGCCCATTCCCCGCCCGTTGCCGTAGAAATAGCCGAAAACAGCCCTGTTTTCAAGGGCTTCGTCCCAACTTTCCGGGTAGCGGTAGGTATTGGTTTCTTTGTCGTAATAGGCGGTCGCGTAATTCCTCAGGGCTTCCAGTCTTAGGCGGCGTTCGGCATTGCCTCCCGTTTGTTCGGGAAGAAAGGTTTTGATGCTGAACGTATGTGAAAGGTTGACGCTGAAACGGGATTTCTGGTTCAGCCGTCCTTTTTTGGTTGTGACGAGAATCACGCCGTTGGCTGCCCGCGAACCGTAGATACTGGAACTTTGCGCGTCTTTCAATACTTGCAGGGTTTCGATGTCTGCCGGGTCGATTTCGGCGAGGGTGTTCAGACCTGTTTCGGGGGAGGTGAATGCGAACATCGGAACCCCGTCAATCACCCAAAGCGGCTCGGAACCCCGGCGACCGTTTTCGATGGAAAGGCTGTTGTATCCCCGGATAGTGATATTGGTTCCGCCACCGCCCGGTGCACCCGTAGAATTGACAACACTCATTCCGGATACCCGTCCTTGTAATAAGTTGGCAACACTTGGCGAGGGAACATCCTTGATTTCCGCAGCCTTCACGACGCTCATCGCCCCAGTCATTTCACGTTTGGTCTGTGTGCCGTAGGCGATTACCTGGACTTCGTCCAATTCGGACACCTCTTCCTCCATTTTTATCACCAAAGGGGAAGCGGTGACGAAATTCACTTTCACCGTCCGGTAGCCGACTGAGGAACACACCACTACGCCTTTTAATTGGGGCAGGTTTAGTGTAAACTTCCCTTCATTGTCTGAGGCGACACCGAGATGTGTTCCGTCCAGACGGATGGTAACCCCTGGAAGTGGGACTCCCCGGGTGTCCGTCACCGTTCCTTTCAACGAATGGGATTGTTGGGCTGTTGAATAGCCTGGCAGGAGAAAGAATTGTATGACGGATATTGCGCAGAAAATCAGCCACATTTTTTGCATACAATAGTATTGACTTCGTTTATATTTTTTCATAATTTTGTAACATATTAATACTCAAAAGGTGTTAATTAAAGGGAGGACTGACCGGGAACTGTCTAACTTAACGGTCAGCCTCCTGCTTTTTTTGGATAGGTTAGTCTAGATATCTGTTTTTCACCTCCTTTCTGTTTAAATGAAACAGCTTGTTTGCTGAAAGCCATAAGAATGTTGTCTGTTATGGTTCTTCTTTACGGATGAGTAACTGTCCTTCACTCACGTGGATTACTATTTTATCGCCCGGATGAAAACCGGCATCGTATAGCCATTTTCCGGATAGTCTGAAACACGAGGCACTGTTTTCCGGATAGTTTTGCGCATTTCCATGCAAAATAGTCATTCGCCGTTCGGTTGTTTTTTCACATAGTTTGTTTTTCTCATTCATACTTAGTTGGTTTTAGGTTAATTACTTTGTCTAATTTTCAGTTGTTTGTTCACCTCCTTTCTGGCTTTTAACGGCTTAAGCGACGCTATATCGTCGCCATTCTGATACAAATTGTTTTTCCTTTACAAACAGATAAAACAATTTATTATGTGGACGCCTTTGGATGAATATATTGCTACGGCCTTATTAAAAGTTATGAATAAGAAGAAAGTAACAGCATCAGAATTATCTTTACGTATAGGACGTAATTCTGATTTTATATCTCACTCTTTAAGCCGTTCGGATAGCAATAAGCAAAAGCTAAATATTTATCAATTAAACTCTATTGCCCAGGCATTGGATTGTAAACTTTCCGACTTATTACCATCGCCATATCTTGATTATGACGAAGTAAAGTTTAATTGGAGATTAAATAAGGATTAGTACCAAGTTTTTTCATAATTGTGTAGGTTTAAGGTTGTATACATATACGAAAAGGCGCGAAACATATTTCAACCATTTCGTAAAACTGAGGCATCGCCAAACGCCTTTCACCTACTCAATAGAATCTATAGTTCACGCCTATCAGCTATGAAACTATTTGTCTATTGTTCCGGTGAGAAATTTTGGCGATTTTCAGTTTGGAACTCTAAAACAAAAAGTTTTCACTTTTATATTTTGAAGTGTTCCCTCGCTTGGGAACACTTTTCTCTTCTTATGCAATATTAGACATTTTCTTTGAGAGTCCAAACTATTTCTACAGAAAACATCTCCTCTATAATATTATTGCCTCCTTTTTGGGCGTCTCCTTCTTTCGTCGGACCGGGCTTTCTGTAGTATGCGGTACTTTGCTCCAATCCCTGACGCAGCCAACACATAAGACTGCCCGACAGGGAAATGGATTATTGTTTTTTTGTTTTTATAGTCAATATGTCAAAGAACACTATGAATTGTTTTTATTTACACCTCCTTTCCGGCTAATGGTTTCGGGGGAAACCTACACAAAGGTAACGTAACAGTCCACACCTTACGGTGTAAACAATTAACGTTGCCCTTTGTATCAATTAAAATCCCCCCGAATTTAGCTTAATCGGCAACTATGTTTACTTTATTTTATGGTGCGCACTCTTGCGCACCTTTATGTTCATCTGCAATATTAGGTATTTTCTTTAAAAGTCCAAACTATTTCTACAGAAAACATCCTTTAAATTATAAACTATTATTCGTATCTTTATCCTTGAATCAGTGGTAAGGTGTATGCATCAACTGGAACTAATACAGAGCAAAATATACGAAATCCGCGGGCAGCGCGTAATGCTGGATTTTGATTTAGCAGAAATGTACGGTACGGAAACAAAACAACTCAAACGTGCAGTCCGACGTAATATAGAACGTTTTGAAGGAGAAGATTTTATGTTTGAGCTAACAAATTCAGAAGTTAAATCACTGATAAACAGTCAAAGGTGCCAATTTGGCACCTTAAACACCGGAAAAATTACCAGTATAAAATATATGCCCTTTGCCTTTACCGAATTAGGGGTAGCGATGTTAAGTAGCGTCCTTAATTCCCAAACAGCCATCGAAATAAACAGAGGCATTATGCGTGCTTTTGTTGCAGTCCGCCAACTGATAACGAATCCTCCGATTGATAAAGTTTCCTTGCTTCAGCAGGAAATGAAGGAACTCAAAGAATATATGGAAGAAGTCTTTGCCGACCAGAACGACATCAACGAAGACACCCGGATGCAACTGGAACTCATCAACCAGACACTGGCAGCACTCCAGGTGCAAAAGAAACTCTCCGACAAACCCCGCCGCCCCATCGGCTTCATCCGTCCGGAAGAATAAAGGGAGAAAAACAATAAAGCCACAACTGTTTCCACAGAATGGCAAACGAACATTAATTATATACTTAATTGAAAAAATTTTTTAGCAATTCAAAAACTCCAGAAGCTGTTAATGAGTGAGAGATCGGTATTCCATGTTGTTTTAATAATCCAAGCACTTTATCTTTTAACGGATTCATCTTTGTTGTATTGTCATTAGTATTAATGGATTGAACGATTTTTTGTAGTTCTTTAAAATCTACTTCATTCAGTTCCCATAATTTTTCATTTTTCCATCGGAAATACGGGTATATCCAAGGGTTTTAAAGATGCAGCCTTTTGTTGATTAACGGAAGGATTGAGCATATAAGTCAATACAAAGTGTATAGCCCTCTTTGCTCCCCGATGCTTTCCGGGTTCACAAACGGGAAAGGTATTTATCGATTTTAAAATTTCACTATTCAATTTCCGTGCAATACTATCTCTTAATATTGGATAAGTTTCACCAGTAATTTTATGCTTGGGTATGCTGTAAGCAATCTTTTCCAAAGAGATCCGACCAAACGTATCTGCCACTACCGATAAATAACAATTCATTTTAAGGTTATGGACTAATAATAATTCAGACGGATAATTTATATTGGTGCGGAACCAATTTATTAAGCTCTGTTTTCCGTTTGGAAAATATGGTTTTTCGTCTAAGTAAGAGTTGTAAAAATATATTCCTGTCGTATCGTTGGGATAATAGTTGAGTAAAAAAGTGGAATCCGGCATATTTCTCAGTGTATGTGAATACCCTTGCAGGCTTAACAGAATACCTATAGCAATATAACAAAACGAGTATTTCATAATCAGTCTCTTTTCCGGATTGGATGTTTGATTTTAATTGACAATAAAAATACGAACAAATCGCGGGTGTCGAAAGGCACCCGCGTATTTTTTATATTTAATCCATATTATCAGGACGTATATCTGTTAATAATTTCACAGCTCTTGACCAATCCTGATTTGAAAAAGCAGGTCCCTGGTCTGTCAGTACGATAGGATTAAGTCCGACAAAATCAAGCCCTAAATCCCCAATTTCTACCAAATACCATCCATCACCAAATCCCCCCATATTTCCCCAGTTTATACCAAGCGATATGGCTAAATCTCCGTTATAAAGAGATTCTTCAACGTTAATTTCGGTATTCCAGTATCCTCTTACAACAAACGCATGACCGGTTGAATTGGAAGGGTTGTTTTTATCTCCCGCAGCCATGTACACAGGATAACAATTGTCCAAGGATTTTTTAATGGCTGTCATGCTGAACGAATCGACCTGAGTATATTTGTATCCTAATGCCGTAAAACCTGCTTTGGCCCCAGCCAGAGTTGTTGATGTTGTGCCCGTAGAAGGATTGGAAGTGGAGTTTGATACTTCACTGACATATTTACATAATTTTGCAGCCTCAAGCACGACTTCTTCCGGGTCGTATTCTTCAAGGATAGTAGGATACATTGTCAGGTTTTCCCAATCGTAGTTTTTAGGATAATGATAATATGCCATAATATTGATGGTGGCAATGTTACTACATCCAACAGTATAACGTTCATTCGTTCCCGGAGCAAATTCAAACATATTGTTATATGGTGCTGATTGGCTCCAAGTTATCGATTCTTTCAAATAAACGATTGATTCTTTTGTACTATCCGTCGTCCACGAATATTGTACGTCTATCATTTCTTCATACGGAAACCCAGCGTTATATTTATTATTCAGGTCCGGAAGTTTATCCCGGTAGGAGACCAATATTGCAACATAGTCCTCAATATTATTCAAATAATTTGCCAGAACTTCGTTATCACTGTTTTTTAGTTCATCTAAAGTCCCTTTTGTTGAAAAAGCAATAACTCTTGGGAAACGTTTATCGGCACAAACAATAGCGAAACCACGATTTTTGTCATTGTTAATCTCATAGTTGTACATTGCAATTTTTTCTGAAGTTTGATTGCTCCGGGTATTTATTTCTCCATGATATTTTTTAGAAACTTCTTTTATTTTAAGGGTTTGAGCGGTTCGGGTAGTAAGTTTCAAATCAGGATTTTCAGAAATAAATTTCTCTAAAATGCCTTGTGCCTGAGTACTTGTCAATTCGTATTGACTTTTATCGCTGTCCAATTCCTGCGTTGTTGAGAAATCTTCATTTTGGCATGCAAAAAGCAGGAATAAAGGTATTATCCAAAATATTTTTTTCATAATTCTATCTTTTATAAAAAAAGAACTTTAATGCCACTGTTTCCAACCGCATTAAAGTTCTCCTAAATTAATGATTATTTCGACCAACTACTCATATTTCCGGTTTGTAAAGTGATGCTGGTGATACTTGAACTTTGAACATCAATTTCCTGGGAACCGAGATAAGCACCTGTCGAGCTTGTAAATTCAAGCGTGTTAACGGAGTTCGGCTCAACTTGAAGGGCCGAAAAGTTTCCTCTTGAATCAGTTGTAACGCTGTGATCAGTTTCAACGCAATGGATAGTAGCTTTACTAACATAACGTGAATTTTGGTCTATCAAACGACCTGAACAGGTTGTTGAACTACTTGCTGCCATGACTGTTGCAAAAGCAAACATTGTCAATAATACTAATAATTTTTTCATAGGTTTAAAAGTTTAGATTGCACACTAAAAAATATTAAGTTGTTCATGAACACATCAAATATATTAATTAGTATTTAAAAATCCAAATAAAAGAATGGGAATATTATATACTCTTATCAACAAAAGAATGACGAAGTATAAATATTGTATCGTAAAATGAAGGGGATGTATTATTAATATACATCCCCTATACGTTGTATTTTGGCGGTTTCTCTGACAACCTTGCGGGCTGCTTTTTGTTCGCAGATTACAACGTTTCTATACTGCTTAAATTGTAGGTCATAGTTATTTTAGCTCCATTATGAGAAAAAAGTATTTGGTCGGGCAGGCTTATCAGCATGTAGAAACCTTTGTTTTTTAATTTCTCTGGTAATTTGTTCGTATTCATACCTTTCGCATCTTTCACTGTTATTACCAATTTTTGCTTTCTTTTGGTCGCCCATAATTTAATTTTTTGCGTGGTTTCATTACGGAAGAGAATTGAGTTTGTCACAGCTTCAAGTACTGGGAGCGTTATTCGTGCACGCAGTGCTTCAGGTATCTCAAGTTTTTCAATAATGTAGTCTATAAAGTTTTCAACTTTAACGATGTTGCTGCTTTCAGAATCGATTTCAAAAGTTATGGTCGGAAAATGATTCATAAGTTTCAGGTATTGTTAAACGTTTCTTCGTGTTCAATTGTAGTCAGTAATTCTTCAAAAAGAATTTGATTTGTCGCTATGTAATCGTTATGACTCTGTAGTTTTCCCAGGACAACTAAAAAAGCAGAAATAATACTCCAATCGCTTTCTTTTTCTTGCATTGAAGCATCTGAATGAAGTATGTAATAGCCCAATATTTTATAGATTTTTTCGACTCCAATACTCCAGTCACCAGATAAATCAGTCAGCAGATTGTATTCCTTTCTAATTTCGTCCAACAAGTCCATGTCCCCCGAAACACCTTGCAGTTGTTTTAGTTTTTTCAGCTCTTGCAGTACTATTTTTAATTGCTTGTTATATTCTACATTGTTGCACATTAATTCTGTAATTTATTGTTTAAACAGGTATTTCCCGCTTTTGTCTTGTAACCCCTATTTTTTTGCATCATACACTGTTATATACGAGTGTTTCAGACGACAAATCTCCATTAATTGCAGCCATAAAATAAATTATTATGGTTTCGAAAATTGAACAGTATGCAATAAATCAGGTGAAAGCAAGAAGACTCGCAATGGGCTTAAGCCAAGCTGCTTTAGCAGCAGAAGCAAATCTATCGTATGGTTTTATCGGAGATGTTGAAGCCGGAAAACGTAAATGTAAGTATAATCTTAATCATCTTAATATGTTTGCGATTGTATTAAAGTGCTCAGTTCATGATTTTCTCCCAACAAAACCTATTATTGATAATCAGGCTAAGGTGCAGAGGAAATAAGATTACTACTTTTGGGTTTTCGCCTTGCTTTTATGTTTTAAGTTCTATTCTATTTTCATTTCTTTTTTACTTTTAGTTTTAAAAAGGATAATTGTCCAATTAGATAAATTTAAATGTAACAATTGAGTAGATTGTTACATTTAAATTCTAATCTCTATATATTATTTCGGAAAAGACAAGAACCAACATTCAAATCCGGCAAGAAAATAAAAACGTGGAACTTACCTTTATCCGGGGGGATAGGGCACTGCTAACACCACAACGACCGGATAAGGCAAGCCCACGTTGAGAACATATAAATATATACGAATCTCCTTACGTGAGCGTTACCAAACCGTCTTAGTCGTTGTAATTAAAGAAAAAATAGCAGCTTTCTATCCAGCTAAGACGCGCATTAACGCTACAACATGTAAAAAAATACAGATACCTCTTGCATCTGTTTTATGCAGTAAAGAAACAGAATTATTGTTAATTATCCAATTTTTTTTCCTGATTTTATCAATAATTTATTTGTCTCTTTATTCTGTTTTTTATGATTA
>OFFF01000073.1_pt1 | contig 73643 bp, 70 predicted proteins | sample 1521301 | NCBI WGS metagenome assembly OFFF01 (sample SAMEA3504101, study PRJEB24116) | mouse gut metagenome | biome: mouse gut; feature: mouse-associated habitat; material: faeces | place: Denmark | collected 2011
TACGGGGAGATTTTATTTTGTCAAAGTTCAAATTTCATTCTCTATAGGAATGCTTGATTTTTGATTTATTTCATCAGCTTCCGGATGGTGTCGCAGAGCTCGTCTACAACGGTCTCATCGCCGCTTTTGATGTCTTTTACCACACAGGTTTTGATGTGATTGGATAGCAATTCCTTGTTAAAGGCATTGAGTGCCGACTGGATGGCCGAAACCTGGGTAAGTATGTCCACACAGTAACGTTCCTCCTCCAGCATGCTGCGGACGCCCCGGACCTGCCCCTCAATGCGGTTCAGACGGTGAACAAGGCTTTTGTACTCCTCACTTTCCCGATGCTTGGTTTTCACACAGCAGCCCTCCTGGCAGCTGCAGCTTTCTTTGCGCTTTTCCTGTTCCATAAATACAATCTCCTATTCCGGTTCCGTAATACTCCTCAACAGCCGCTACAATTTCAGTCTCTTCAGCCGCAGTGCATTGCTGACCACAGACACGGAGCTGAAGGACATGGCAAGTCCGGCAAAAATCGGATTCAGCAATGGTCCCCCTAAAGCATACAATAAACCGGCCGCAATGGGAAGACCCAAAGTGTTATAAAAGAAAGCCCAGAAAAGATTCTGCTTTATATTGCGGATAGTAGCCCTGCTTAAATGAATGGCTTTGTATACATCCTTCAAATCCGACTTCATCAGTACAATATCACTGGATTCCAGAGCAATATCGCTTCCGCTTCCAATGGCCGCCCCCACATCGGCCTGAACCAGAGCCGGCGCATCGTTGATGCCGTCGCCCACCATCATCACGTGGAAGCCCTCCTTCTGGTAGCGGGCCACCACCTGGGATTTATCTCCGGGAAGCACCTCCGCAATTACCTCGTCCACCTCCACCTGGCTTCCGATATAATCTGCCGTAAGCCGGTTGTCTCCTGTCAGCATCACCACCCGGATTCCAAGGCTCCGCATCCGGGCAATGGCTTCCCTGCTCGTTTCTTTAATGGTATCCGCCACACAGATCATTCCCGCAAGCTTTCCGTCTATCACTACAAACATGGGCGTCTGTCCCTTGCCTGCGGCTGCCCTGGCCGCTTCCTCATATTCTCCCAGAGCAACCTTATTTCCTTCCAGCATCCGGCGGTTTCCGATGTGGAAATAACGTCCTCCCAGAACTGCCTCAATGCCTTTTCCGGTCACACTCTGAAAGCCGTCCGTCTGCTCCAGGGCAAGCCCCTTTTCCTGTGCTCCCGCCACAATCGCGGCTCCTAAAGGATGCTCGGAGGAGCGCTCGCAGCTGGCAGCCAGCCGAAGCAGCTCATCCTGCTCCATTTCATGGGAAATCACATCCACCACCTTAGGCTTACCTTCCGTGATGGTTCCTGTCTTATCCAAAACTACCACCCGGATCTTGTGGGTCGTCTCCAGAGCCTCGCCGCTCTTAATCAAAATACCGTGGCTGGCCCCCAGTCCCGTTCCCACCATAATGGCCGTAGGCGTCGCAAGTCCCAGAGCGCATGGGCAGGCTATTACAAGAACCGATACGAAAATAGTCAGAACAAAGGCGGCATCGTGTCCCAGAGCCGCCCAGATAACGGCCGACACAACCGCAATCCCCATAACCGCCGGCACAAAATAGCCGGCTACCGTATCCGCAAGCTTGGAAATAGGCGCTTTTTTCCCCTGAGCGTCCTCCATCATCCGGATAATCCGGGAAAGAGTGGTATCCGCCCCCACATGAGTCACCTGAATCTCCATGGCTCCGTTGAAATTCATACTGCCGCCGATTACCGTATCGCCCGCTTCCTTTTCCACGGGAATACTCTCTCCCGTCAGCATGGATTCATCGACACTGCTGGAGCCTCCGATCACCGTCCCGTCCAGAGGAACCTTGCTGCCCGGCTTTACCAGAAGAATATCCCCGGGAACCACTTCTTCCACACGGACCTCCACCTCCCGGCCGTCTCTTAGGAGGATAGCCGTATCCGGTGCAAGCTCCATGAGCTTGCGGATGGCCTCGGAGGTTTTTCCCTTGCTCCTTGCTTCCAGGTATTTGCCAAGCATAATAAGGGTTACCACCACAGCTGCCGATTCATAATAGAGATTCTCCACACAGGACGGATCGGAGGGAATACCGACAGTCATGGCCAGACTGTAGAAAAAGGCGCTTCCCGTTCCGATTGCCACCAGAGAATCCATGTTGGGATGTCCCCGAAACAAAGTCTTAAACCCAACAACATAAAACTTTCTCCCGTGCCAGAGAATCAGTATGGTCAAAATAAGCTGTGCCAGAGCGAAATTCAGCGGATGACTATGCATATGCAGAAAATCCGGCAGAGGCAGCGTAATGGGAATCATATGCCCCATAGAAATATACAGAAGAGGAACCGCAAGGCAGATGGTGACAATCAAATTCCGCTTCTGTGCCTGCAGCTTCTCCATCTGCTCGTTCTGCTCCGCGCCCCGGTCCTCCTTTTCCACATCCTTCGGCACAAAACCTGCCTTCTCAATCTTAAGCTTAATGTCCGCAAGCTTTACCTGGGCGGGATCGTAGATAATGTGTGCCTTGTTGGTGGTCAGATTCACCTCGCTGCTGACAACGCCGGGCAGCTTCCTGGTGACACGCTCCACCGCCGCGCTGCAGGAGGCGCAGGTCATTCCCTCAATATTCAGAGTGATTTCCTGGTTCTTTGCCGTATCCTTCTTCTCCTCTCCGGCCCCAAAGCCTGCGCGCTCAATCCGCTCACAGAGCATCTCAACCGTTACCTGCTCCGGATCGTAGACAATTCTTGCCCGGTTTGTTGCCAAATTCACCTGACTGCTCTCCACGCCGGGCAGCTTCCCGGTGACACGTTCCACCGCCGCGCTGCAGGAGGCGCAAGTCATTCCTTCTATGATTAATGTTACTTCCTGGTTCATGCAGCTCACTCCTCTCCTACCTGCTGTCTGAACATAGGTGTTGTCATCCATATACCCCTTTAGGGTATCTTACAACTTTAATATACCCTAAAGGGGTATATTTGTCAAGCGGTTTTTTCACTCTCATACTTATTCTTTTAGTGATTCCACATTTTCCGAAGAAACATACCTTTTCAATAATTGTCTTTCTCTCAGCCCGCGCCAAATACCGCTTCGAACGCCTCAATGCACTCCTGCCCCCTGGAGCGATCCAAAACCGCATGGAATACGGAGGCAAAATTTACTCCCATTCCTTCCTCCATAAGCTCCTTCCACCAAACGGCGATCTCCCTTGGATTATTTCGGAACACGCCGCAGCCGTAGGCTCCCAAAATAAGATGCTTCGCCCCCTGTTCGGCAAATATCCCCAGAGCAAGCTTCATTCTCCGGCGCATAATGCGTCCGGCCTCCCCCGCATTTTCTCCCTTTAAAAGCACCTGCCCCATATTGACCGCAGGCAGGGTCAGAACAGACGCCTTAACCGGCGCGCCGGTCAGGCGAAAGCCTCCGTCCCGGAAAAAAAGCACGTCAGGAGAATAGATTCCATAATCCAGGTACATCATAGAAGGATTGGCCCGGTTCTCCCGGTAGTAGGTTTCATGGGCGGTCAGCGTGGGATAAAGGACGCCGGAGGCCGCCAGGCTTTCCTCCTGGGCCATAGCTCCGTTTAAAAATCCCCCGCCCGGATTTTTGGCGCTGGCAAAGTTCAGAACGCCTATGTCCGTCTTTCCCTCCCTGCTTAGAATGTGAATGGCTTCTACGGTAGATATGTTTTCAACTCTTGTTTCGGGCTGATTGCAGGGATTGGAGGTTTTGTATTTTTCAAGGATCTCCGTTCCCTGATCCGGGGAAAGCAGGATACTGCGGCGAACGGACCGCTCCATTGCTTCCTTTACAAAAATCCGCTCCGCTTCCGGCTTCTGATTTTCTCCTGCCCTCTTGGCTTTTCCTCTCCCCTGCTCTGCCGGCAGTTCATAATATCCCTGCTCCATAATCTTCATTGTTTCTCTTGCTATTGCTTTTCGATCCATTTATAATTCCTCTGTTCCATTTCCACTGTTTTTTATAGATTCTTCCGATACAGTCTGGAGGGCCGGTGTCCCTCATTTTCCGTATAGCTTTCCGTCTCCTTCACCATAGGCGCCGCCTTTCTGCGAAATGCCGCTGCCGGAAATTCTCTGTCCAGAACTACCTCATACACCTGCTGCAGCTGCGTAAGGGTAAAATACTCCGGCATCAGATGAAGAGCCAGATCCGTATAGCTTAACTTTCCCCGAAGCCTCTCGTATCCGCAGGCCAGTATGCGCGCATGGTCAAATGCCAGGCCGCCGGAATCCAAAATCTTACTCTCCGTAAAGAAACGGCCCTTCTCTTTCTCCAAAACCGCCCTAAGGACGGTCTCCTCATGGGAAAGCGTCAGCTCCCACACCTCCTTTTGCTCCGCCTGCTCCACCATGCAAAAGGATGCCTGAAACCAGGCTGCCCAAGCCGCATCGTCCCCGGCCTCTATATGAACTCTGCTGCCGTCAATAAGAGCCATGTAGGAACAGCTCATAACCCACGTCCTGGGATCTCTCCCCGGCTCGCTGAACGTGTAAAGCTGCTCCAAATAAACCTTATCCACGCCCGTCTCTTCCCGCAGCTCCCGGGCGGCCGCCTCCTCGGTTGTCTCCGTGGGACGCACAAATCCGCCGGGTAAGGCCCAGGAATCAAGATACGGGTGGGCGCCCCGTTTGATAAGCAGAATACGAAGCTCCTTCCTGGCCAGCTTGCGGTAATTCTCTTCCTCCGCGTCAGTCACGGTAAAAATCACCATATCCGTTGCCACGGAGGGCCTTTCATAATCTCCCGGCTCATAGGCAGCCAAAAATTCTTCCTCGGTCAGACCGTTGTGATCCTTCTTCTTCACCTGTTCTGTGCTCATTTTGCCTCTCCCCTTTCCTTAAGAAGCTGCGTCCGCACCTCTGTCAGTGCAAAGCCCAGCAGATTTCTTCCCCTCCATTTCAAAGGGTTCTCGGCATCCGGATTATTTTTTCCCATACCGATTCCCCATATCCGATCCATAGGGCTTGCTTCCACCAAAATGCGGTTTCCGGTTGTAAAGAGAAACGCAAGCAGATCCGGATTCTGAGTAAATTTGGCCAGATTGCCCTTTTTCACAATCTCATAGCAGGCATTGTCCCAGGCTGCCTTGTCAAAGCCTCTTACGGCCCGGCCATAGGCTTTCATCTCCTTTGGGTGGGATGCTTCCATAATCTTTGCAAGCATTTCCTTATCACCGAACATTCTGGCTTTTTCCGCCATCATATACTGCTCCGCATACGTATACTCCACGCCGTCCACATCAAACCGGCTCTCCCACCACTGGCCCAGGCAGGACTCGCAGATATGTCCGTCCGCTGCCGGCGTGGGCTTCCAGAAAAACAGAAATTTCATCTTTTGTCCTGCGTTGTAAGCTTTTTTCAAATCTTCCACGTTGTAAATCATTGTTCTATCTCTCCTATTCCGGGCAGAAGCCGCAATTATATTTTTTTGATATTATCAACAAGATATTATCATTTTTGTTATATTATACGGAAGTACGATAGATTTGTCAAGAATAAAAAAATATTAAATTTATTTTCCATATCGAGTAATATTTTAATCAAAGACTGTGTCTAATAAGTGAAACACCTTACAGGTATACCTTTATGCACAAAGGCCATGTGCAAATCAGTGAAAGGAGGTCCCAAATGCCGGCAGACCAATTTTTAGAAAGACTTATGAATGAATACGGCGATACGATTCTGCGTATGTGCTATATGTATCTGAAGGACTATCATCTTGCGGAGGACGCCGTACAGGAGACATTTTTAAAGGCTATGAAGGCTTACGGCTCCTTTGAGCACAAGTCCGGTGAACGAACCTGGCTGATACGTATTGCAATTAATTGCTGCAAAAATATGATGCGGACCCGCTGGTTTGGCATCAGCAAAAATAACCTTCCGGAGCCGCCGGAGCAGATTGGCGCGGACCCGGCGGACTCATTTCCGGAAAAGGACTTTGTCTCAACCGCCGTTATGAAGCTGAATGTAAATGACAGACAGGTTCTTGTGCTGCACTACTACCAGGAATTGCCCGTAAAAGAGATTGCCAAGATCCTTGGAAAGACAGAAAATGCCACAGCGCAGCGTTTAAACCGTGCAAGGAACAGATTGAAAAAAATTTTAAAGGAGGATGGGTATGAAGAGAACTAATATAGAAAACGCGATTGACCCGAATCATATGGAAATATCCGAAATGAAGCATACCATTGATCAGGAGCTTAAGGATATAAGGATGAGCGATGCTCTTAAGGACAAAATACGAAGCAGAACTTCCTTCCGGAAACCGAATCGGATTTGGAAAACCGCCGCGGCCCTTGCGGCAGTTCTTGTCTTAGGAGGCGCTACCGTTTCTGCCGGGTATCATTTGCTGAATCAGATCCAGGTAAATGATGAAGTACTGCCGAAGCTGGATTCTATGGAGCTTGTCAGGATAAATGCACCGGAAGCTGCCGCCAATGAATTTGGAACTATTGAAAAGGACTACGGCAGCTATTCGGAGTTAAGAAATGAATTGGGAATAACTCTGCTGGACCATGCGCTTTCCCTGGATCATCCCTATATGCAGTGCCATATCCGGACAGATCCGAAAAGCTATGCAATGATTACGGTAAATAATTTTATCTTGGGTGACACTGATAATTACCAATTGCTTAAAGATATGGACCGCTATTCCTACGATCACGGCGAGGTATACTATTCACCTGTTTCCTTAAAAATTGATTTGATCTTAGGCGAGGAACAGCTGGCACATGGATGGGATACGGATTATCTTGGAATGTATCATTTTGTGGAACAATATGAATCTGCGCAGGGATATCTGGTGAATCTTGTGGAGGATACCATTGGAGAAGAACCTCCGGCAGACTATGTATCGAAAAAAATTGCTGTTTTTGTTGCGGATGGTATTCGTTATACCTTAACGGGTCAGGTTTCTTTGGATACGATGAAGGAGATTGTGGATACCATGAAATAACATTTAACAAAAATTTATTGCATTTTTTATAAGAGTACCTTCCGTGTATAAAGCGATAATATCTTTGTACTCTGAGGGTATGTTACAATTCACACCCACGCCAGTTTTTGAAAAGTTTTTATTTGATAAGGGTGCAAATTGTAACAGGGACTGCCCATTTAAAGTCGCCTTCGGCGAGGGGCAGTCCCTTTGGCCCCATAACTGTACTGGCTCCACGCCAATCAGCGGAGTGATTGGCGTGGGTGTGAAAAGTAACGAGGGTATTCTTATTCTTATTTCTATTTTTCTATTGACAACTTTCTTTGTCATCTGTATACTATGATTTGACAATGATATTTGTCATTTTGACTATCTTTCATGTCATTCGTCTCAGAAAGAAAGGACGCTCATACCTATGCCGCTTTACAATCATCTCAAAGAACATCGGGCCAGGCTTGGTTTAAACCAACAACAGCTTGGCGCTCTGGTAGGAGCCTCCAGGCAGACCATCAGTCTGATTGAACGGGGAGACTACTCTCCTTCCGTTACCTTGGCTCTGAAAATTGCCAAAGTTTGTAAGGTATCCGTAGAAACATTATTTGAATATGAAGAGGGAGAAAAATGAACAGCACAAATAAGAAAAAAATAACAATCCGATTTTTCCTGTATATTCTGGGAGGAGCCGCCCTCGGCGCATGCTTATGCTTTGGGATTCTTTATGTGGAAACACCCTTTACGAAGCTGGTTACCGATTTTTATACCGGACTGCTCGCGTATGCCCCCTGGATCACCATGCCTATCGGTCTGGCGGCCATACTTTTCTCTTATGTACCTCTGGCAAAGGCAAAGAAACGTATCGCTGACTGGAACGGCTGGAATGATGATACGGATGATACCTTTTACCGGCAGACGGAACGGCTTTTAAACGTTTCCCTTAGAATTTCCATACTGGGAAGTATGGTTCTCTTTATGGCCATTGCGCTGCTGACCATTGCCACCTATGGGAAACATATGAGCGTGTACTTGTTTTTTGTGTGTATGCTGTGTTTCCTGTTCTGCATGATTTTTCTGGCCTTTTTGCAGCGGAAAGCCGTGGAGCAGCTTCGTATCCTGAATCCGGAAAAGAAAGGCGATGCCCTGGAGCTGCATTTTCGGAAAAAATGGATGGAGAGCCTGGATGAGCAGGAACGGCTTGCCACTTATGCCGCCTCCTATAAGGCATTTTCCAGTTTGAACATTGTCTTTTTTGTTCTGTATATACTGATGATTCTACTGGTTCCGTTTTTTAGCATAGGCTTCCTGCCCTTTCTGTGTGTGGGGTGTATGTGGCTGATTCCCTATGGAGTTTATCTGTGGGAGGCTTCCGAAAAAAAATCAAAGCAGTAGCTTCGAAATCACGGAACAAAATCCGGGCTTTTAAAGCATCGGTAATTCTTAATAAACAAAAATCTTGCGGTTTGTCATATTGCAAACCGCAGGAGCAATCCAAACATAAGGTTATTTCGCGGGGATAATATTACTGCTGTTTCCTTCTTTTCCAAACCACTGCCAGAATATCCTTCAGCACCAGAAATGAATTCAATTCATCATACCCATATTTTTTCTCCAAATCATGCAGCAGACCGTCAAGCTGCGAGGCATAATGCTCCACCTCCACCTCCTTCTGATACTGAGCAAGAATGGGATATTTCTTACTCCACGCCTTGTTCCAGTCAATCTTATTGGTTACTTCCTCGCTGGTCCTTTCAATGGCCTCCTGAATCTCCTTCACATCCATATCAAACTCCACCAGCTCGTCCAGAGACAGCCCATACAAAGCCGCAAGCCGCTTCGACTGGCGAATATCCGGCAGCGTCTCATCTGTCTCCCATTTCGAGATCGTCTGCCTGCTTACCCCAAGCTTTCCTGCAACCTCCTCCTGTGATAAGCCTCTCTTCTTCCGCGCCTCAAACAAATGATTTCCTAAACTCATATTAAGCCCTCCTTATGATTTTTATACCTTCATTATAGAGGTCTCCTCAAAAAAACACCACCAACCAAACCATGCAATTATGCCCGCTTTCCTAACAAAATCCCCCGCTTTCAAATCATCTCTTCTCCCCGACAACGTAATAACGGGTATGCCGCTTTATTTTGCAGCATACCCGGATATAACCTACCGCTCATCCCAAGGCAGCAGCGAATTTTCAATCTTCTTATCCCGAAGCATCAATTCATTCACCGCTTCCCTGGCCGGCTTATCCTCAAACAGCACCGCATTGACCTGCTCGATAATCGGAATCTCCACCCCGTATTTTACGGCAAGCCCCATGGCAGCCTTGGCAGAGTAAACGCCCTCCACCACCATTTTCACCTCGTCCATAGCCTCCTTCATGGTTTTCCCCTGCCCCATCAGATACCCGGCCTTCCGGTTCCGGCTGTGAACGGAAGCACAGGTAACAATGAGATCCCCGATACCGGAAAGTCCGCTAAAGGACTCAATCCTTCCTCCCATAGCAAGCCCGATACGGCTCATCTCCGCAATTCCTCTGGTGATCAGAGCCGCCTTGGTATTATCTCCGTATCCAAGGCCGTCGGCAATACCCGCCGCCAGAGCAATCACATTTTTCAGAGCGCCGCCCAGTTCAATCCCAAGCATATCAGGGCTGGTGTACACGCGGAATACCTGATTCATAAAAATATTCTGAATAAACTCGGCAGTCTCTCTGTTATGCGCTCCGGCTACTACGGTAGTGGGAAGTCCCCTTCCTACCTCTTCGGCATGGCTCGGGCCGGAAAGCACGGCCGCACGGCAGTTCGGAATCTCCTGTTCCACAATCTCCGACAGGGTCATAAGGGTGGATTCCTCAATACCCTTGGCAACATTTACAATAATCTGTCCGTCCTCCACAAAGGGCGCCATACTGTGAGCCGTACTTCTGGTGAAGGGGGAAGGAACTGCCAGTACCATCAGCTCCGCGCCTTTGATGCTGCTCTCCAGGTCCGTCGTAATATGCATATCCTCCGGCAGCTTTACGCCGGGAAGCTTATCCTTGTGCTCATGCTGTTCGTTCAGCATGGCCACCTCCGCCTCCATAATAGACCAGAGGGTTACTTCATGTCCGTTGCTGTGGAGCAATATGGACAGAGCCGTTCCCCAGCTTCCTGCTCCGATTACACTTACCTTTGCCATTACATCCATCTCCTTTTTGATTCCGCTTTTTTCAATTTCCTTTTCGGAAAAATGTTCCCATATATAGCTAAACATATTATGTATATTTTTATGTGCCTTTATGAAAGAACTGCCGGCTTAACAGCTCTATAAACCGAAAGTTATGTTACCTCTCAGGCTTTTTGAATAACGACACGCTGTTCATCAAAACAGAGACAGCCGAACATACCCATAAAAGTTTAGTCATCGACGGAGCCACATCCATCAATGAACTCCAGTCCTCATTGACGACCCATTCCGCCCCGGCGCCATAAAATGCACACAGCGTAAAAGCCGTAAATGATAAGCTGATAAACCGGAACCATTTTGCCTCTCTGCCTCTTATTGTCCAAATTACATTCAGCAATGCCGCTGCAACTGCAATTGCGCCAAAAAACAACCACATATTCTTTCCTCCAATGATCTATGTCTATGCATTTCCTTTTAGTTTCCCTGCTTTTGCGCTGCTTTTCGCCCAAAGCTTATTTGCAATCCGTCCGCGTATCTTAATCCGCCTTCTGCCCAAGCTTGCGCTCCGTTCCCTTCAAAAGCCCTTTGATATTCTTTTTATGCCGGTAAAGGGCAAGTCCCGTCAGAAAGGCCGTAATTGCGTACAGCTCATACAAATGGGGCTGCGTAAGTCCCCATTTTCCAAGAAAACCGTAAATCAATACGCCGGCCAGCAGTTCAATTACCACCAGAATCGATCCCAAGGACACATACTTTGTCACGGCTACGGAAAGCACAAAGCTTAACGCCGCTATTACCATCAGCACCGGGTCCAGGCTCACAAACAGACCGGCTGTGGCCGCAATGCCCTTGCCGCCCTTAAATCCCAGATAGAAAGGAAAATTATGTCCCAGAATCACACCCATTGAAGCGTACATGCCCAGAAGGACCCCTATGTTCTCTGAGGGATCACCGTAATTCCGAAATAGGATTCTTACCGCAATCACCGCAAAGACGCATTTGAAACAGTCTCCGAAAAAGGTAATGGCTCCGGCCTTTTTCCCCAGTGTCCGCAGGGCGTTGGTGGCTCCCGCGTTGCCGCTTCCATGCTCCCGGATGTCGATTCCCTTCATTCTTCCGTATAAGTAACTGGTCTGAAACAGACCAAACACATATCCGATAAGTACACAAACAAGGCGTTCCATCGCTATTGCCCCTTCCTTTCCCGAATGAAAAATTTAAGCGCCGTACCCTTAAAGCCAAATGCTTCCCGTATCTTATTTTCCAGATACCGGGTGTAGGAAAAATGCATCAGCTCCTTGTCATTGACAAAAATAACAAAGGTGGGCGGCTTCACGGCCACCTGTGTCACGTAGAAAATCTTCAGCCGTTTTCCCTTGTCCGACGGCGGCTGCTGTAAGGCCACGGCCTCGGTTACAATCTCGTTGAGGACGCCGGTGGCAATCCGCAGATTCTGATTCTGAATCACCAGATCTATGAGATCAAAGAGCTTGGAAAGCCGCTGCCCTGTCAGAGCCGAGAGGAAAATCATTTCCGCATAGGGCATGTAGGACAGCGTATTGCGGATTCGGTTGGTATACTCATAGATGGTTTTGTCATTTTTCTCAACGGCATCCCACTTATTGACCGCAATGATCACGCCCTTGCCCCGATCATGGGCGATGCCCGCAATCTTGGCATCCTGTTCCGTAACGCCCTCCACCGCGTCAATCACCAGGACCACCACATCGGCGCGCTCTACCGCCGTCACGGTGCGGATGATGCTGTAACGCTCCAGTTCTTCCTTAACCTTGCTTTTACGCCGCAGTCCGGCCGTGTCGATAAATACATACTCCTGATCGTTATGCATCACGTTGGTGTCAATGGCGTCCCGGGTGGTTCCGGCTATGTCCGATACGATAACACGGTTTTCTCCCGTAAGCTTATTGATGATGGAGGATTTTCCCACATTGGGCTTGCCTACGATGGCAATCTTGGGGCGGTCGTCCTCCTCCTCTTCCTCGGAATTATCCGTGAAATGGCCGGCCACCTCGTCCAGCATATCGCCCAGGCCCAGCCGGGAGGCGGAGGAAATGGGAATGGGATCGCCCAGGCCCAGATTGTAGAACTCGTAGACGTCGGGCATCAGCTTCCCAAAGCTGTCTACCTTATTGACTACCAGAACCACCGGCTTTCCCGAACGGCGGAGCATATCGGCTACCTTGGAATCCGCGTCCACCAGCCCCTGCCGCACATCGGTGAGAAATACGATAACGTCAGCCGTGTCAATGGCGATCTGTGCCTGCTCCCGCATCTGGGAGAGAATCACGTCCCGGCTGTCCGGCTCGATACCGCCTGTGTCAATCAGGGTAAATGCCCGGTCAAGCCAGGTAACGTCGGCATAAATGCGATCCCTGGTTACCCCTGGCGTATCCTTTACAATGGAAATCTCCTCGCCTGCCAGGGCGTTAAACAGGGTTGATTTTCCCACGTTGGGGCGCCCTACAATGGCTACGATTGGTTTGCTCATATTGTTTCTCCTATTATAGTTCCGTATTTCCCCATGCGGCGCCCAGGTATCAGAGATAAATTTCCGGCCGCAAATATATGCGTCCGCAGATCCTTTTGGGTGCTGCCTGGAGATATACAGATTTCAATTTTGTAATACCCCTCTCAGTATACGGACAGCCGAAAACATTTTCCGGCGGTAAAAAACCGTATTTATAAATTACTTTGATATCTGATAAGGGTATTCTGTTTTCCGGTTTCGGTTTCAATCTCTCCAAGTATTGCCTCTAACAAAGCTTTTCCGTCTGATTCTACAATAATTATGGGCACTTGTAAAGCCCTGGAAAGCTCTTCCACCGTCATATCGTCCAGAAAAACACGTTCGCCGCTCTTCATCATGTGCTCTGTCAGCAGCAATGCCTCTCCCAGATCACGTCCCGCAAGCTGATTTTTTAAGTCCCGGCCGGTGAGCAGACCGGCTACGGTGATGCGCCTGCCGAAGAAGTCGTTTTGGATGGGAAGGATCTTAAGCTCCACATTCGGATACTTCTTACGGATCTCCTCCGCCTCTTTCTCCAGCATAGGGGCTGCCAATGTTCCGGTGGCGATGGTAATGCTGCGGCTGCGGCTGTCACCGGTGCGGCAATTAAGCTCATTTTTAAGCTCCTCCCGGAGAAGGCGCACCATGCCGACGCCATTTTCCAGTTGGAGATAGCCGTCGTAGCTTTCTTCCTCAGGAATCTCCTTTTCTGCCAGAAGATACCACTCGTCGCCGGCATGAACAAAGTGGGTTCCGTACTTCTCATAGAGGCGATCCTGCCAGGCGTGAAGCTGCTTTAACACCTGCAGCGCATCCTCCCTGGTAAACGGCTCCAAAAGATACAGACCTTCCCGGTGATCCGTAAGTCCCACAGGAACCACGGAAAGGCTTTGGAGATGGGGGAGGTATTTTGTCAGCGCTTCTATGCTGTGCTCCAGTTCATCCCCGTCGTTGATTCCCTTACAGAGTACAATCTGGCCATTCATGGTGATGCCGGCTTTGTAAAACTGCTCTACTTTGTCTAAGGCATCCCCGGCGAAGCGGTTATTGAGCATCCTGCAGCGCAGATCCCGGTTCATGGTGTGGAAGGATATGTTGATGGGGGACAGATGGTAGCGGATGATACGCTCCACATCCTCATCGCTCATATTTGTTAAGGTTACATAATTTCCCTGCAAAAAGGACAGACGGGAATCGTCGTCCTTGAAATAGAGGGTTTCACGCATTCCCTTAGGAAGCTGATCGATAAAGCAGAACATGCACTTGTTCCGGCAGGAGCGGTACTCGTCCATAAGGCCGTTTTCAAATACAATCCCCAAGTCGTCCTCATACTCCTTTTCAATCTCAAGCTCCCACTCTTCTCCGTCGGATTTACGGATTAGGATTTCCAAATATTCCTCGTTGATCAGATAGTGATAATCAAAAATGTCCTCTATGCTCTGGCCGTTGACGGATACCAGCACGTCGCCGGGCGCCAGTTCAAGCTCCTCCGCTATGCTGCCCGGTTCTATCCGGCTGATGACGTGTTCTTTGTTTTTTTTCATGGCTTGCAGCCTCCTTTTTCTTTGCGGCTTATCCTTTATATCTCATACCCTTCCGAATGAAGTTCGCTGCCCAAAGTGGTATGTATTCTTAGAGTACCCAAAGGGTATTTTTTTCTGCATGATTTTACGAAACCGCAGAAACTCCGGGCTTTCATTTCCAGCGATTTCCTCTATGCTAATTTTACACATTACGGACCTTGTGTGCAAGTTTCATTTTATCTTGCGCTTCCCCGGCTTCTATGTTATTCTCAGACAAATGACAAACAATCTTAACAGCATATTCCCATAAAATACTCGCATAGATTTACGGCACATGTACTTGTGTCTGAAAATCCGGCTTATACGGATATGCTGACCACTTGGAGGATTTCAATGAGAACAAAAGAACAGATACTTGAATTTATTCGGAAGCAAAAGACAGCCTTTATTGCCTCCGTAGATGAAGATGGCTTTCCCAATATGAAGGCTATGTTTGCGCCGCGTAAAATTGAGGGGAATTGTTTTTATTTTACCACCAATACCTCCTCCATGCGTGCACAGCAATTTCTGAAAAATCCCAGGGCAAGCATTTATTTTTACAACCGGGGACGCTTTCGATACGAAGGGATTATGCTGACAGGCAGCATGGAAGTTTTGCTGGATGAAGAAATCAAGAAGGAAATCTGGCATACCGGGGACAATATGTTCTACAAACAGGGCGTGACAGATCCCGATTACTGTGTACTGAAATTCACAGCGATTAAGGGACGTCATTACTGTGATTTAAAATCGGAAAGCTTTTCTGTTGCGGATTTGAGCTGACGCCCGGAATCTGCCGCCTTACTGTCCGCCCGGTAATCGGAAGGCATAGGGGTTTTACTGGCATCAACTCTTTAAATAATCGCTAAATTCCTTTAATTCCATCTTCGTTTCTTTGGAAAGACAGTTAAATTCCACATCCCGGACAGCGCCCTCCAAAGCATACAGGTGTACCAGGCAGACATTGGGATAGGCTTGCTTCAGCTTTAAAAATGCCTGTCTGGAGCCGGACTGTGTCAGCTTTTCCGAAGAATCAATACCAATGCTCTCCAGTTTTTTTGCCATTTCTTTTCCGATGTTTCTCATAGATGTTAAGTCAGACATGACATCCTCCATATACTTGATCTTCAATCCATTTGAAATCCGCCTATTTTGCAAATCCCTGTTAAATCTCCAACAAGCAGACCCGGCTGCCATGCTCCTCTATGATTTTCAGCAAATCTTCGGTTTTCATCCAGACAGTAGCCGTATTGTCATTCGGATGAACGCCTATCAGCCCCGGCTTCTCCAGAAATGCTTTATCCAGGAAAAACTGCACGCTGCGGGCTTCGTCACTCAAAAGACCAAGAGGCGTTACCGCACCGGGCAGGAGTTTGAGATGCTCCATCAATTCTTCCTTTGAGGCAAAGCTTAAGGGGCGTGTGCCGTTTTTCCTGCGAAATTCCTTAAGATCCACCCGTTTGCTTCCCGGCACCGTTATCAGATAATAGCTGCGTTTTTTATCATCACGTACAAAAAGATTTTTCGCATCGGCCGCCGGGTAGGGCAGCTCTACTCCGGACAGCTCTTCCATATTGTAGACGGCTTTGTGCTCTGTGATTTCATGCCAGATGCCTCTGTTTTTCAGATATTCATATACCTCTTGTTTATTCATGATTACTTCCCTTTTAAGTTTCGCAGTAAGCAGCCCAAGATTTCCGCTGCTCTTTGGCTTATGTAATTTATAGTGCAGCCTTTGTTTTTTCATATTCTTCACATTCGCTTCTCAATCTATAGAGCAAATGTGTAATTGCAAACATCAATGTTTCATAATGCATATAATCCAAAATATTTTTATCCACAAGAATCTGAAGGCTTGCCGGAAATTCCTCATCAGACGCCCAATAACGCAAGGACACCGGCAGAAATGGGAACATGTCTATGTCATACGCTGCATCCCCCTTATTAATTTTTCTTCCTCCCAGCTTCTCACATGCTGCGGCAAATGCCATTTCTTTTCCATCAAAGGCTTCTGCGGCATGCCCAAAGAACTGATTTCCTTTTGTCAATGAGCCTCCCTGAACAGACGAACAGCTGTCTATATTTACCCACTCATGGGACAGCCTGCAATCTTCTTTGGAATAACAAAGCACATCATAGATTGTCATAGCCTCATTATAGTTCGCCTTTTCCTCCGTTTGAAAGGAATCCTTTGACCAGGCGGCCGCTCCTGTCATCCGATGTATGCGGTACTTCCGTCCTATAAAATGAATGTAGAGGTATCTTTTGTCGTGCTCCAGTCCAAATTTTTGAATCATTTTTTCCTGATCGTATTGCAAAAAGACCTCTGCCATCCGGTCTTTCATTTTTTCATAATTTGAAGCTCTGTTTTTCATTTCCTTTTTTATTTCGGCTTGACCGTCCTTTCACATTATAAGTCCAGCTTCATATATATGGAAGCGTCCATCGGACTGTCGTTGTAGCTCTCAATCTCATAAAATCCATATTTTCCGTACATATGTATGGCGCTTTGCAGAAAAGGCAGGGTGTCCAAAAGCATATGGCGGTAGCCGATTTCCTTTGCATCCTTAATAATCTGCCGAATCAGAATATCCCCTATCCCCTGTCCCCGAAAACAGGGCCTTACATAGAGACGCTTCATTTCGCAGCTTGCTTCGTCAAGCTTTTTCAAACCGATACATCCGGCCAGATTTCCTCTGCCACTCTTCCCTTTCTCCGTCAGCCCTTCCTCTTCTGTTATACCGCAATTTCCATCCGTTTCAGGCCCACCGGCGTCCTCCGAAAATACATAGCACAGGTACAGCCTTCCTCCGGGCAAACCGTATTTTTTCTCGGGATGCTCCAGCTCATCCTCATAATTCTGCACATCAAGGTATTCTTGAAATGCAGGATCTCCCTGCAGCAGCATCTCTGTGTACTCCGAAAATAACTGCCGTACCTCCTGCGGCGACTGATACGCCGACACCAATTGAACTGTCATATATGAACTCCTGTCTTGATACTGTAATTTAAAGCTTCCCCACTCTTTCGTTTAATGAAAGATCCGATACCATTTATACCCCACACAGTAAAACAATTCCCGGGCCAGAAACGGAAGCTTTGTCTTTAAGCTGCGGTACATAGTAGTCGGCGTGGGGGAGCCGTAGGCTTCCATCCCTGTATCCTCTGCCAGCAGCATGGCGCGCTTCATGTGGAGCGGATCACTGACCACAATAGCTGTCCGATAGCCGTTTTGCTCCATGAGCGCCTTGGAATTTTCAAGATTTTCCAAAGTAATCACAGATGCCTCCTCCATCAGAATATCTTCCTCCGAAATGCCCTGACTCAGCACATACTCCTTCGCCGTATATGCATCGGAATGTTTATTCCCTTTTGCCACTCCGCCTGTCACAATGATCTTTTTCACCAGGCCCTGCCGATACAGATCGATCCCGTGATTCAGCCGTTCCCGGTACACGGGAGAAACTCCTCCGTCATAGGCCGCGGCTCCCAGAACAATGACCACATCCGCCTCACGGCTGTCGTCCCGGATGCCGTAAGCCCAGATGCTTATGATATTTTCCAGAATATAAAATATGAATATAAAAATCGCCGATGCGATGATTGTTCTTTTTTTCATGATACTTAACCCTGTTGAATGGTGCGTCAAATCTCCTGTTCTTTCCACATTTCCTTCAGCTCCCTTAACACAATGATCACGATCACCTGAGTCAAAACAAAGGTCAAAAGATCCGCCGCCGGCTGTGCTAATTGCAGTCCGCGCAGGCCAAAAACCCCGGGCAGAATCAAAATAGCCGGAATAAAGAACAGCCCCTGTCTTCCAATCGCCGTCAGGGTGGCGCGGAAGCTGTAACCAATGGACTGGGTCAGCATATTTCCGATAATGGTAAATGCCTGCAGCGGCAGAAGCGCACACTGCATCCGCAGCGCCAATGCGCCGATTCGAACCACCTCCGCATCCTCCCTGCGGAAGAGACGCATAATCGGCGTGGAAACGAAAAACATCACCGCGCCCATCACCAGAAGGAACACAAACGCCACCCTTCGGCAGAAATAGTAAGCCTCCAGTACACGGTCATACCGCTTCGCTCCGAAGGTAAACCCGCAGACCGGCTGGAAGCCCTGTCCGAAGCCGATGAGCGCAGAATTGATAAACATCATAATCCGCGTCACAATGGACATGGCCGCCACCGCAGCGTCCCCAAAGCCGGAGGCCGCCACATTCAGCAGTACGGAAGCCGCACTTGCCAGGCCCTGACGCCCCAGCGTAGGCAAACCTGCGGACAATATTTCTTTATAAACCCATCCCCGCATCGTAAAAAATCCCGGGCGGGGCTTTATGACATTTTCCGAGCGAAGCACCAGTACCAGTAAAATAAGGAAGCTGATAAACTGGCTGAAAATGGTGGCAACGGCCGCTCCGGAGATTCCCATGTGCAGACGGAAAATCAGAATGGGGTCCAGGATCACATTGAGGATACCGCCTGCGGTAATACCGATCATGGACAGCATGGCGTTTCCCTGAGAACGCAGCTGGTTGTTAAACACAAAGGACACGGTCATATAGGGGGCGGCCAGCAGAATGTATTTTCCGTAATCCTTCGCATAGGGCGCGATTGTTTTCGTAGCTCCCAGAGCCGATACCAAAGCATCGATATTCAGGATTCCGAACACGGCCAGCAAAAGGCCGAACACCAAAGCCGTATAAACGGAGGTGGAGCATGCCCTCTGAGCTTTTTCCGATTCTTTGGCACCCAGCATACGGGACATATAATTTCCGCTGCCCATGCCAAGGGTGAAGCCAATTGCCTGGATCATGGCCATCAGTGAAAAGTTCACTCCCACGGCACCGGATGCACTGGTGCTGAGCTGACTTACGAAAAAGGTGTCGGCCATGTTGTAGATGGATGTGATCAGCATACTGATGATGGTGGGCACCGCAAGACGCGGAATCAGCCTGTTGATGGGCGTGTCCATCATCATTTTATATTTTTCTTCCGCAGTCATTGCCTGTTTCATAGCTTCCTCCGCTTACCGTCTCATTCCATTGCGGTCAAAGTTCTTCCGAAGCGCCCGTTCCGTGGGAAAGATGGAGCCAACTAAAAATACACACTGCACTATACAGATCACCCCGCCTAAGTTCCCGATTGCATCCTCACTCTGCCCTATCACAAAAAACATGGGAACAATGGATAAGGGCAGCAGGATCAGCCCGAAGATAAACCACAGCCTTCCGCAATATTGATGAGCAAATTCCCAGGTATCCCGGTTTTTGGTGGACATTCTCGTGCGGTAGCCAAATACCCCATTGATCTCGTCCGGGATGTGATGCAGAAACATTTTCCCGAAGCCAATCATGGTAAATGGAACCATCACATTCATAAGCAGCATAAAAACCCAGAATCCCATAAGCGTTCCTCCGTTTTTCTTTATGGAAAAAAGTATACCATTTTCCAATCCCCTGTTCAACCGCGAACGGGATATATTACATGCAAAAAATACGGCGCTTTTTCAACAGCTGCGTTGATTTTTATATTTATATTCGCTGGTTTTTTGTAAAATATACGAAATAATTCGCTCATTTTTTTGCGTTTCCTATAAAAAATTCGCTCATTTTTTTGCAAAATGGTTGCGTTTTTCCTGTCAAAATTTCTCGGATCATCTTGACGTTTCCCCCCGGATAATGTTATAAAATTATTAGAATATTTTATACAATTTCACATTCGGGATATCGTGCATTCGGGTACCCGCCTATTCGGAGGATCAGTATGTCGGAAACCAACCAGTTTGATAATATTTTACCGGTAGCGCCCCTTAAGATCGCAGCTTTGGACAGCTGCATCGACCTTGCTAGAAAGATAGACAAGCACCTGGTAAAATTCCGTAAAACCGCCAACAAGCAGCACAGAGACAATATTTATTTTCAGGAATACGCCCAGGATTCTTATCTTGTAAAATGCTCCTGTCCCCGCTTCGGTACGGGAGAGGCCAAGGGACGCTATGAGGAGTCCGTCCGGGGCAGCGACCTTTTTATTATGGTGGACGTGTGCAACTACAGCATCACCTACACGGTCTGCGGCCATGAAAACCACATGTCGCCGGACGATCACTACCAGGATTTAAAACGCATGATCTCCGCCGCCACCGGCAAAGCGCACCGCATCAATGTGGTGATCCCCTTCCTCTACGAAGGCCGCCAGCACAAGCGCAACAGCCGGGAATCCTTGGACTGCGCCATCGCTCTCCAGGAGCTGCGGAATATGGGAGTCAATAACATTATCACCTTCGACGCCCACGACCCCAGAGTGCAGAACGCCATTCCTTTAAACGGCTTTGACAACTTCCAGCCGCCCTACCAGTTTATCCGGGCGCTTCTGCGCACGGAGCCGGATCTGAAGGTGGACAACGATCATCTGATGATCATTGCGCCGGACGAGGGAGCTATGGAGCGGGCCGTGTATTTTTCCAATGTACTCGGCATTGATCTGGGCATGTTCTACAAACGCCGTGACTACTCTACGGTGATAGGCGGCAAGAACCCCATTGTGGCCCATGAATTTCTGGGGGATTCTCTGGTGGGCAAGGATGTGATTATCATCGACGATATGATTTCCTCCGGGGGGAGCATGCTGGACGTGGCGAAGCAGATGAAGGAGCGGGGCGCAACTCATGTATATGTGTGCTGTACCTTCGGACTTTTTACGGATGGATTTGATAAATTTGACGAATACTATGAGAAAGGCTATATCACCCGGATTGTGACGACCAATCTCAATTACCGCTCGCCGGAGCTTTTGTCCAAGCCTTACTATACGGAGGCGGATATGACAAAGTTCCTGGCCAAGATTATGGACACGCTGAATCATGATTTTTCCGTGGACAGCATCAATACGCCTACGGAGAAGATCCGCAAGCTGATTGCAAAGCAGTCACGGTAAACGGGCGTCCATTTGCAGAGATACTTCTGCCAGGAATATTCAAACGCAGATTAGAACGATTTAAAAAACAGGGCTGTCATAACATAAGACAGCAGATTTTCACCAATGTACCGCGTCTGAAAGGCTTCTGACTGCAGGATACGGAAAAATCTGATGACTTATCTGGTGACAGCCTTTTTTAAGGAAACGGCACGATGAAAATTTTAGCAATCGCAGACCAGGAATCCCGGTATCTCTGGGATGATTTCAGCAAGGAAAAGCTTTCGGAGATTGACCTTATTGTTTCCTGCGGAGATTTAAGTCCTCTCTATCTGTCCTTTCTTGCCACCTTTTTTAAAGGTCCGGTGCTCTATGTCCACGGCAACCACGATGCTGTCTATGAAGCTTCTCCTCCTTACGGCTGTATCTGTGTGGAGGATCAGATTTACGTCCATGAGGGGATTCGTATTCTGGGGCTGGGCGGCTCCATGCGCTACAAGGAGGGTCCCCATCAATATACGGAACGGCAGATGAACGCCCGTATCCGAAGACTGTGGTATTCTCTTAAGCGCCACAGGGGATTTGATATTCTGCTGACCCATGCGCCCGCATATCATCTCAATGATGAGGATAATCTGCCTCACCGGGGCTTTCAGGCTTTTCTCGGACTGATGGATCGCTATGCCCCCTCCTATTTTGTCCACGGACATGTGCATCTGTCCTACAATTACAAGGCTCCGCGGATTTGTACTTATAAAAACACTGCGGTTGTCAACGCCTATGAGCGGACTGTGTTTGAATTTCCGCCCATAAAGCAGCAGCCTGTCTCGCAAAAGCTTATATAAATCAAAAGGAGAGCTTATATAGAATGGAAGAATACGCAAAAGCAAGAAAATCAGCGCAAAGAGCATACCGAACTTCTCTCCTGAAAGGAAGCTACCCCTATCTGCAGGTTCTGGATGAGATCCTTTCCTTTACAAAGACCTCCTCGGAGGTGGATTTGGGTCTGGTGGAAATTCCTCTGGATCAGATTGCGGGAACAAAAACCGCCGGGCGGACCACCGCCTTTGCCAGCAATTTTATGCCTCTGCTTCCCGAGGATACGGAGTTTGCCGCCAAGTGGGTCTCTCTTTATCATGCCCATCTTAACGAGGGCATCCGTGATCCCATCAAAGCCTGTGAATTTATGAACCGTTTTTATGTGATTGAAGGCAACAAGCGGGTCAGCGTTTTGAAGTATTCCGGGGCTGTGAGCATTTTCGGGCAGGTGACGCGGATTCTGCCTGCCAAAAATGACTCCAAGGAGGTTCGTATCTACTATGAATTTCTGGATTTCTACAAGCTGACCTCCATCAACTACCTCTGGTTCAGTCAGGAAGGCAGCTTTCCCAAGCTTTTAAGGCTTGTGGGGGCTAAGCCGGATCAGGTATGGACGGACGATGAAAAGCTTGATTTTCATTCCGCCTATATTCATTTTACGGATGTATTTGAGGAAAAAGGGGGACGGAAGCTCTCTCTCACCTTTGGCGACGCCTTTCTTCTCTATCTGGAGATTTACGGATATGAAAATATGTGGGAGAAATCCCACGGCCAGATACGAAGCGAGATGGCAAAGCTCTGGAAAGACTTTCAGCTCTATCCCGGGAAGGCGCCTTTAGAGCTTAGTATGCAGCCCGGAGCCGAGGCTCAAAAGCCTGTGATCAGCCGGCTGCTTCCTGTGGCGCCTGCTCCCTTAAAAATCGCATTTCTTCACGATAAGACGATGGAAACCTCCAGCTGGACTTACGGACATGAGCTTGGAAGGCAGCATTTGAATCAGGTGTTCGGCGATCAGGTGGAGACGCTCTGCTTCGACAATATCAACACGGAAGAGCTTGGCCTTAAAACCATTGAGGAGGCGGCCCTGAAAGGATGCAAGGTAATCTTCACCACGACCCCGAAGCTTTTGGGGGCAAGCATTAAGGCCGCTATCCATTGCCCGGAGGTGAAGCTTTTAAACTGCTCTCTTCAAACCTACAGCGGGCATCTTCGGACTTACTACGGCAGGCTTTATGAGGCGAAGTTTCTCACCGGCGCCCTGGCCGGGATTCTCACGGACAGTCCTCTTGTGGGCTATCTGGCGGATTACCCCATCTTCGGCATGACGGCCAATATCAATGCTTTTGCCCTGGGTGTGAAAATGACCAATCCTGAGGCAAGGGTGCATCTGGAGTGGGCTACGGTGAAGGACAGGAATCCGGATGAGATTTTCCGGGCCAAGGGGATTTCTTATATATCAGGGCAGGATTTGATTACGCCTCAGTATGCCTCACGAAAGTTCGGGCTTTATGATATCCGGGACGGACATATGGTCAATGTGGCCTCTCCTATCTGGCACTGGGGAAAGTTTTATGAGCGAATTGTCCGGGATATTCTGAACGGGGCATGGAAGAAAAAGGATACCCAGACAAAGGCGGTTCATTACTGGTGGGGAATTTCCTCTGGAATGATTGATGTGATCTGCTCCAAGAATCTTCCTGCCGGGTCGCGGTGGCTTTTGGAGCTGATTAAAAGGGAGATCGCACAGGACGGGTACAATCCGTTTTCGGCTTCTCTTACCGCACAGGACGGGACGGTAAAAAATACGGCCGGAAACTGCCTGTCTCCTGAGGAAATTATTACCATGAACTGGCTTCTTGACAATGTGGAGGGGGAGATTCCTTCCTTTGAGGATTTGGTGGAGGAGGCGCAGCCTATGGTGGTTCTGCAGGGACTTCGGCCGCCGGTACGGTAGATAGATAATATATTACGATGGGACTGCCTTACGGCAGCCCCATTATTCTTTCACTATTCAGCTGTTGTCAGATAGCTGCTGACACAGTACAGTGTCTGCCCGTTGTACTCCACCCGCGACCAGCCGTAATCGGTGTTGATTCCCGTCCGCACAAAGACCTCCCCGGCCCTGACCGTAGCTACCACTGCAGCGTCCGGGTTGGTGACGCTGGGGAGCTTGCGCAGATTGATTTCAATCTTCGGTGTCACATTTTCGGAAACGCTCTGAAACTTTGTCTTCAGGCCGTCATCCGGCTCCTTTACCGGAGGCCGGTAGGACAGATCCGCGGTCAGATAATTAGACACCGCGTAATAGCGTTCCCCGTCTATGATAAGTCTCGACCAGCCGCTGTCGCTGACGCCGGTTCTCTGAGCTGTCTCCTGATTTTTAAGCTCTCTTAGAACGGTACTGTCCGCTCCCTGGCTTGGAATATCCCGTAAGTTTACGGTTTCCTTAGCCGTTACGGTTTCATCCACTTCCTGAAAATTCATCAAAGCCTCCGCATCCGCCTCGGCCTCTTCCGGCGTATCAGGATTCAGGGCATCCGCGTCGGACTCGTAGCCGAAATAAGCCACATTCACATCTACTGGCCTGGAAATGCCTGCAATGCTTCCGTTGTTCGTGTACTGCCACATGGCATGAGAACCGCCGTACCCGGATGCGGCTGTTTCCGGGTATGGGACGGAAGGATACTGAGATACCCAGATTTTAAACTGCTGCTCCAGACGGGAGGTTTCCCATTTTGCATCATGCTCCAGTTCGCTTTTTGACGCATAAAACATCGGCGTATATCCCTGATCGTAAATCTCCTTCAAAAATGCGGCCGCGCAGCTTGTCCTCTGGGAAATACTCAGTTCGTACTGCCTGTTCTCTGGGTTTTCAAAGCCTTCGCAGTTGTATGCCACCGGATAGGTTACCGCATACCGGGATATGTAATCGGCCGTCCACCGGGCTTCTTCCTTTGCCTCTTCCTCCGTAACCGCAGTCGAGAAGAAATACGCGCCTATCTGTATCCCGTTGGCCGTGGCCTCCTGCATATTGTACCTTGCATTGGTGTCCTCACGTATCTCGCCCGTCGCCTGGGTCCGATAGCCCACTCTTATCATGGCAAAATCAATCCCGGCATCCGCCGCAGCTTTCCAGTCTATGGTGCCCTGAAACCGCGATACGTCGATGCCTATGGTCACCTTGTCTGTCTCTGACGTATTCCCGGAAAGCAAAAGCTTTGTCACATCGGATTCCGCTCCCGCTTCCTCAGGGTTTCTGTTTGCCTCACTCTGGGGATCTTCTGTTTCTTCCGTATCTTTTGGCTCTTCCTCTTCTTCCGGGACTTCCTCTGCCAACTGTTCTTCCTGCAAAGCCAGTTCGGTGCTCTTCCCTTCCTCCCCGCTGTCCTTTCCGGTAAAAAACAGGAAAAATACGGCAAGAGAAAATGCAAGAACCCATAATGATATAAATATAGCTGCCGGAATCAATCTGTTGTCCGTTGTCTGTCTTCCGTGCTTTTTATGCTTTTTCCCGCTCATAGCCTCTCCTTTGCATAAGTCAGATCCCTGCTGCTTGGTTTGCTGCCCGCAGAAATAAAAGATCCTGCATGTATCAATACTGATATTTTATCACAGGATCTTTCATTTTTCTATGCAAATATGGGTGTAAAACTTAGCGTCTAAAACTTTGTATAGAAAACAATTGAAAAACAATCTGAAAACGAATCCTCTTTCACAGCAGGATACCGCAGGGAAAAGTGCGGCAGCACAGACACACAAGCTTCTTCCGCATCTACTTTCTGTCAGAAATCCCACGAACTTCCCGAAGTGTATGAACAGGCGGCATACAGCTATTTTTATAGCATATATAATAAGTCGTTTTGCCGTCTTTCAGCGGATATTCCGCCGTAGGCCGCTGTAAAAGAATGACTACAGCCTCCGGCGGTATCCCAAGGGGCAGGTGTTCACTCTCTTCCTGTTCATCCGCCACCACCATTACTTTCATCGGCGGTTCCATATACTCTAAAAATGCCGTCAGAAACATCCCGTAACCGGAAGGGTACTGCTCTGCAGCCGCCGAAAGGAACTTTAGCTGCTTCTTTGCCGCCTGCCGATACGTTTCACTTCCTGTAATTATGGACATTCTGACAAGATTCCAGGCCATCAGGGAATTACCGCTGGGAACCGCACCATCATAGGTTTCCTTGGGATGCAGAATAAGCTCCTCACTGTCATGACCGTACAAATAAAACCCGCCTGCATCATCGGCAAAATCAAGCATCACCCGCTCACACAGGCTGTCCGCCCGGTTAAGATATACCTGCTTCAAGGTCGCTCTGTAAAGGGCAAGCTGTGCAAAAATATATCCTGCATAATCATCCAAAAATCCCCTGGCCCCATGCTTTCCCTTGCAGTAACTTACATACAAACCGTCCTTTTCCCGCAAATATTTCCGAATAAAAGCATCCGCCTGCTCCGCCGCATAAAGATACCGCTCCTCTTTACTGACAAGGTACAGCTCACACATGGCTCCGATCATAAGGCCGTTCCAGAAGGTAAGAACTTTATCATCCAAATGAAGGTCATACCGCTCTCTCCGGTACTGCCGCAGCCGGGGCAGCATCGCTTCAAAGGCTTCCTCATTAAAATCCCGGCCCAGCAGATTGGGAATATTCTTTCCCTCAAAGTTTCCCCTTTTCGTTATCCCATAATGCCTGTTAAATGCCTCTCCGTCCTTTTGCCCAAGCACACGGATCATTTCATCCGGTGTAAACAAATAATACTTTCCCTCCTCCCCCTCACTGTCCGCATCCTGAGCGCTGTAGAAACCGCCTTCGGGGCTTACCATCTCCCTTAAGATATAATCCGCCGTTTTTTCCGCTATTTTACGATACAAAATATTTTTAGCCGCCGTATATGCCTTGCAGCAGGCTAGAATCAGCAGCGCATTGTCATACAGCATTTTTTCAAAATGAGGAACAAGAAACATCCTGTCCGTGGAATAACGGCAGAAGCCAAAGCCAATGTGATCAAACATTCCGCCGCGATACATCTGTAAAAGTGTATGCTCTGCCATTTCAAGACAGGAGCCTTTCTTATAACGTTCATAGTAATTAAGCAGAAACAAAAGGTTATGAGGCGTTGGGAACTTCGGCGCCTGGCCAAAGCCGCCGTATTGGGGATCATATCGACTCTCATAGTCCTCTGCGGCCAAATGAATCATCTGTTGAGCCAGAGTTCCTTCTTCCCCAGCTCTTTCTTCCAAATCTTCTTCTCTTAGATGCTCCATAATCCGCTTCGACTGCCGCAAAAGCACATCCCGTTCCTGCGTCCATATTTCGTGAAGCTTCAGAAGAAGCTCCCGCATCCCAATCCTGCCGCCTCCGGCTGTTCTCGGAAAATAGGTTCCTGCAAAAAAGGGCTTCTGATCCCATGTCATAAATATGCTGGTCGGCCATCCCCCGCTTCCTGTAAACGCCTGACATACTGACATATATACACTGTCAATATCCGGCCGTTCCTCCTTATCCACCTTAACAGAGATATAGTATTGGTTCAGCAGTTCCGCAATCTCCCGGTCTTCAAAGCTTTCATGCGCAAGCACGTGGCACCAGTGACAGGCGCTGTAGCCGATGCTCAGAAAGATGGGTTTGTCCTCCGCCCTTGCTTTCTCAAATGCTTCTTTACACCAAGGATACCAGTCAACAGGATTGTCCTTGTGCTGGAGCAGATACGGACTTGTCTCAAATTGTAATCGGTTGCTCAAGTTTACCGCCTCTTTCATTTTTCTGTTAGAATCTGCATTTGTATACTTGATTATACCATGAGGTTTTATTCCTTCCGATCCTCCTGATCGTAGTACGAGAAAAAGCAAGGATTACTGTTCGGTCTGTGGCCGGTAACAAATAAGGAACTGCGCCTGCAGTCCCTTACTCTGCTTTCATATCTACAATAAAGCCGGAAATCTTTGCCGAATTTCTCTTATATGCCGCCTGCGCTTTGGCGCGCTTTACCTTCCGTGCCTCCGGTGTCGCTTCAACCTCCGCACGTGTCTTCTTTCTTTCCTGTAAGAATGTCCTGTCCCTTTTTAACGCCTCTTGAATTGCTATTTCTTTTGCTTTATCTACAGGCGCTTTATCTGCCGACGCTTCCTCCACCGTGCTCTCCGCTTCGGTCACATTTTCCGCCGGCTCTTTCTCCCCGGCATTTTCCTCCGTATCCTTGATTCCAAGCTCGGCCTCTTTCCACTCCTTAAGCTCCTTCTCTGCCTCCAGCTTTTCTGCTTCCGTAGGAAGCTGGGCATATTCTCCGCTCTCCACAAATTTTTTAATGGTTTCTTCCATAACCATATTTTTCTGAAGCTCCTGCCAGATCAGCCCAAGCTTTGCTCCCTCAGGTATGGCGGGATTGTTCTTTACATTGTTTACGACACTTAAAGAAGCAGCTACGCGGTTTGTCCTTACCCGCTGTACATCTTCCTTCGTCTTACAGTTTTTCAGCTCTTTTTCATAGCTCTTCTGCTCGGCTTCGATGGCTTTCACCTTCTGATAGGTGGGAAGATCATTTTTCTGCAGATAATCCATTTCCTCCTGCGTCAGCTTTTTGCCTGCTGCAAGCTTTGTACGGATCTGAGATAAAAGCTTGGCCGAACCGTCTGCCTGGGATCTGCGGATCTCCTCCGCCTGCCGCGCCGTCGGATCGCTCCATTTGGTGCTTCCGTCCGCAGTAAAGTCATTATCCTCCTTCTTCTTCTGCCACTTCATCTGCATTTCCATATTTTTTGTATAGGTTCCAATTGACTGAATCATTGAAAAATCCAAACGCCGCACCTCCCAATCGCTGCCGGTATTCCCCTCAGTGGACAAGGGAACACACGATCCACTGAGGATAACATCTTATAATTAGAATATCGGAAAAATCCGGCAGCTCTTAACCTTCTTTCAGATTTAGAAAAAATTTATCTTTTATTTTCCATCACTTACCTCATTTCTTTTTTTCCAAAACATTTCACCGCCGCCGTAAGCGCCAACGCAAAAACCAGAATTGCACATGGTAAAAACGGAAACAGGTTAAAACCGGCGCTAACGCCCTTTGCCGTAAAATCATGCCGGGAACAGGAAACCAGATAACCGCTGTAACAATAAGGGTAGACAACCCAAAGCGGCGTATTTGCCGCTAATACTCCGGGGATAACAAGGAGCAGGTTTAAGCCCACGGACAGCAATGGTTTTTCAAATAGCACCGTAATCGCCCACATTGCCGCCGCACCAGGGAGCATTGTAAAAAATAATCCGGCGCACCACTTCAATAAATACATAATCGGCAATGCTTCCGTAATTCCTGTACTGCCCGCTGCAATCAAGCCTGTTATCACAAAAACAACAAGAAAAACAGCCATTTCCATAAATAAGTAAAAGAGAAGTACGCAAAATTTTGCGGCTGACAGGGCATAGCGGCTGACGGGCAAGGCTAACATTTTCAAAATTCCGTTGTTCCCCGTTTCGCGTCCCGCAATCATCACGCATACAACTATCATGCTGAACGGGAGCAGATAATAGGCATAAACCAATGCACTCTGAATAAACATAGCCGCCCATGCGTTTGTATATTCCGGCGAAAAATAATTTTGCAAACTTGCCACGCCGGAAGCCACGACCAGCAGCGGAGCTATAAAAATCAGAGGTATCATTTTGCCTCGCTTTACTTTCATAAACTCGATTTTAAGCAGTTCTAAAAAGCTCATATCCTACACCTCCCTATTCGCAGCGCAGGTATTTTGCAGCCCATAATCCGAAGGAAAGGAAAACGGCTGTCTCAACCAGCGAAAACATCACAACTATCATATCCGGCTGTGCGCTCATGGCAGCAGCGGGTTTCAGCATAATCACAAAGGGATGTATGCAGAACAGAACATGATCCGCCGCAGCCAATGCCATGCCGCTTAAAAATCCCGCAACGCCGATGCCAAGAGGCACCCACATATTGGAGCAGCGGGAAGATATGAAAACCATAAAAGATAATACGGGCATTGACGTTATAAATGAATATCCGGCAAAAGCCAGCATAGCCTCAAATTCAAATGCGCCCTGTGGTAAATCCGTCAGACCTATTTTTGTAAGCGCCAAATTCTGAAAAGCGATTGCAAGAAAGAGCATAATTGTTAATATCAGAAATTTGCAAAAGTACATCACCGGAACACTCATAGGGAGCATATACATTTTTTTAACGGCACTTCCCTTAAATTCCATATTGTAAATCATACAGGCGGCGGCTATGATACCGAACATATTCAGAACCATAATCACGCCGTACATCTGTGTAAGCAGCACGTCCATAGGAGCTAACGGCAGATTTAAGAGAGTATCCTTTTGCACAAGAAAAAAAGCAAAGGCGTATGCCGCTCCCAAAATACCGACCGCAAGCATGAACGGAATAATACCCATGCGCTTTTCTTTTCTGAGTTCCATTGTAAATGTCCTCATAGCTTCGCCCTCCGCTTTCTGGCTGCATTGTCCTGCTCAACCATAGACAGAAACATATCTTCCAGATGATCCGCAGCAAATCCCGACTGCAATGCATTCTGCCGCAATTCCTCCAGGCTGCCCTCAAACAGCAGACAGCCGTGATTGAGTATTCCTATATCGTCTGCCATTAGCTCAATTTCAGACAGCATATGGGAAGAAATAAGAACCGTGCAATCGTAAAGACCGGGCAGCGATTTAATCAAATTTCGGATTTCATGTATGCCGGACGGGTCAAGTCCATTTGTAGGTTCATCCAGAATCAAAATAGGCGGTCTGCCAAGCAAAGCTCCGGCAAGTCCCAGCCGCTGCTTCATACCCAGGGAGTATTTTTTTGCAAGCCGCCCGCCAAATTCAGAAAGCCCCACAAGCTCCAGTGCGTCCGTAACGGAACTTTTGGGAAGTCCCAAAATGCGGCGGATAATGTCAAGGTTTTCTTTGCCTGTGAGATTTGCATAAAAAGAGGGCGATTCGATAAAGGAACCTACTTCTCTCAAAATGGAAAGGCGGTCATCGGGAAATTGCTTTCCATCAATTGTAAAACTGCCTTTTGTGGGCGCAGTCAATCCCAAGAGCATTTTCATAGTAGTGGATTTCCCCGCACCGTTGGGCCCCAGAAAGCCGTAAATACTGCCTTTGCGAATATTCAGCGAAACGTTATTAACAGCGACAAAAGATTTGTATTTTTTAGTCAGCTGTTTTGTTGTGATCATGTAATCCATAAAAATATCTCCTTGTATCATGTATTTAGGTTGTTCGAGGGATACCTATAAACCCTTGCATCTGCTTCCTTACATCTCCTTTCATTTCTTACATGATACCGGAACAGCCTTGCGACAACATTCTCTCTGCCTTACATTTACCTTACATTTTCAGAAATCCCCTAAAAAATTCGCAATTATATGGTAAAATAACGAAGAAAATACGGAGCATGCCTGCATGAAGCCGTCAGGAGCCAGCGAAACCAGTGTGCACCGCAAAGTGCTGCCATGCCGTAAGACATAAAATGGAATGATGCACTGTGAAAGGAGCTTGTACAATGAATGAAGATTATCTGCTGAATAAACGTATCCTTCTCGTTGATGATGAACAGGAGCTTTTAGATATGGTTTTGTCCATTTTAACGGAATACGGATTTCAAAATGTCAAAACAGCAAAAAATGTGAAAGAAGCTCTGGAACAGGCTGAAAAATCCCGCCCGGAATTAGCAATACTTGATGTAATGCTTCCGGACGGGAACGGATTTGAGTTAATGGAACACTTAAGGAAAGGCGGCGATTACCCCATTCTCTTTCTTACTGCCCGCGGCGAAGATAATGATAAATTCAAAGGCTTTGGTTTAGGGGCGGATGATTATATCGTAAAACCCTTTTTGCCAAAAGAGCTTTTGTTTCGCGTCATGGCAATTTTACGCAGAAGCTACAAAGACGAAAATCCTCTTGTATGCTTACACGACAGCCAAATTGACTTTTCCCGTGCTGAAATCATAAAAAATGATGAACACATCCCATTGACGGCAAAAGAGCATGATTTGCTGTCTGCCTTATACCGCAATGCCGGACGTATTGTGACGATTGACGCCTTGTGCGAAGCAGCATGGGGCGACAATCCCTTTGGATATGAAAATTCATTAATGGCGCATATACGCCGTATCCGGGAAAAAATAGAACAAAATCCCTCGCACCCCGTTTCGCTGGTTACGGTCAAGGGATTGGGTTATAAGTTAATGATAAAGGGGAAATGACATGAAAAGTATTCCAAAACTAATACGCCGCTTTGTGGGAATCATGACCTTAGGCACAATACTTCTTATTACCTTGAATATTACTTTTTTTGCGGCAGTCTTTGTAAGAAATACGTCAACATTTTCTCCTTGGGATATGGCGGAGCATGCGGCAGCCGCATTGCAGTTGACATACAGCGGCTATTCCATATCTGACGATGTAACGGCCGAACTAAAAGAAGAAAATGCCTGGGCTTTCCTTATTGACAATGATACGCGGCAGGTTGTATGGCGGACAGATCATCTGCCCGACAATATCCCTATGCAGTATACATTGCCGGATATAGCGGAGCTGACCCGCGGCTATATAGACGGATATCCTACTTTTACGGGAGAAGCCCAAAACGGATTATTGGTATTAGGCTTCCCAAAAGACAGATTTTGGAAGCATACAAGGGCGAGCTGGGACTATCACTTTATTGCAAATTTACCCAAGAACACAATGATTATTTTGGCTGTCAATATTGTCTTAATTTTCCTCATATATGCTGCTGTTGATTCAAAGCTGCTACGTTCCATCAGGCCAATCACGAATGGAATACAGAATTTGTCAGACGGCAGCCCTGTCCGCATGAAAGAAAAGGGCGTGTTTTCTGAAATAGCTGAAAAAATTAATAAAACATCGGAAATATTACAAATGCAGGCGGAACAGCTGCGAAAAAAAGAAACTGCAAGGGCAAACTGGGTCGCAGGCGTTTCCCATGATATCAGAACACCGCTGTCAATGATTATGGGTTACGCCGGACAGTTGGAAAATTCAGAAAATCTGTCGGAAATAGAGCGCAAAAAAGCCGCTGTCATTGTAAAGCAAAGCAGCCGAATGAAAGACTTGATTAACGACCTCAATCTCGCTTCCAAGCTTGAATATGACATGCAGCCCCTGACAATGAAACAGGAAAATGCAGTAGCGATTGTCCGGCAGGTTATTGTGGATTTTATAAACACAAATATTGATGATAAATTTCCGATTGAATGGAAAACCGCCGATACCCTGTCTGCCTGTTACATTAACGCTGATAAGGATTTGCTGAAACGCGCGGTATCAAACCTTATTCAGAACAGCATAAACCACAATGAAAACGGGTGTGTGATTTATGTGTCCGTTGATGATGATATCAATGCTTGTAAGATTTTCATTGAAGATAACGGTGTAGGTGCTTCCGACGAGCAGATTGACAGGTTAAACAATACGCCCCATTATATGATTTGTGATACGAATACCGCCGAACAGCGGCACGGTTTGGGGCTGCTTATTGTAAAGCAGATTATAAAAGGGCATAACGGAGACATTTTAATCGACCACAGCGAATACGGCGGATTCAAAGTCGTATTAATTATACCAAAATAATACAAGCAAAGATTCATTTTCAAACATCTTGTAAAAGCTCTCCCAGGAACCGCACATTTCCGCCATCCGTATTCATCCGATAAAACGGATGGGGGCGCTCCCCGGTATATACCTCTACCACAATCTCATCCCCGCTGATTTCCGGTATCAAAGTCAGATAACAAGGGCGATATTCCCAAACCTCCTGTCCCGCCTCAGGAAGCAGATATTCATATACCAGCTCCCGCTCTGTCCCGTCCGGATTTATCCGGTACAGCCGTATCCCAATCTCCTCCTCGGCTTCCGCGATCTGTTCCTGGCCGTCACATACCTCTTTATAACGGATCATTTCCGATACATACGTAGAATAATAAATTTTATCCTTATAAAAATTCACATGATCGATACCCGATTTTTCTTCCGCTATCACGGACACCGTCTTATCCTGCCAGCCATATCCTGCCAAATAAGTGCTTCCGGACTCTTCCTTTGAAAATGTATAAAGCACCCCCTTTTCATCACAGTCAGCAAACCAGGAAACACTGTCAGGCAGACATACGGACGCTTCCTCCAGCTCTATGCCGTCCGCAATCTCAACCTCCTCCACCGTCCAATCCGCAGCACGTTTTGGCGCGAGTTCCCGCCGCATACCCGCCTGATAAATCGTGAAAGCATCATCCAAGGGAATCTCATAAGCCAAATCATACTCCGGCTTATCCTTTTCCATCTCCTCAAAACTGTCACTTCGCCGATTACGAGTACCGATACCCTTCTCCCAGTCATTTACGGAATATTCTGTGGTACAGCCAAAAACAAACCCATATATATTTTCCGAATAAACCAAATACCATTCCCCGCCTTTATAGGCATAAGTAAACTGCTCCTTCCACCTCCAATTGCTTCCTCCGTCAGCCCGGGTTGTAAAAGAAACGCCCTCTGCCGAAAGCGGCCCGTAGGGATCTCCATTGATGCCTCCCTCGTCACTGGTCCGAATCAAATTGCAATCCTGAAAATCCAATTCATACCGTCCCTCCCCATTACTGGCAACAGCAAATAAAATACGCGGCCACCACTCTTCCAAACCAGGATTCGACTTCTCCAATACCCCCACATAATCCGTAATTCCATCCTGATTAAAATCCAATTCCCCGCTGTCCAGCAGCTCCCACCCCTCCGGTACAAAGTCCAAAAGCTGCTCTCCCGAAGCCGCCATCTTCGGAACCTCAGCCGCACCGTCAGATTCCATACCGGACTTTTCCTCCGGTACATCCTGCACCTTTGCCGCAGAAAAATTGCAGCCGCTAAAAAGCGCCAGACACAATCCCCCCAGCAAAGCTGCCGTCAAGCTTCTCTTACCCCTCATATTCCCTCCCTGTTTTCCAAATCCACGTAAAGCCGTCCAAAAACTATTTTTATCATTCTAAACCAAGCATGCGTCAAAACAGCATCATCCGGCACGAAAAACCATCCATATGCAAAGCAACAGCTCAGTCATCCTTTACAAATCCTGTTTTTCTCCAATTCCCACCATCTGAAAACCTTCCCCATGCACTTCATTAGATTCCAACACAACCAAAAAAGCCTGAGGATCTTCTTTCTTCACCGCACGCTGAACCAAAAACATTTCCTTATTGCTGCAAGCACACATAACCACCTGTTTTTTTTCACCGCAATATCCGCCATAAGCACTAAGAATCGTAGTACCGCGCCGACAGCACTCATCGATCACCTGACATATTCTTTTCCCATGTTCCGTTACAATCAACGCCATTTTCCCCGCATTTATTCCATACATAAACTTATCCACAGCCACGGCAAAAATATAATTCACAATCATTCCATAAATAATCCCTTCCACATCACGAAACAAAATCCCCCCTGCAAGAATAATTCCCACATCCGACCAAAACGCAATAATCCCCAGCGAAAGATGAGGCTTCACCGCCTTAACCGACATAATAACAAAATCCGACCCTCCGGTAGACGAGTTTTTCGAATAAATCAATGCATACCCAATCCCTCCAAACACACCGGTACAAAGCGCAGCCAACAACCGATCCCCATCAAAAACAGGAAACAAAGGCGCCACATAATCAATCAAAACAGAAGACAAAACCATACAGCGAATTGAGCTTACAAAAAACTTCCTCCCCAAAAGACGATAACACAAAATCGCAACAGGAATATTCAATCCAATCGTCAAAAGCCCAATCGGAACATCAAACAAACGATATAAAATCAATGCAATCCCAGAAAATCCGGTCATCGGAAATTTAGCCTGTACCGCAAAATTATAAATCCCGGCCGCAATAAAAATGCTCCCTATTAACTCCCAAAAGAGTTGAAAAGAAAAATTTCTAACACTCCTTAAAGACAAAAATTTCCTCATATTATTCACCCTCCATAATAAAATTAAGACAAAAAAAGAGCAACGGCGTATTATACCAAAATATAATACGCTGCCGCTCTTAAACGAAAGACTATCATACTAAATCAAATCTGTCAACAAAATAGTCCCTAAAATTATCAAGTGAAAATTATCAGGAAAAAATTTCCCCAACCCAATCAGGACATGGCAATCGATATCATTATGCCAAGCCCAAAAACCTTACCGGCGGAGGGGAGGAGGGCCGCCCCGATCAGGGGTGGCGGTACCTGCCCGCAGCCTGCACAGCTTTCCGGCTCCCTCGCAAACCAAAATCCCCCCATATCGCCCCACCCAATCCCCTAAATCCTCTCACAATCACATCCCCTTCCCCCTAACAACCACATGATTTCACCCATTCACTCTACCAACAACCTAATGTCCATCATCCTAAAACACCACCTGCACCAACAACATATAACAAGCAGTCCCTCCCGCTATAGAAACCAGCATCTGCCGCCTCCAACGGTGAAGCCCAACCACAACCCCAATACTCACAATCTCCGGCACCCCCCGGCTCCCCGCAAACAAGCTCACATTTTTAAGACAATAAACCACCAAAAGCCCAAACACAGCCGGCGGAAGCACCTTCCCCAGATACCGTACATACCTTGGCGTAGGCTTTCCCGCCGGAAAAATCAAAAACGGTAGAAACCGGGTCAGCACCGTCCCCAGAACCACCATCCCAATCGTAATCATCTGCTCCGTAAACGTCATAACCTCATATCCCAATCCTATCCTTTTTATCAATCCCCGCACTCTCCCCGTCTCTCAAGGGGCTTCCGAAGAAACGTAAGCACCCCAAGAATCACAGCCATAGCCGGAATCAAAAAGCGGTCCGCCCCAAAAGCAGCGAGACACAAAAGCGTAACCCCGACCCCCACAAGAGAGCTTACATGCTCTTTCTCCTTCATCCACTGCTCCATAAAAATCACAACAAACATTGCTGTCATCACAAAATCCAGGCCCTCCGTATCAAACCGAATCAAAGAACCGAAGATTCCGCCAAGGGCCGCCCCGAAAAACCAGTAAAAATGATTCAGCAGCGTCACAAAAAACATAAACCATCCCCTGTCAATCCCTTCGGGAATCCTGGCCGTATAATTAATAGAAAAACTCTCATCACACATGCCGAAAATCAAATAAAAATCCTTCCACCCATTTCCCCGATATTTATCAAGCATGGACAGACCGTAAAATAAATGCCGGGCGTTGATCATCAGCGTCATGGCCAGCACCTGGAACGGATTAAAAGCCCCAAGCAGCAGATTCACGGCCACAAACTCCACGGACCCGGCAAAAATAGTCAAACTCATCAGCATCGGATACCAAAAAGGAAAACCCGACACATTCATATAAATTCCATAAGTCATTCCCAGAAACCAGAACCCGGCAAAAATGGGAATTGTATGGGGAAATGCGGCCTTAAATGCTTTTCCTCGCCTTCCTCTCTCTGACATCCCAAAGCCCCCTACATGGAAATCCATCCAAGCACGCTTGCAATGGAGCTTAATAAAATCACCGCAATGCAGACAGGTGCCAAAAACCGCATAAACAGGCTGTACATTCCCTTACGGCGAAAACGGGAGGACTGCTCCACCTCCTTTGCAATCCGATCAAGCCCCACCACGCGGGTAACCAGAAAGCAGGTAGCCAGAGCCGCCACCGGCATCATCAGAGAATTTGTGAGAAAATCAAAAAAGTCAAGAATAGACATTCCCAATATCTTCACAAAATCCAGCGCACCGAAGCCAAGGGCCGAAGCGGAACCGAATACCACCATAATCCCCCCCATTAAAAGGGTAGCTTTATGACGGCTCCATCCGAGCTGATCCTCAAAGGTGGACACACCGGATTCCGCCAGAGAAATCGCACTGGTAAGGGCCGCAAGAAGCACCAGAAGGAAGAACATCACACCTGCCCCGGTTCCAAAGCCCATACTTGCAAATACCTTGGGAATCGTAATAAACATCAGCGACGGACCTGCCTGCAGTGTCTCCGGTTCCCCGCCGGAAAAAGCAAAGACCGCCGGGATAATCATCAGTCCCGCAAGCATGGCAATGGCCGTGTCAAAAATTTCCACCTGATTCGTGGATTTTTCAATATCCACATCTTCCTTAATATAAGAACCGTAGGTATACAGAATCCCCATAGCAATCGACAGGGAATAAAACATCTGTCCCATAGCCGCAACTACCGTCATCCAGGAGAAGTCTTCAAGCTTGGGAACCAGAAAATATTTAACGCCCTCAAAAGCTCCGGGCCGGGTCATGGAATAGCCTGCCACAAATATCGCCAAAATCACAAGCACCGGCATCATTACCTTAGAAACACGCTCCACACCCTGCTTCACGCCTGCAAAAAGAACTGCAATAACAACCAGACTGAAGAGCAGGAACCAAAGCTCCGCGGAAAAGCCTTCCCCAATAAAGCCGCTAAAATAGTCTCCCTCCGCCAGCGCCGCCGTGTTTCCTTTCAGGTACTCAAAAAGATACTTTGTCACCCATCCGCCGATGACACTGTAATAAGGCACAATCAGCATGGGAATTACCGCGTTGATCCATCCTCCCAGGCGAAAGGCCAAGCCCTTTCCGAAGGCTCCGAAGGCTCCCACCGGGCTTTTCTTTGTCATGCGCCCAAGGGCTGTCTCCGATACGATCAGCGCATAACCAAAGGTCATCATCAGAATCAGATACACCAGAAGAAAAATGCCTCCTCCGTATTTTGCTGCCAGATAGGGAAAACGCCAGATATTTCCCAGACCTACGGCTGAACCGGCAACTGCCAGAACATAGCCCATTTTTCCCGAAAAGCTGCTTCGGGATCTTCCTACGTGCAGCAGCGCTCCTGTATTTCCACCTTCCCTCATTTTCATCCTCCTTGTAATTTTCTTATATTCATCCTTACCTTTTTATCACTTTGAGCAGTATATTTCTTTTACTCTGTCGTTAAAAAGATAACGCTATGTCTTTCTATTGTATCGGAACCGGTGGAGGAACGCAAGCTTTTTAGCAGGTGAAATTTGGTAAAAGGTAAAATAGCGCAAATCTGTTATCGCTTGGGTATTTACAGCTTTCTTCGTTCTCTAAAATAGCTTATTCCGAGAAATGATACTGCCAATATTAAAATAATGAGAGCGTTTAATTGATTGAATGACTGTTCGATGTGGGTTCTTTTTATATATTCGTCTATTATACGATTGATTCCGTATTCTTCCGCAAACATCAGGAAGCATATCAGGGAAAGAGCAAAATATTTTTTTCTGCCCCAGATGTGCGTGAGGATGCCGTAGAGACCCCATATTCCCAAAAGCGCTGCAACTGCAATGCACATTCCCATCGTGCGCAGAAGCGGAACTTGCAAAAGAACGTTTAAAACGGCCAGGTAAGGAAAAATCATCAGGCTTAATGCAAGCAGGCTTTTGCAGATTCGTTTCTTCTGTGCCTGGAAAAGAGGCGTAAGGATTCCCCAGGCAGCTATCAGGGACGCGAGCACAATCCGGGACCAGGATAATTCTCCCGAGACGGCAAAATTGCAGATGAGGCATACAATGGCGGCGAGGAAGAAGCCGGCGCTCATTCCTATGAACAGTATATCCCATAACTTTTTTACCCTCTGGTCGGCTGATTTGCGGGAATACTTTAATGCTTCATTTATCAGGGTTTCCGTACGTTCCCTATCTTCTGTTTCGTCTGTAATCTCTGTCTCTTCTTTACTCTCTATTCTGCCTGTAGTCTCTATCTTTTCTTTATTTCCTGTTCTGTCCGCAGCTTCTGTCTTTTCTTTATTTCCTGTTCTGTCCGCAGTTTCTGTCTTTTCTTTATTTTCTGTTCTATCCGTAATCTCTGCCTGTTCCTCTTCCATCATTTTGGCTGCAATCGGCGTCTCATTGTCCGGGTCCGTTTCCATTTTTTCGCCGCTGAGAAGCTCTCCTGTGGATACTCCCAGTGCTTTTGCAAGCGGAATCAACAGACTGATATCCGGGCTGCTGACAGCCCGCTCCCATTTGGAAACGGCTTTATCTGTCACTCCCAGCTTTTCTGCCAGGTCCTTTTGGGTTAAATTTCTGACTTTTCTCATTTTTAATATGAAATCAGCCATCTTTTTTTGTTCATATAATTCATGTTCCATACGTTAATCCTTTCCTGCCGTGCTGTGAAGTATTTTTCATGCAGTATGATAAAGAGCTGCCGGGAAATAAGACTGAACACTTATTTCCCGGCAGCCCCATAACCTCAACTCCCTTTCAGTATAAAGGACTTTTTTAGGAAGAACAACCGATTTATAGTTTAGAAGCGCAGTTCTACCGTTGGTTTAGTCGATAAATAAGCTTTCCGCAAAACGGCCGGCTAAGGAAGCAGCTTATTCACCAATTTTTCGCTCCTGGGCAGGAAAAATCCTGCCACCGGCCCTACCAGGCAGGCGCAGACAATCGTGCCAATTCCAAAAGAGCCTCCCAGCAAAAAGCCCACAGCCACGAAACCTACATCCACAATAACACGCACAATGCTGAACTTAAAATGGCTCTTATCACTGATTACAAGCGCCACCAGATCATTCGGACCCGTTCCGGCATCTGATTTGATCACTATCGTCATGCCGAAAGCCAGAATCACACAGCCAGCCGCCAAAACGGGAAGCTTAAACCACAAAGACCGCTCCGCCGCAAACAGAAATCCCAGAAAATATGTAAAAAAGTCAATGATCGGTCCGCCGCAAATCATACAGAGAAGGGTTCCGATTTTAATATAACTCCTGTCCACAAATAAAAGCACCGCAATAATCAGAAAGCATATGGCAATATGCGTATAGCCATGCGTCAGCGCCTCCCATCCGGTCCCTTCGCTCACCGTCCGGAAAATTCCCTGCACCAGTACATTAAAAGGATCTGCCCCCAGATCGGCAAGCAGGAACAAGGTCACGCCCAGATGGGCAATCGTAAGTCCTGCAAGTAAAATCAACACCCTCAGCAGCGTTTCTTTCATTGTTCTTTTCATAAACCACACATTCCTTCCACATCATCTATTTCATTCAAAATTATTCTCATTATAACAGCAAGCGCCGAAAATAACAACGAAAAACCGCTCTGCCTCATATTCAGCCAATACGCTCCGAACATCCTGTTCCCGATAAAGCCGGCCGGCTCTTCACCCACTTCTCCATAGCCGAGGCCATCAACGCAATCTGAAAGGTCATGGCATCCTCGAATACCCGGATATCAAGTCCCGTTGCCTTCTGAAGCTTTTCCAGACGATAGACCAAAGTATTCCGGTGCACATGAAGCTGACGGGCAGTCTCCGACATATTCAGTCCGTTTTCAAAAAATTTGTGGATGGTTCCCAATGTTTCCTCATCCAGAAGCTCCTTCGTCTCCTCCCCAAACACCTCCCGGACAAACTGCTCGCACAGTTCGAGGGGCAAATGATAAATAAGACGGCCGATACCAAGTCTCTCATAAGCCATCACCACACGCTCCCCATAAAAGATTCGCCCTACTTCCAGAGCAATTCTGGCCTCCCGGTAGGACTTCACTACCTCCTCCAGGCGATCCGCCGCCATCCCATAGGACACCTTTACCTGGGTCATAGCTTCCGCATTCACCATATCTACCAGAGTTCTGGCGATGTGATCCGGTTCCTCTGCGGCTCCGGTTGTCTCCTTTACAAGAACAATCGTTTTTTCATCAACCGTTGTGATAAAATCACCGGCCGTGTGCCCGAATAAATTGCGCACAGTCTCTAAAGCGGCTTTGTCCTGCTCATATTTCGTTTCAATGAGAAAGACCCTCCGGCTTGCCTCCTGCCGGATATGGAGCTTTCTGGCCCAGTTACAGATATAGGAGGGCTGCAGATTGTCTATGAGCAGCTTTTGGATAAAAGCATTTCTGTCATAGCGGTCCTCATAGGCTGAAATCAGTCTGCCAAGCTGACTTGCCGCCAATCTGCCGATCACGTCCACATCCTGCCCATACCCTCTTACTGCCAGAATATATTCCGTCCTTCCTTTTACCGTAACTTTGAAAAAATGACACCCCGAAACGGTCTGGCTCTCTGCCGGTGACAGGGCAAAGCTCTCCACCAGCTCTTTCCCTGGAAGCTCCCCCTGCTCCATGGCAGACGCTGCTGCCCGGCCGCCCGGCTCAAATACGCACACATCCACCCGGGCAATGGCCCGCACCTCATCTATGGCTGCCTGTATCTTCTGTTCTGAAATCATTTTTGCTCCTATCCAATCGGAAAGCTCCTGCGAATTTGTAACAGCTCCTAATGCAGCCGCCTTTTTCCTACGCTTCCTTATTTAAGATACCACAAAGCCGGATATCTGCGCAAGCACAGATCCCCGGCTTTCTTATATCATATTCAGCAAACAGCGGCCTAATTGGTAATTACCTTCTCCGTATCCTTATCAAATACATGAATCTTCTCCGTATCAAAAGCAAACCGAACCTTTGAGCCTACCTTGGCTGTAGTTGTAGCAGCCACCCGGGCAATCATATTGGTTTTCTGAAGCTCGGAGTAGAGATATACCTCAGCGCCCAAGAGCTCATAGACTGTCACTTCCGATTCAATTACATTTTCCGTTTCCTCTGGTCCGGCTTCATGAACATCCTCAGGACGGATTCCCATAATCACCTGTTTTCCTTTATAGCCGTCGGAAAGGAGAGCTCCGCCCTTTTCGCCCGGAAGACTGATCCGCTCATTCCCGATCTTTAAGACTGCCTTGCCGTCCTGCTCTTCACAGACTGCCTCAAAGAAATTCATCTGCGGAGAACCGATAAAGCTTGCCACAAACCGGTTGCATGGCTTGTTATACAGATTCTGGGGCGTATCCACCTGCTGAACAATGCCGTCCCTCATTACGACAATCCGTGTTCCCAGGGTCATTGCCTCTGTCTGGTCATGGGTTACGTAAATAATTGTAGCCCCCAGACGTTCGTGAAGCTTGGCAATCTCCGTACGCATCTGTACACGCAGCTTGGCATCCAGATTGGAAAGAGGCTCATCCATCAAAAACACCTTAGGATTCCGCACAATGGCGCGCCCCATAGCCACACGCTGACGCTGCCCTCCGGAAAGCTGCTTGGGCTTTCTGTCCAGAAGCTTTTCCAAATCAAGAATCTTAGCCGCCTCTCTCACCTGACTTTCAATCTCGGCCTTCGGAACCTTGCGGAGCTTTAAGCTGAAAGCCATATTGTCAAATACATTCATATGAGGATACAGTGCATAGTTCTGGAACACCATGGCAATATCACGATCCTTGGGCTCCACATCGTTTACAACACGATCTCCAATCTTCAATTCCCCGGAGGAAATCTCCTCCAATCCTGCGATCATACGCAGAGTGGTCGATTTTCCGCAGCCGGAGGGACCTACGAAGATGATAAACTCCCTGTCCTCAATCTCCAGATTAAAATCCTTTACCGCCTCATAGCCGTTGGAATATACCTTGCAAATATTCTTTAGGGATAAGCCTGCCATTTTTCTTCCTCCATACCTTCTTTTTTCCTGCTCCATGCCTGGCTTCCTGTTATCCGCCATGAGGCATCGGCCTTAAAGAAAGTATAAAGGACCTCCCGGCTTGGCGCCATATGCGGAGGTCCCAAACTTTTCGGCAATTCTTTGTTAGAAATGCCGCCATTCTGAGGTCATCCCCTGCAATTTCGGCAAATCAACGAATCACCCTTTCTTTTTTCGGCAGATTGTCCTGCTAACACGTACAAAAACCTGTTATTCCTATTCCCGCAAAAGCCACCGCATCCCGTAAGCCGGAAGCTGTACCTCTTTTCCTTCCATCCGCTCCCCTGACATCAGATCCACATACATTCCGTCCTCATTAATCCAGGCCGTCCGCTCTTCACCGGAAAAATTAAACAGAGCCGTCAGCTTTTCATCCTCAAAGGTTCTGTTCACACAGAGAACAGCCGCATCGTAAGTATCCGCAGTCCACACAGCCGCCTGATTTAAGAACACCGGATGCATTGCCCGTAAATTCTCCATCCTGCGGATGCAGTCAAAGATCTCCTTCTGGTAGCTGCCCTCCTCTTTCCGAAGCTCCGCCTTCTCCCAGGAAAAGCTTCCTCTGTGAAGGTAGCGGGAATCCTCTGCCTTTTTGGGGTCCTTGTGATACTCATTGTCATTGAGCTGTCCAATCTCATCCCCGCTGTAAATCACCGGGATTCCTGACTGCACAAGCATATATCCGTGAAGCATCTTAATAAAACGCACCGCCCGGGCAGCCGCTTCCTCATTTCCTTCCTCCAAAGCTCCCTCCAATCCGCAAAGAGAAGCCGTAGTTCCGCAAAGGCGGGCATCCCCGGAAGCAGGATCGTCATTATACAGCTCCCCTCTTGCATAGGAACCGGGCCATTTTCCCGTGAGGTAATCATTGAGATACTTCTTATGAGGAACCTCCTCCATATTCTTTGCCGTCTTCAGCCAGTCATAATCCAGCCCCCAGCCAATGTCATCATGGCAGCGCAGGTAATTTAAGAACACATACTCCTTGGGCAGCGTATTTACAATATCCATCTGCCGTTTCAAAAGAGCCACATCGCCTGTTGCAACCGTGTGCCAGGTCGTAGCCATCGTAGTCACGTTGTAAAGCATATGGCACTCCGGTTTCTCCACCGTGCCAAAGTAGGGAACCACCTTCACCGGCTCCATCACCACCTCGCCCAGAAGCAGAACGCCGGGACATACAATCTCACAGATCATCCGCAGCATCCGCACAATGCTGTGTACCTGTGGCAGATTCCGGCAGGTGGTGCCCAGCTCTTTCCAGATATAAGGCACCGCATCAATGCGGATAATATCCACGCCCTGGTTCGTCAGATTCAGCAGACAGTCGGTCATATCGTGAAATACAACCGGATTCCGGTAATTCAAATCCCACTGGTAAGGGTAGAAGGTCGTCATTACAAACTTCTTCTCATCCTCCAGCCAGGTAAAATTTCCCGGCGCCGTGGTGGGAAATACCTGGGGACACGTCTTTTCATACTGTCCGGGAATCTCAAAGCTGTCAAAAAAGAAATACCGATCCTGAAACTCCTTCTCCCCTGCTCTGGCCCGCTTCGCCCACTCATGTTCCTCCGAGGTATGGTTCATTACAAAATCCAGGCAGACGCTTAAGCCCTTCTTATGGCAGGTCTCCGTAAGCGCCGCCAGATCTTCCATTGTTCCCAAATCCGGCCGCACCTTACCGAAATCCGCAACCGCATAGCCGCCGTCGCTCTTTCCCTCCGGGGAATCCAGAAGGGGCATCAGATGGAGATAATTTACGCCGCACTCCTGAATATAGGGGAGACGCTTTTCCACTCCTTTCAGATTCCCTGCAAAGGCTTCCGTGTACATCATCATGCCCACCATATCGTTGCGCTTGTACCAGTCCGGATCGGACTCCCGGACAGCATCAAGCTTTTTCAAAGAAGCCCGGCGTTCCTCGTATCTGGCCTTCAGGCGGCCGCACAGGTAAGAAAATCCGTCCTCCGGATAAAGTTCACAGTACAGCCACTTCAATTCATCCAGATGCCTTGCAAGTCGTTCTTCAAAATCTACTGCTTTACTCATACTATAGCTCCTATTCCAGTATCATAATATTATTATGTCCAAAGGCAGGCAGCCCCGGCTGCCTGCCTTTGAAACTTATCAAGAAATTGCTATCTCCCGCACGTGCTTAAAACTACTGTCTTAAAGATTATTGTTTTGATTGGTTAATGAGCAATTGCTTTCTCCGTCTCTTTGTCAAATACATGAATCTTATCCGTATCCAGCACAAAATCAACTACGTCTCCCTCACGGGCCGCCGTGCCGGAGCTTACTCTTGCGGTCATCTGGGTTCCGCACATATCAAAGTACAGATAAACCTCAGCGCCCAAAAGCTCGTAAACATTTACAGTTCCCTTTACTACGGCCTGATTTTTCGCCCTTGTAGTTGCCGGATCGCTTACATCCTCGGGACGAATGCCCATCACAACCTGTTTTCCCTTGTAGCCGCCGTCAATGAGCTTCTTGCCCTTTTCTGCGGTAAGGGGAACACGGTAATCTCCGGCTTTCAGGAATACGTTTTCTCCCTCTGTCTCGCAGACAGCGTCGATAAAATTCATCTGAGGAGAACCGATAAAGCCTGCAACAAAGAGATTATCCGGCTCGTTGTATAAGGTCTGGGGGCTTGCAATCTGCTGAACCACGCCGTCCTTCATAACAACGATTCTTGTTCCCAGAGTCATGGCCTCGGTCTGGTCGTGAGTTACATAGATAATGGTAGCGCCCAGTCTCTGATGCAGCTTGGAAATCTCAGTACGCATCTGTACACGCAGCTTGGCGTCCAGGTTGGAAAGAGGCTCATCCATCAGGAATACCTTGGGGTTGCGCACAATGGCACGGCCCATCGCAACACGCTGACGCTGTCCGCCGGAGAGCGCTCTCGGCTTCCGGTCCAGAAGCTTCTCCAGATCCAGGATTCTTGCCGCCTCCTGTACCTTTTTGTCAATCTCCTCCTTGGGCGTTTTCTTAATCTTCAGGCCGAATGCCATATTGTCCCTTACGGTCATATGGGGATACAGCGCGTAGCTCTGGAATACCATTGCGATATCACGATCCTTAGGCTCCACATCGTTCATCAGCTGTCCGTCAATCTTGAACTCGCCGGAGGAAATGCTCTCCAGACCTGCCACCATACGCAGAGTTGTGGACTTTCCGCAGCCGGAGGGTCCTACGAAAATGATAAATTCCTTATCCTCGATCTCCAGGTTGAAATCCTTTACAGCCTCATATCCGTTGGGGTATCTCTTGTAAATATTCTTTAATGATAAACTCGCCATTACTCTTACCTCCTATTTTAAGTTCCGTAATCTCCCTCACAATACACCCTCATGAAATCAATTTCCAGCCACAAAAGCATGTGTCTGTAAATCGATTTGTGCATTGTGAGGGAGATTACTGTAATAATTTATTGTTTATTAGAATGATTACATATGTTTCTCTAGTCTGTCTCTAAACACGTTTTACAACCAATTGTCCGGCGCCCGCAGCGCCGATTCCGCTTACTTAAGTTTCCGGTGCAGCCGCATTTCCTCCAGAAATTCCTCATTGGGTTCCAGGTAAATCAGGTCGTTCCCCACCTTAAGGGTATAAACCTTAGCCTTCTCCCATCCCGAGGTAAAGTCCCGTACCTTACAGCCCGCCGCGCTTTTTCGTCCCTCTGTCACATACTCCATGTCTTTGCGCTCGCACCGGTACAGATCCTTTCTCTTTTCCTTGCGGATGATCTTGGAAACCTCAAAGTCTCCGTTCACGTACACATATTCATACTCATACCGCCAGCTGCGAAGAAGCAGCACACCGACTATCACAAAGGCTAAAACCGGCAGAAACAACAGAGGATAAATAATGGTATCCACTACAAGTACCGCCATAGCTGCCAGCATTACCGCCTTTAAGAGACGCTTTCCCCTGGGCATCACATAAGGAATACACCATTCCAGAACAACATCCTTCATTTTAAAAGCTCCTTTCACAAAGCCCTAATATGATACTGCACTGACTCATACTGCAGAAGGTTTCCCGGTACCGGAAGTCCGGCGCTCATAAGAGCCTGGCCGGATAAGCTTCCCTCCATACCGTCCACCCGGTACTGCATCCGCGGATTTAAGCCCTTGGCCTTCACATACCGCTGGGCGTCGTTGGCCTCCTTCTCCGTCAGCACCAGAGAAATCAGAGCTTCGTCCCGGCCCGGCGACACATGCTCCCAGGCCACATACTCCGAAAAGGTATAAGGATTGGTAAGCCGGTAGTAATCACCGCAGACAATCAGCGGATAATTCTTTTTATAAGCCTTAACCTGCTCTCTGCAAATCTGCTTCTCTTCTTTTGTAAGCTTGGTGGAATCCAGCTCATAGCCCAGGATTCCGTCCATCGCCGTAACTCCTCTCGTCTCCAGAGGCACCGTCCGCCCCGTCTGATGGTTGGGACATACGGACACATGGGATTCCATAGCGGAAACAGGATAAACAAAGGTCGTTCCGTACTGAATTTTTAAACGGCACACCGCATCCGTATTGTCGCTGCACCAAATCTGCGGCTGATAGTAAAGCATTCCCGGGTCAAAGCGTCCGCCTCCGCCGCTGCATCCGCAGAAGAGAATCTCCGGATGAGTTAAAATAATGCGGTTCATAATGTCATAAAGCCCCAGGATATAGCGGTGATAAATCTCACCCTGCTTTTCCTTCTCCACAATGGCGGACCAGGCATCCGTGATAAAGCGGTTCATATCCCATTTCACATACTCGATCCGGGCGCTGTCCAAAACACCGTTGATGGATGCCACAATGTAGTTCCTCACATCCTCCCTGGACAAATCAAGCACAAGCTGATATCTGCCTCTGGAGGGCTGTCGCCTCGGCATCTGCAGACACCAGTCCGGATGCTTCCGGTAAAGCTCGCTGTTCTCCGACACCATTTCCGGCTCAATCCACAAGCCGAATTTTAAGCCCATCTTATGAATTTCCTCAGAAAGACCGCTTAAGCCTTGGGGCAGCTTGGCCGTATTCACATCCCAGTCTCCCAGAGCCGCATTGTCATCATTGCGGTTTCCGAACCATCCGTCATCCAGGACAAAAAGCTCCACGCCCATATCCACCGCTTCTTTGGCTATCTTAAGAAGCTTTGCCTCATCAAAGTCGAAGTAGGCCGCCTCCCAGCTATTGATAAGAATGGGCCGCTCCTTCTTAACATAAGGACTTTTGCACAAATTCTCACGGTACACCCTGTGATACAGGTGTGTCAGATGGGTGAGTCCCTCTCCCGAGTAAGCCAGCACCACCTCCGGAGCCGTAAAGCGCTCGCCGGGCTTTAGCTGATAGGAAAAATGCTTGGGATGAATCCCCATCACAATCCGGGTCTGGTCATACTGATCCTTTTCCACCTTGCACATAAAGTTGCCACTGTAAACAAAGGAAAATCCATAGCAGCGGCCGTCATCCTCACTAGCTCCCCTCTCACAAAGAATCGTAAACGGATTGTGCTGGTGGCTGGAGGCTCCCCGGAAGCTCCCTACATTCTGAATACCGTAGGCCAGGGGATTTCTGCTCCACTCCCGTTCCATTGTATGACGTCCGTCAAAATGAATAAAATCATAGTCGGAATCCATAAAATCCATCGTCATAGACATGATGCGGTTCAGATAAATGGTATCCTCACTCTCATTGAGCACCTTGACTGCCCGTGTAATAATATCCTTTTCTTCAAAAACCGAGTAACAAAGCACAACCGTAAGCTGCGTGGCCGGGTCCGTAAGCCAAATCTCCAAGGTGTCCACCCGATCCTTCTCGGTTCCCCACAGGGAGGGGAGGCCAGCCAGGGAATACTTGCCCGCATAGATCTCATGCTTTGCAACCTTTCCCACAAAGGCATAGCTTCCGTCCCCGTTTTTTACTTCAATGCTGCTCAGTCGATAATCGCAGCTTCCATCGCTCGAAAATTCCTGCGGTAGAAAATCCAGTGAGAATGTACGGTCATTTCCCGCCTCGTTGGGATTGGGAGAAAAGCCTCTGTCCTGGAGCTGAATCAAATAGCTTAAGTCCTCATCCTCCAGCCGCTCTCCATAATATAAATGCAAAAGATATCCATAATCGCTTACCTTCATCTGGTAAGTGCTGTTCTTTGTCTGCAACAGAAATGTTTTTTTGCTTTCTATATATCTGACTGACATCTATGTAGTCCTCCACCGTAAGTAAATAATTCTGCCCGGACTTATTATTTTCCTCCTGTCATTGCAACACCCTCGATGAACTGCTTCTGGAAGAACAGATACAGCACCACCATAGGAATCATTGCCAGCAGGGAGCCTGCCATCATAACCGGGAAGTTTGTATTAAACTGTCCTCTTAAGGTAGCAAGACCGGAGGACAAGGTCATCATCTTCAAATCTGTGTTGGCAATCAGGGGCCACATCAGATCTCCGTAAGCGAACACTGCCGTAAATACGGCCAGAGCCGCCATAGAGGAGGTGGTCAGGGGCACCATAACCTTCACAAAGGTCTGCCACTGATTGCAGCCATCCAGATAAGCCGCCTCGGAAATCTCATCCGGGATTCCCATATAAGCCTGACGCAGAAAGAATGTACCGAAAGCGCTTACCAGTCCCGGAAATACCAGGGCGAAAATCGTGTTGGTCAATCCCATCTTTGCCAGCATCTGATACTGAGGCGTAATAAAAATCTGGGAAGGAAGCATCATCTGCACCAGAACCAGGGAGAAGAGGAAATTCTTTCCCTTAAAGTTCAGCTTTGCAAATGCATAGCCCGCCATAGAGCTGAAACCCACCGCACAAACCACACGCCAGAAAATCAGCAGAATGGTGTTCTTGTAAAGGGCTCCGAAGGGAAGGCTGGCCATCGCATCCTTAAAGTTATCAATGATCCACTGTGCCGGGAAGAAATCCGGCGGAATCTGCATACTCTCGGCTACCGTCTTAAAGCTTGTCAGAAGCATCCAGATAAAGGGGAAGATCATAACGATGGACCCAATGATGAAAAACAAATATGTGCCTGCTGTCCGAAGCTTTTGATTTCTCTCTAATGAATTGGATTTCATACTTCTCCACCTCCTATACTTCGTAGTTCACCCATTTCTTCTGTCCCCAGAACTGGAAGGCCGTTACAATACCGATGAGAAGAACGGTCCAGATCACGACTGCGGAGCCATAGCCCTTATTGCCGGCTACAAAGGACTCGCGGTAGAACAGGAACATCAGAGACTGGGCGCTTGTCAGTGCCGGGTTTGACTCCTCTACCATCATGTAAATCAGGTCATATACTTTCAGGGAGGACATCAAACGCATAATCATAACTACGAACAGAGTAGGAGAAACCATAGGCAGCGTAATGTGGAAGAATTGCTGAATCTTGGTTGCTCCGTCAAGGCTTGCCGCCTCATAATAGGACTTGGATATATTCTGCAGTCCCGACAGAAGAAGCACCGCGTCGTAGCCGATGGCGCTCCAGATTGCCACGATAGCACAGGTCACCATAACCACGTTGGGATTGGTAATCCAGTTTACGTTGTTTCCCAGGAGGGTGTTGATGATACCGTACTCGGTGTTGAACATCCACTTCCACACCATAGCAACCGCTGCCGGAGCTACAACCATAGGCAGGAAGAAGATGGCACGGAAAGCCGTTCTTCCTTTAATCTTCGTGTTCAGCATAACCGCAACCACCAGTGCCAGGAATATGCCAAGAGGCACGGTCAGGAGGCAGAAATAAATGGTATTTAAATTCGCCCTCCAGAAATCCGCATTGGTGAACATGGTGATATAGTTGGTCAAACCGTTAAACTCATAAAAGCCAAAGGGCTTTGTCTTTGTAAAGCTCAATTTTAAGGTGTCAATAAACGGGTAAAGATTCAGTACAATCAAGCCGATGATGGTAGGCGCTACCATGATATAGCCCCACATGCCTTCGGTCTTAGCGAACTTGCCCGCCTTGCTGTTATTTGCCATGTATAAGCCTCCCCTCTACTCTGCTTCTGCCGTATCAATGAAAGTCTGGATGTTATTCAGTCCGTCCTCCAGTGTGGATTTTCCGGAGTAAATCCGAAGAAGCTCATCCTGTACCTTCGGCTTCCATACGGAACGGGAAGCATTGTTCACGCTCTGTACGCCGTAGTCAAACATATCTACACATTTCTGTACGTCTAATTTATAGTCAAACTGGTCAAATACCTTCACCCAGGTATCCTCAAGACCGATGTAAGCCGGAATCGCCGCACCGGATTCACCCTGGACGCGCTGTCCCTCCTCGGAGCCGAAGAACTTGAGAACATCCTTTACGATCTCAAGGTTCTTTCCCTTGGCGCCGGTTGCATAGCACAGACCGTTGGAAATCGTGGCTTTTCCGTCGCCCTCTGCCGGATTCGGGCACATGGGCAGTACTGCCACATCCCATTTCCCCTGCATCTCGGGATAATTCTGCATCTCGGAGAGAAGGTTCCAGTTTCCTTCTAAGAACATCGAACCCTGCTCGGAGAAGAAGGCTGTTCCGGGAGAGGTCTCCGCAAAGTAGTTCTGATCCGGGCACCAGTTTTCCTGCTGAAGATTGATGTAAAACTCCATCGCTTCCCGGGTTGCCGGATTGTCAAAGCCGCCCTTTGTCTTATCCTCGGTCAATATGTAGCCGCCATTCTGATATACGAAGTTCCAGTATCCAAGCTGGTCGTCTCCGTAAGCCATATAGCCGTACTTGCCGGTGGTGTCATAAATCTGCTGGGAAGCTGCCGTCAGGTCGTCCCAGGTCCAGGTTTCATCGGGATAAGACACGCCTGCGGCGTCAAACATTTCTTTGTTGTATACCAGGCAGACCGTATCCTTGTCCTTCGGTATTCCGTAATATCTGCCGTCGCTTCCCTGGATATTTGCCAGAGAGATTTCTGAAAAATGATTCTTGTAATAGTCGGGATCTTCGTCATTATAAAGATCCGTCAGATCTGCAATCATGCCGTAGTCCGCATACTTTAAGATCTCATTGGTATGCATCCAGAACACATCCGGCATCTGATTACTGATGGCCGCTGCCTCCAGCTTGGTCCAGTACTCGCTCCAGCTCGTAACCTGTACCTCAATTACCACATCCGGGTTCTTTGCGGTATAAGCGTCGCAAACGGCCTGCATTCCGTCCCTCTGATTAACGTCCCAGATCTGGAATGTCAGATGGGTTTTGCCGTCGGAGGCTTTCCCGCACGCAGCTAATCCAAAAGCCAATACCACGACCAGAAGAGCTGCAAGTAATTTCTTCATGTTCTTCACAAGTTTCCCTCCTTAATATGGACATATTCCACCGGATTTTCGGCTTTTTCCATCAAAATTTGCCTGTATCCGGCTTAGAAATAGTGAATAAAACAATTCCACCCTGGCCAGGTGCTGGAATAAAATTGGGTATATTGAATAATTACACCCTAAATATCGTAGAAATTATAACATTTCCACGGAATCATGGTAAATAGCATAGATTTTATATTTATATACCAAAATGCTAGATCTGTACAAATAATGTATAATGTGCTAAAATTTTGGCATATAACTGGCGGCTGAGACAAAATAAAACTGCCTTCTGTTCCGATTATTACGTATCCGGTTGTTCTCGCACAGGCTGCCTGCTCCGGGCAGACAGTGCCCAAAACCTTAATACCTCCAAAAAAAGTCCAAGGCAATGTCTGTTCGGAGCAGACAGCCTGTACGAGAACCCTCTGAACGCGGATACGGAAACAGCGGCTGATTTATTTTGCGTCAGCTCTGTCCGCCCTCACAATCTACATAAAAATATTGATTCACCCATAAGCAAGTTTATAGAGTCAAAAATGTTTCACAATTGATGCATCACCAAACCGAAAGCACTTTGCACTTAAAAGGAGACGCCATGAGTAATCATTTGTTTAACATCTTTCCCAACGAACGCTACATGGATCTGACGCTCTACCAGTATGGCTGGGAGCAATGTGAACCGGCTCATTCCTACGGCCCGGCCACACGGAATCATTATTTGTTTCACTACATCATCAAAGGCAAGGGCGTCCTGCATCACACGGACAATCAAGGCCAAACCCACATCTACAACTTAAAGCCCCATCAGGGATTTTTGATTTGCCCGGAGCTTGTGAGCACTTATATCGCAGATAAGGAAGATCCCTGGGAATATGCCTGGGCGGAATTTGACGGACTGCGCGTAAAGGAATTTCTGGAGACTGCCGGGCTTACGGAACGCTCTCCCATCTACCGAAGCTCTAACCGGGAGCTGCGGGGCGGGATGAAGGAGGAACTGCTCAATATTGTTCATGGTAAGGAGCACTCCTCCCTCTATCAGATTGGGCATCTCTACCTCTTTCTCGACCTGCTGATCCGGTCCTCCTTTAATCGGAAGGAATTTTCGGCAGGAAGGCTCAAGGACTTCTATATTCGGGAGGCTATCAGCTTTATCGAACAGAATTACAGCCATCCGATTACGGTGGAGGATATTGCTGTGTTTTGTAATTTAAACCGCAGTTATCTGGGTAAGATTTTCCGTGACGAGCTGAATAAGACGCCGCAGCAGTTCCTTATTTACTACCGGATGAACCGGGCGGCGGAGCTGCTCAAGTTCTCTGAGACAACTGTGGGGGAAGTGGGTAAGCTGGTGGGCTATCCCAATCAGCTTCATTTTTCCAGGGCTTTTAAAAATGTGTTTGGTATTCCTCCGACCGAGTGGCGGAGGGAGAATCGGCTGTATCAGCCGTTAAAAGAAGCATAAAACAATCTTACATTTATTATTGAGTAAATAGCACTTGTTATCCGCATCATCTTTAGATCTGCGAATAGCAAGTGCTATTTATTTTAAAATTTATTCTTTTGCCTTTTTCTTCTCAAAAAATGTATCGATTTCCTTCTTGATATCTGCCGGCTTTGAACTTTTGATCAGATAACCGGCCGGTTTTAAGGGCATCACCTTGATCATACTCTCCGGATCCCTCCTGCCCGTAAGAAACATCACCGGAATATCCTCGAAAGCCTTCTCCGAGCGCAGCATCTCCAGGGTCTGCCTTCCGTCACAGACAGGCATCTCGTAATCCAGGAGCACCAAATCCGGCTGATTCAACGTAATGGTCCGAATAGCGGCCACACCAGATTCGGCAACCGCAATCTCGTAGTCCTCCATCAGAAGCTGTCTCATTCCCTCCCGGATGGTCAGAGAATCGTCCACCACCAGAATCTTCGGCTTCCGATTTGTTACCTCCTGCTCCTCCCGTTTCATCAAATACTGCTCCACCTCGGTCATGGCGTTCTCTTTCCCTATGGGCGTTCCTATCCCATCTTCCAGGAGATGCGGCGCAATGACACAATAAGAAAAGTATCCGGCTCCCGTGTTAAATAAAAGGCTGGCCTGAAGCTGCTCGTTTTCAAAGATTTTCCGAAATTCCTCATAGGAAAGAAGGTTCTCTTCCTTCAGCTTATAGCTCTCCGTTGAAGGAAAATGCTCCAGAATACGCCCTACAAACTGCTGTGCCGTATATCTGGTGGCATGGATCAGCTTGCTCTCCAGCTTATTGGTCTGAATTCCCATAGCCTTGCCGACCGTGTTAATAATAAGCTGCTCCTCAAACACCAAAATAATCTCCTGATTCTGATCCTCCTGTCCGGCTCCATAAACCATACGGTAATAAATGCCTCTTCCGAACTTTTCTCCGTTGTAGGCATCACTGATCATCTGAGTCTCCAGATGGAACATGTCAAATACAAGCTGTACGATCACCTTTTTCATTGCCGCAAGCTCCTCGCCCGGCAGAAGGTTCTCCCATTTCCGGATCTTCTTTCCTACTATAGCCATATCCTCGGTCAAAGTGTGTCCAATCAACCAGCCGGCACAAACCCCGAGAAAATGCTCCACAGTGTCCTCCGCATAGCCGGACTGTTCCAGCTCCTGCTCCAAAGCCGGAAGCGTATTCTCGCGAAATCCCTTATGTATCCGTCTGTGCTGCTCCAGTCCCTCATACCCAATGGATGTCATATACGCTTCTTCGTCTGCAAAATGCTTCACCGCATGCCCTTTAAAAAACTTAATTCCCTCCTGGCATGCCCATTGATTGTTTTTTTCCTCTTCCTTCATTCTGAAAAGCTTGTTGATAATCTTAAAAAGTCGCTGGTGTTCCTTATCGATGGCTTCCACACCGATAAAAAACTCCTCCTGCCATTCAAACTGGGCGTCCATGAAAAACTTCCTCCTTTGCCATATGGTCGCTTATTTTTTATTAAACCGCAATGAAACCCCTTTTATGGGGGTTTTCTTATATCTATTATACAACATCCTGTGTTTGTAATGCAATGCTTATTGTGCGAAATTTCGGGGAAATGTTTCAAGATTTTGAGTTAAAGAATCTTCCATTTAAAGGATATCGCCCTGTAACCGCAATGCGGTTATTATCGGACAATACCCTTTTTTACATATCTTTATCTTTCATTTAAAATATGCTGCACATCATTCCACTCAATCACCGGTTCATTCTTCTGAACTACGCCAGCAGTCTGTTTCTTTTTGCTTCCTAATTTAATCAGGTTCAAAACTAGTATTCCTGCTCCGATCACAACGCAGATCCCGGCAGCGGCCACGGCAATCATCAGATTGTTCTCAACACCGGAAAAGAAATAACATCCGGCGCCGAGAATAATGCCCAGGATCACACAGACAATCGGCGTACCGAACATATCATTTTGGATTCCGCTGATACCCCAGGTCTGGGGCTTATGGCAATGGGGACATTCGTCCTTAAAAGCTTTGACAAAAATATGCTTCCCCGTGGCATTGCTGTATGCCTCTTTTACGGCGCTCACAAGGTTATTATGGGCCATTTCATTTAATTTGTTCTGCTTTTTATCATCCAAAGTTTTGTAATTGCTGTTAATCTCCGCCTCCATGCCGGAAATTGTGGCCTTTAGAGTACCGCTTTCCTTCATACACTGTTCGCAGCGGAAGGAATAAGATACATCGATGGTCTCTTTCTTTTTGTGTTTGTAATAACTGCCCAATTTTGACTTTCCTCCTCGTGTAAAATAGATTTTTCATCTATTCCTGATTATAGATCCGACTGTTGAAAAGTCAATATTTCTTCAGGGAAATTCAGAAAATATTAAATTTTGTTCTCCTGTGCCCCTGTTTTGTGTCTGACGGCAGAAGGGGAACTTCAAGCTTAAGCCATGCCCCCGCCTCCTGAGTGGTGTCCGAAAGGGTAAAGTAGACATATTTGCGGCTTTCCGAAGATAAACACCTTTCCGGCGGTGGAGCACATCAATAACGGTACGAATCCAGACTATGCCAGCCTCTTTAATCCATGATTCATTGTTTGTCAAGTATAAATGATTAATCTTTACCTAATCTTTATGCAGCATAACACACGTTTTAAAAAGGCAAAATATCTGTTTCTATCTCACTGCCTCAAAGGCTCCCTCCAGCGCCGCAATGAGATCCTCTGCCTTCTCAATGCCCACGGACAGGCGGATGGTGTTGGGCTTGATATCCTGCTCCAAAAGCTCCTCCTTTGTGCATTGGCTGTGGGTGGTGGTCGCCGGGTGAATCACCAGGGATTTCACGTCCGCCACATTCGCCAGCAGGGAGAAAATGGCCAGGTTGTCGATAAATGCCTGGGCCGTCTTCGCATCTCCCTTGATCTCAAAGGTGAAAATGGAGCCGCCTCCCTTTGGCAGATATTTTTTATACAGCTCATGGGTAGGCTCCGTGGGCAGCGACGGATGATGCACTGCCTCTACCTGCGGATGATTATTCAGATAATTTACAATTTGCAGGGCATTGCTCACATGGCGTTCTACGCGAAGAGAGAGGGTTTCCAATCCCTGCAGGAAGAGAAATGCATGGAAGGGGGAAAGGGTCGCTCCCGTATCCCGGAGAATGACCGCACGAATATAGGTTGCAAATGCCGCCGGCCCTGCCGCATCCGTAAAGGCTACCCCGTGATAGCTTGGGTTCGCTTCTGAGATCCAGGGATATGCTCCGGCCGCCTTCCAGTCAAAGGTTCCTCCGTCTATAATTACGCCTCCAATGGCTGTTCCATGTCCGCCGATAAACTTTGTGGCGGAATGTATCACAATGTCTGCCCCGTACTCAATGGGACGGATGAGATAAGGCGTCGCAAAGGTGGAATCCACCACCAGGGGAATGTTATGCTTGTGGGCAATCCGGGCCAGATCCTCCAGATCGATCACATTAGAATTGGGATTGCCCAAAGTCTCTACAAAGATTGCCTTTGTGTTTTCCTGAATAGCCGCCTCGAAGGAACCTTCCACGTAAGGATCTGCGAAGGTGGTCGTCACCTGATTATTCAGCGGAAAGGTATGGGCCAGATAATTGTAGGTGCCGCCGTAAATGGTCTTGGACGCCACAATGTGCTCTCCCGCCCTGGCAAGAGCCTGGAAGGTATAGGCTATGGCTGCCGCTCCCGAAGCAACGGCCAGCGCCGCCGCGCCGCCTTCCAGGGATGCGATTCTTTGCTCAAATATATCCTCTGTGGGGTTGGTCAGCCTTCCGTAGATATTTCCGGCATCCCGCAGGCCGAAGCGATCTGCGGCGTGCTGTGAGTTGTGGAATACGTAGGATGTGGATGCGTAGATGGGCACGGCTCTTGCGTCTGTGACCGGGTCTGCCTGTTCCTGTCCGATATGTAATTGTCTTGTCTCAAATCCCCAGTTTTTTGAATCTCTGATATCTGTCATTTTTGAATCCTCCTATTAAAAGTCGCTGCGCGACGGCACTAAAGGGTAAAGTCACTTCGACGCACCTGTAATGAGAGGAACTTTCATTCGAAAGGGCACTCATGAAAGTTCCTCTCGTGCGTCTTTGCGACTTTACCGGTTGATTGATACGCCTAATCCGTAAACAGAGGCGTGGAGTAATACCGGTCTCCGGAATCGGGCAAAAGGGCAACGATCATTTTCCCCCGGTTCTCCGGCCGCTTTGCAAGCTCTATGGCTCCGTGAAGGGCTGCGCCGGAGGAAATTCCCACCAGGATTCCTTCTTTTTTTGCCAGCAGCTTTGCGGCGGCAAATGCATCCTTGCTCTTTGCCTGAAAGATTTCATCATAGACGGAGGTATTTAGCAGCTCCGGGACAAAGCCTGCTCCGATTCCCTGTATTTTGTGCGGGCCTGCCTTTCCTCCCGATAATACCGGAGAATCGGCCGGCTCAAGAGCTACAATTTTAATATTGGGATTCCGCTCCTTTAAGTACTCTCCTGTTCCGGTTATGGTGCCGCCGGTTCCCACGCCTGCAATAAAAATATCTACTTTTCCGCCGGTGTCCTCCCAAATCTCCGGCCCGGTAGTTGTTCTGTGGGCGGCCGCGTTGGCGGGATTCACAAACTGGCCAGGGATAAAGCTGCCCGGAATTTCACGGGAAAGCTCTTCGGCCTTTTCAATGGCTCCCTTCATCCCCTTTGCGCCTTCTGTCAGCACCAGCTCCGCGCCGTAGGCTTTCAGGATGTTTCTGCGCTCTACGCTCATGGTCTCCGGCATGGTAAGAATCATCCGGTAGCCCTTCACGGCTGCGATTGACGCCAGACCGATTCCGGTGTTGCCGGAGGTAGGCTCAATGATGACGTCTCCTTCCTTTAACAGCCCCCGGCTTTCCGCATCCTCAATCATAGATTTTGCCGCCCGATCTTTTACGCTTCCGGCCGGGTTCAAATATTCCAGCTTTACAAGGACGGCGGCCTGAAGGCCCAGCTCCTTTTCAATATTTACGACCTCTACAAGAGGCGTGCCTCCTATCAGCTCCATTGCTCCCTTATAATATTTTCCCATAGTGCTCCTCCTGCTTTTTAAAATTACTGCTCCTTTGCGGCTCTGCCCTCCGGCAGAAAATAGTTCTCAAAATTACCTTACCTTTCTCAGCCGGATTATTCCAGTTCCGCAATATTTATCCTAATCTGGCATTTCTTGTTTCTGCCGTTGGAGAGAGAATATCACCATTTACATACTAAGTCAATAGGAATATAGGTTTTTGTTGAAAATATTCTTCCGCCAGGTTATAATGAACAAAAGAAACAGGGGGAAAACGCTATGATTTCAACAAAGGCCCGTTATGCATTGAGAGTCATGATCGATCTGGCACAGCACCAGGAAGATGCTTATATTCCGCTGAAGGACATTTCCGCCCGCCAGGAGATTTCCGAAAAATACCTGGAAACCATTCTGCGGCTTCTGGTAAAGGGAAAGCTTGTAAAAGGACTTCGCGGTAAAGGCGGCGGCTATATGCTTACCCGGAAGCCCTCGGACTATTCCATCGGGGAGATCATCGAACTGACCGAAGGCCCCATAGCCTGCGTTTCCTGCCGCCTGCCCGACGCGCAGAGCTGCCCCCGGAAGGAAGACTGTATCACGCTTCCCCTCTGGGAGAAATACGATGCGCTTGTCCATGATTTCTTTTTTCAAATTTCACTGGAAGCTCTGATAAAAGGGAACTTGTAATTTTAAATTCTTCCGCCATCAAAAACTTGAGCGTTTTTTGAGATTTGCCTGTCACAATACAAGTTATAAATTGCAAACGGAGATACCCCATGAAACAAAAACTTCTCATTGTCGACGATGAACCGGGAATTGTAGATATGATGGCAAGCTGCTTTTCTTCACAATATGAGATACTCACCGCCTACGGCGGAAAGGAAGCCCTTGAAAAATTAGCAAATCAACCCGATTTAATTCTGCTCGACATCCAAATGCCCGACATAGACGGACTGACCCTTTGCCGGAAGATACGGGAACTGATTGCCTGCCCCATCCTTTTTCTCACGGCGCGGGTAGAAGCCGCCGACAAAATCATCGGTTTTCAGGCCGGCGCGGACGACTATATCATAAAGCCCTTTGATTTGGACGAATTAGGCGCAAGAATTGCCGCACATCTGCGGCGGGAACAGCGGCGCCGGAACAAATCGGCGGTACGTTTTTTCGGTGAGCTGGCAATTGATTATTCCGCACGCACTGTCACGGCAGCCGGCGAACCGGTCTCCTTATCCAAAAGAGAGTTTGACATCGTAGAGCTGCTTTCCCTAAATGCCGGCCAGGTATTTGACCGGGAACGAATCTACGAAGCCGTGTGGGGAATTGACAGCGGAGGCAGCAGCGATACCATCATGGAGCATATCCGAAAGATCCGGGCAAAGCTGTCCGCTGTTACACTTCACAGTTATATTGATACGGTTTGGGGGTGCGGTTATCGGTGGAATATCTGAAAAATATGGATCTGAAGAAATCATTTCTCGTTCTGTCCGTTTCCTGTGTCCTGCTGGCTCTCCTGCTGCTGGGATTCGTCTTTATACTATGCGATTCCATTTGCAGCGCCTTTCCCACCGGCGGATTGTCAATCTCACTATCCGACGGTTCCTTCACCCGGCTGGAATCCCCCACAGCAGCCCAGCAATGTATCCTGTCAGCGCTGAGCATCCTTCAACTGGTATCCTGCATTGTTCTCCCTGTGAGCGGACTGGCTCTGTCCGGCATCCTGTATTACCGAATCAAACTGAAGCGTCCCATTGCCGCGCTGCAAAACGGAATCACACGGATTCAGAACCGGGACCTTGACTTTCTCATGCCGGTTCATTCGGACGACGAATTAGGCCGGCTCTGCGCCGCCTTTGATACCATGCGGGAAGAACTTCTGAAATCAAATAAAGAGCTATGGCATCAGGCGGAAGAACGCAAAAGGTTAAACGCCGCCTTTTCCCATGATTTGCGCAATCCCATCACGGTCTTAAAGGGAACCGTAAAACTGCTGCGTCAGGGCAGCGCAGACGAACAGGCCCTTGACAGGCTGGAACGCTACACATTGCGGATCGAACAGTACGTCGAAGCCATGAGCAGCATCCAGAGATTGGAACAGATGCCGGTGCGGATCAATGAATGTGCCTGTTCCCTGTTACATTCGGAATTAGAGGAAACGGCAAAACTCCTTGCCGGAGCATTGGATCTGTCTGTTTCCGCTCCCGCCGAAGGCTCCGTGCGGTTAGATCATGGAGCATTTCTAACCGTAGCGGAAAATCTGATTGGAAATGCGGCCCGGTTTGCCAAAAGTAAAATCACCGTTTGTCTGGAACAAAAAGAAAACCTTCTGCTTCTCTCTGTTACGGACGATGGTCCCGGATTTCCTGCGGCCTTCATACAAAACGGCCCGAAGCCTTTCGGAAGATTCACGGTTCCTGCGGAAAAGAAGGAGGCCCTTGCACACTTTGGCATAGGACTGTACAGCAGCCAGCTCCTGTGCCGGAAGCATGGAGGAGCGCTTACACTGGAAAACAAAAAAGGCGGCGGCGCAGCGGCCGCGGCTTCTTTCAAAATAGATCCGAAAGCTTGAGAGATTTTTGAGATCTCTGTTTTACACTCTCCTTATATCACAAATCAAATCCCCGCAGCAAGCTGACAAAGCATCAGCATTGCCCGCGGAAATAAGGAGTGTGTTTTTATGAACATTGAAGCAAAGGAACTCTCAAAAATCTACGGCAGCGGCGAAAACCGTGTTACTGCGCTTAATAATGCCGGCCTGAAAATTGCATCCAACGATTTTATTTCCATTATGGGACCCTCCGGCAGCGGAAAAAGCACCCTGCTCCATCTGCTGTCCGGGCTGGACAGGCCGACGTCCGGCAGCCTGACATACGATGGAAAGGACATATACGGCCTCACTGACAAAGAATTGTCAGCCTTTCGCCGTCAGCGCATCGGCTTCATTTTCCAGCAGTTCAATCTTCTTCCTGTCCTGACCGCAAGGGAAAACATCCTCATGCCGCTGCTGTTAGATAAAAAGCAGCCGGAGGAGGCATATCTGGCGCAGCTTGCGGATTTACTGGGTATCCGTGAGCGTCTTACCCATCTGCCCCATGAGCTTTCCGGCGGCCAGCAGCAGCGCGTAGCCATTGCCCGCGCTCTGATTGCCAAGCCGGATATTATTTTCGCTGACGAGCCAACGGGAAATCTGGACAGCAAAAGCGGCGGCGAAGTTATGGAAATGCTGCAGAACATATGGAAAAACATGAAAAAATCCCTTGTTGTCATCACCCACGACAACCGCATTGCAAAAATGGCAAACCGCCGGTTTCTAATTGTGGACGGCGTTCTCTCGGAGGTGACGGCAGGATGAAATCTTACTTGGCTCTGGCATGGAAAGAACTGAAAGCACAGAAAATCATGGCAATCCTGATTTTGACTGCGGTTATCATGTCTGCGGTTATGACAACGGCAGTGGGCCAGTCTGTCGGAATACTGCGCTCTATGCGTATCGAACAGGCCGCAGGTCTTAATGGAAACCGCTATGCATCCTTTCATCAGCTTAGCAGGGAACAGGCACAAAAGCTGCATGAAGACAGCCGACTGTATGATGCGGAGGACACAATCTTTGTCGGCAGTACACCGTTAGGCAGCAGCAGCTTATCTTTATATCTTCGGGAATATCACGGCAATGCACTATCTATGTACCCGGCAATCCGGAATCTGAAGGAAGGGCGGCTGCCGGAAAATGCAAATGAAATAGCTCTGCCGGAAGACGCGCTTCAATACCTTGGATTGGAGGCCACGGTTGGAAATACGGTGTCCCTTGATTTGCACGTATTTCTTATGGACGGGTCGCTGCCGGAGTTTGTATACTCCGCCGACTTTGAATTGACAGGTATTCTGGAAAGCCGCTATATCGGCTATGCGACAGGTACTGTTACGGGAATTGCGGGAGAAGGAGCCGCAAAGAAGCTGCTGCCGGAAGAATATGTGGTTTATTCCACGGATTTTAAGACTTACGACAGGCGGAATTTTCAGAGCATTGTGTATGATCTTGCGGAAAAATTGAATCTAAGTGAACGGTATATCCAGTATAACTGGCTTCTTCTTGACGCTATGGGCATTTCCTATGACGAAGCGGCAGACAGCGAAACCGGCGCCGGATTTTCTTATATGACTGCGGCGTGCATTTTGGTCGGTGTGCTGGTCCTGTCGGCGGCCGGACTGGTGATCTACAACATTTTGAAAATCTCTGTTACAAAGCGCATCAAAGAATACGGAACCCTTCGGGCCATCGGCGGAGAGCGCGGGCAAATCTACCGCCTGGTTTCCCTGCAGCTTTTGATTCTTTGCGGGGCCGGTATTCCCATCGGACTGCTTCTTGGCACATGGTCGGCAAAAGGCGTTTTGATTGCGGCTGTGGGGATTCTCAATCCCGAACTGTTCCTGGCAGACAGCATTTCCGAATTAAACCTGGCGATCAGCGCTGCCGCGGCGGTAAAGCTGCCGATGCTCCTTGCCGGTATTGCAGTTACCCTTCTTTTTGCTCTGCTGGCGGCCTTTCCCGCCGCCCGGTACGCATCCCGTATAGCTCCGGCTGTTGCGATGTCGGGGCAGGCTGTGAAGATCAAGCGCCGGGTAAAAAGGAATCCCAAAATCCGCTGCTTTGAAGCTTACTACGCAAGGCTCAATCTAAAGCGCGGGCGCGGCAGAACCATTGTTACAATTCTGTCTCTGGTTATGAGTATTACCGTATATGTTGCCTTGCAGAGTTTTACCGGACTGCTTGACGCCAGCAGCCCGGTTCAGGATATGTATATCGGCGATTATGCGGTTACGAATGAGACTTCCGGTATTCCGGCAGAAGCCGTAGAAGTCTTAAAAGAAGACAGTTCCATAGAAAGCCTCTCTTCTACCCGGATTTCCGTGTTTATGCCGGGTGACGGGGAGATACCTCCCTTTGAGACGGATCTGTCTTTAGAGAGCCATGAAACCTTACAGCTTGTAAATATTGATGAAGCACAATTACGGCTCCGCGCTCCGAACCTGTCCGATCAGGAAATACGGACCTTCAAGGACGGAACGGGCTGTTTTGTAAAAAATCCCATTGCCTTTTCCTACGGTGATACACCGGTGCGGTATACGGTTCTTGCTGCAGGCGATACAATTCGGTTAGGAGGCAGAACACTTCCGGTCTTGGGGGTGATTGATGCGCCGGTTACCATTAACAATGACGGCTTTTTAAATGGCGTCCAGATCATTGTGAATGATGAATTATATTGCTCGCTTCTTGGAAATGACAGCTATTCGGAAGTTTACCCGACGCTGCCGGATGACGCTGACACTGACGCCTTTGAAAACCGACTGGACAGCTTGTGCGGCGAATATCCGGGGACTCATTGGCTTTCCTATCTCCAGAGCAGCAGCGAGATGGCTGAAAGCTTTGAACAAATCAAAATGCTGTGCTGGGTGCTGATCGTCTTTGTCGGTATCATTGGTATACTGAATATCGTAAACACTGTTTACAGCAATATTCATACCCGTGTGGGTGAGATCGGCATACAGCGGGCTATTGGAATGAGCGCTGCCAGCCTTTATCGGACATTTTTGTGGGAGGGGGCTTACTACGGCATTTTTGCTTCGCTGATTGGCGCTGTGTTGGGTTATATCTGCTGTATTTTTATCGGGGCGGCACAGACAGACGCCTTGCGGCTCGTGGCTGTTCCTGTCCGGTCGATTGCCGAAGCTGCGGTTATTTCCATTGCGGCCTGTCTGCTGGCAACGGCGGTTCCGCTGCGGTCTATTGCGCGGATGAATATTGTGGATTCTATTGAAACGGTTGAATAATTAAGAGGGTGTTGCAAAATCATCAAATTAGATGATTGAGCAATGCCCTCTTTTTTATTCTTTGACGTAAAAGTGGAGCAACCGCCCCGTAAATTCTTTTTCTCATCTATTGTTTAGTTATGAATCCTTTCCTGGATATTGGGATTTGTCTGATACCGCTTTTTGTCTTTGGCGTTTCAGCATGATACCCAATACCCGATATTTGTTCGTCATGCTCCTTTCCATAACGGAAAGAGCCTTGATATGCCTGTATCTATAAACACTCATTTGCTGTTGTCAAGAATTTTGAGTAAGTCATCCGGAATAATGGCAGGTATATCCGACGTGGAAAAGTCGCTTGTGTTTCGGGTTACGATGTAGTCGGCGTGAATCTGTTTTGCACATTCATCCTGCAAGCAGTCCTCAAAGTCGGAAAAATCCTCTCTTTGCAAGGCGTTTTTCCAGTACATCCAATATGATGTTAGTGTCAAATAAAACGAGCATATTTTTCTTCTCTTGCCTCCTCTAATTCTTTTTTGTAATCGAAATCCTCCGGCAATGTTCCCGCAAAAGACATAAGACCTTGAAAACCACGTTGTCTTTCTTCAAGGGTGCTTTTGTGAGAAAATTTTTCAATGACCGCATTTTCAAAAGCATCCGCCTCTTTTTTCACTAATGAGGGGTTTGCGTATTCATGCGCTATCCCCATAAGGGAATCTATACTTTTGTTTGGGGCGGGAATAGTCTCATTACCGTCTGATTGAGAATCAACAAAACGTATATACATATATACCGCCTCTAGTTTGTTTTCCGGCATTTCCTGCAATAATCCTATTGCTTTTTCCAAAGTCGACATAGACGTTCCTCCTTTTAGATTTTTATTGTACCACATTCAAGGCTCGAAAGGAAGTATCATTGTATATTCTGCGCTGTCGTCGCCCGCAAGCCGCTACACTTGCTTTCCGATTTGCCCTATGCTGTGCCGCCGTTATCTTGCGCCGCTGCTCCGGTTATTCCTCTGTCCTAAAGGTGAGGACAGCCATCACCAGTTTTGCTTGCAGCCGTTCCCGAATGTCGCGGTCTACGCCGAAATAGACGTTCCCGCGCTCGTCGTACAGCTTCCGCATGGAAAGGCGGGCTATGTAGCGATTAGCGGACGCATTATGCAGACTGCCGGAGCAAAGATGCAAAATGCGTCCGAATTTCTAATATATCTCACAAAGCCCCGGAATATCGGGAAAGAGCAGGTGTATGACAAAGACAATCACGCAAAAAAGGATAACAAATATTCCAAAATAGCAGATAAACTTGTAGAATTTTTTCACAAATTCTTTGGCGGTTTCAACATCGGAATACATAGAAGCCACCTTTTCATCCGTCAGCTTCCGATCCCGTACATCCTGCACGTCTAAATCCTTTACCAGTTCATCCAGGGACATGCCGAAGTAGTCGCTGAGCATTACAAGCCGCTGAAAGTCCGGGTATGACTGAGCTGCTTCCCATTTCGAGATCGTCTGCCTGGATACCTGCAGCTCCATTCCCAATTCCTCCTGGGATAATCCTTGTTTTTTACGCAGCTCCAAAAGCTTTTCATTAAATTTCATGTTACTACGCCTCCTATTCCAGTTCCGTAATATTCCTCACAATACACCGGTATGAAATCGATTTTCAGTCACAGATACATGTGCCTGTAAATCGATTTGTGCATTATGAGGAATATTACTGTTTTCCAGTTCCATAAGATCTTTTTGTTGTTCCGATGATTTGAGTATAAGATTTACAGGGCTAAAAAGCTACCAAGAATGGTTGGCAATTTGTCAACAGAGACGAACAGATACCTTTTTAGTCTAAAACAGAAGCCCATTGCTTTTGTTCTTTTCCAAAGAAGAAAAATTGTATGAATCTATTATACCGGAGGATTTTGACATGGACAACCCTCTCTATTATTGATTGACTTAATCGAAAAAAAAGAACATAATAACAATGTTACTAACAATAATATCAAGTAGTATCAGCAACTTCTTGATGAAATGAGGAATAAAAAGCAATGAAACCAATCAAGTCAGCCAATTCACCAATTACATATTTCGTAAGCAGGACCGGGCAAGCCGAATGGATACTATTTATCCACGCCGCTTTCGTCAACCACAATATGTTCAAAGCACAGTTTGAATATTTTGAACATAAATATAACCTTCTGGCCATCGACATCATTGGTCACGGACAGTCAACGGATACTCAAAAAGGTGACGCCATCGATAAAATGTCAAAGTGGATATCTGACATCTTAAAAACGGAAAGCATTGATAAAATACACATAATCGGTATTTCCCTAGGCGCGGTTCTAGCACAGGACTTTGCCAATCGCTATCCGAGTGCGGTAAGCTCACTGGCTTGCTTCGGAGGATATGACATCAATCATTTTGACACAAAAATGAAAAATGAAAACAGCGCCAAGCAAAAACTGATGATGCTGAAAGCGCTCTTTTCAGTGAAATGGTTTGCAAAAGCAAACAAGAAAATTTCCGCATATACTTCACAGGCTCAAAATGAATTTTTTGATATGAATATACACTTTCCCAAAAGGTCCTTTATGTTTCTGGCAACGCTCAATCGTATGGTAAACAAGTATAAACCCGAACAAAGGAATTATCCTTTGCTGATCGGATGCGGAAAATTTGATATTCCAATGGAATTAGAGGCCATAAAAGCATGGAAAAGCAATGAACCCGATTGCACCGTAGTTCTTTTTGAAAATGCGGGACACTGTGTTAATATGGATGTGCCCCGGGAATTTAATAAAACAATGGAGGAATTTTGGAAAAGTGCAGGCCAGTAAAACTAACAGCGAACAGACCTTCGATAAAATCCGATATATGCAGATGAGTGATAAAAGCTTCTGGTTCAGCCTTGATAAGCATCTTCCGGAAAAGGAGTACGAAAATAAGGTTCGAAGCAGACAGGGCTATGTTTTGATAAAGGAGGGACAGCCAATCGGACTGCTCCGCTTCAATCTGTTCTGGGATCAAATACCTTTTTGCACAATGCTTTTTATCGCTCCCGGCTTTCGGGGACAAAGCTACGGCCGGAAGCTTCTGGAATATTGGGAAAATGATATGAGAACCCAGGGATTCGGTATGGTTCTCACCTCCACGCAGGTTGACGAAGCAGCGCAGCATTTTTACCGGAAATCAGGCTACCGGGACTGCGGCGGCCTTTTGATTGATACCCCGGGGTATGCACAGCCTATGGAGCTGTTCTTAAGTAAAGACATTCTGATTTAAGAACCATTAATTCATGAGTAATAATTGTTCTCCACAAGTTATCAATCATCTTTTATACGCAAAGGGCGGCAGAGAGAAATCTCTGCCGTTGCTCATGCTTAAAAACTGTGAAATACATTTTAACCAGTTGTGCTTTGAAATCGACCGACTATTGAAAATTCATTGAAACTATTGTCCGCACTCTTTATAATGGCGCTATAAAGAAAAAAAGAGGTGATTCCCATGCAGGTCGAAATTAAAATTGACAGTTCCTATACCGACCCTAAAATAATCATACTGACTGCTTCCATGACAGATGAGGTGAGCAGCATTGTTAAAAAACTTTCGGAAAATGTCTCACAAATAATTCCCGGCTATAAAGATGAAAAAATTGAAATATTGGAACCGGCCGATTTGATTCGCATTTACGCAAATTCGGGAAAAGTTTTCGCAGTTACCGGCAAAGGTGAATATACTCTTCAGCTTAGATTATATGAGGCAGAAGAACGATTGCCTTCCAATCAATTCATCCGCATATCAAATTCGGAGATTATCAACTTAAAAAAAGTCAATAATTTTGATTTGAGTTTTACAGGTACAATTTGTGTTAAATTATCAAACGGAATCACAACATATGTATCCAGACGCTATGTTCCAAAGCTAAAAAAGATATTAGGAATATGAGGTGAAGATTATGAAAAAGAAAATCATAATGCGCAGTCTTTTCGGATTTCCAATGGGAATTGCAATCGGATATTTAATTACAATCCTGCTTTCTCTTGCTTTGGCAAACGGCTACTACTCGCCTTGTGCACCTGAACTGATATCCGCTATGGGAAATGAAATCAACGCTGTTATTTTACAAACCGTTCTTTGCGGAATATTAGGAACCGGATTTGCGGCAAGCTCCGTAATATGGGAAATAGAGAGCTGGAGCATTGTAAAGCAGATCGGAATTTACTTTTCAATTATTTCGGTAATCATGCTGCCAATCGCTTATTTTGCATTTTGGATGAAACATAGCGTAGTCGGATTTTTAATCTATTTTGAAATTTTTGTTTTCATTTTTGTAATTATATGGATAACGCTGTATATCATAGGCAAGATCAATGTAAGAAAAATGAATGGAAAATTGTTTCAGACAAAGGACAACGGAAATGAATGAGAAGGAAAAGGAGAACAAATCCGGTCAGCCCGATTAGTCAGTTACAGCTATAGCCGCATCCTTTTGTCGGGAGTGCGGCTATAGCTGTGTCTTATTACTATCCTTACTGACAGAGTAATCGGCATGGGTGTAAAATGCAGCCTTTGTATAATGGCCTGCTCCGTCGAACTACCCCCGCTTCTCCAATGCTATCGTCTCAAACGGCCGCAGCACAACGCTTCCGCCTTCCAGTCGGCATCCCTCATAATTCCCCAAAAGCTTCTCATATCTGCTCCAGGCCGGTTCTGCGGATACGGTAATCTCCCGGTCCGTCAGATTGTTTAGTACAATCAGCTCTTCGTCCCGGTAACCCCGGCTATAAGCCAGTACATCCGAATTGTCCTGCATAAAAAATGCAATGCTTCCTTTTGAAATCAAAGCCTTTTCCTTCCGTATCCGAATAAGCGTCTTATAGAAATGAAGAATGGAATCCTCATCCTCCGCCTGCATCCGCGCATTGATTTCCCCATAATTCCCGGCCGGCTCTATCCAAGGCGTTCCTGCGGTGAATCCCCCGTTGGCCTCCCCGGACCACTGCATAGGCGTTCGGCTGTTGTCGCGGGAGCGCGCAGCCAGAATTTGAAGCGCATCCTCCTCTGTCTTTCCCTGTCCAAGAAGAATCTCATAGTAATTAAGGCTCTCCACATCCCGATACTGCCCGATTTCCCGGAAATGAGGATTGGTCATGCCCAGTTCTTCCCCCTGGTAAATATAGGGCGTTCCCTGCATCAGATGAATACAGGAAGCAAGCATCTTGGCTGACTCCTTCCAATAAAGTCCCTCATCTCCAAACCGGGATACAATGCGCGGCTGATCGTGGTTGCACCAGAAAAGAGCATTCCATCCATGTCCGCGCTGCATTCCCGTCTGCCACTCTTCGAAAAGCCGTTTCAGCTCCATCCGGTCCGGTTCCGTCAGACTCCATTTCTCCCCGTTCTTATAATCCACCTTCAGATGATGAAACTGAAAGCACATGGACAGCTCCTGTTCCTGAGGATTGGAATAGCGGATGCAGTCTTTTAAATGGGTGGAGGACATTTCTCCCACAGTCATCATTTCCCCGATGCCCGTGTCCCGGACAAGCTCTTTCAGATATTCGTGAATATGGGGACCGTCCGAATAAAACCGCCGTCCGTCTCCCTGAAAATCATTTTCAAAATGCTCCGGCTTGGAGATAAGGTTCACCACATCAAACCGGAAGCCTTTGACGCCTTTTTCCTTCCAGAAGCGGATCACCCCCTTCAATTCCTCCCGCACACGGGGATTCTTCCAGTTCAGATCCGCCTGGGTGACGTCATAAAGGTGCAAATACCATTTCCCAAGAGAGGGAACATATTCCCAGGCCGGACCGCCGAACTTGGACTGCCAGTTGGTAGGAGGCTCTTCCCCGCTCCCCTCCCTGAAAATATAGTAGTCCTGGTATTCCTTATCCCCGGCCAGGGCTTTTTGAAACCACTCATGGAAGGTGGAGGTGTGGTTGAATACCATATCAAGCATCACCTTAAGCCCCCGCCTTTCACTCCGTGAAATCAATTCCTCTATATCCGCCATCGTGCCGAACCGGGGATCGATGGCACAGTAATCCGCCACGTCGTAGCCGTTGTCATTCTGGGGTGAGGGAAATACCGGTGTCAGCCACAGATAGTCCACTCCCAGGCCCTGTAAATAATCTAATTTTTCGATAATCCCCCGCAAATCTCCAAAGCCGTCGCCGTCGGCATCGCGGAAGGATTTTGGATAGATTTGGTATACTGTATTTTCTCCGAGATCCAACATGGAAGTCTCTCCTCTCTCACTTTTAATGTCTGTCAGCTTCTATCTTTTATTCTGAATTTCCGAATTATGCAAAGGTTGCAAGTATGGTTTCCTTCTCCTTCGCATCCATTCCTGTGCAAAACTGAATATTTTCCGCATTTCCCGGATCTGTGATAATACATACGGTTACATCGGGATGGCCGTATTCTTTGATTTTTTTCCTGCTGAACCGAATCAGGGCGTCTCCTGCCTTCACTCTCTGGCCGGCAGCTACCGCATAGCTGAACCCGTCTCCCTTCATATCTACGGTATCAATGCCGATATGTAACAAAATCTCCATCCCGTTATCCAGTCTCAGGCCGCAGGCATGGCGGGAATCCTCCATCACCACCGTTACCTCCGCGTCTGCCGGTGCATATAAAATCTCGCTTTCGGGAATTACGGCAATGCCTTCGCCCATAACCCCTTCTGAAAATACGCCGTCATTGACCTCTTTTAGAGGAATTACCTTCCCGGATAAAAATGCTTTCAGCTCTCTTATGTCCTCGCTGCTGTCTGCCGCCGCTGCGCCTCTTTCCGAAGCTGTCAGCTTTTTCTTTCCTACTGCCATTGTGAGTATCATGGGAACTGCCACCGCAGCCGCCATACAGATTGCAAAGCTTCCCATAAATTCGGGTCGGATGGACAGGATACCCGGGAGGCCGCCCACGCCGATGGCATTGGCCGCTGTTCCCGTTGCCACACAGACAATGCCTGCCAGGGCGGAGCCAATCATTCCGCAGACAAAGGGGAAGCCTTTTTTGAGGTTTACACCGAAGATGGCCGGCTCCGTGACGCCTAAGTAGCAGGAAATGCAGGCCGGTACGTTGACCTCCTGGGCTTGGGTATTTTTCTTCTGGAGCAGTATCATTCCCAGTACTGCGGAACCCTGTGCGATGTTGGATAAGGCGATCATGGGCCACAGCATGGTCATTTCATAATCTGCTATCAGCTGAAGGTCTATGGCGTTGCTCATATGATGAAGTCCGGTTATTACAAGGGGCGCATAGACAAAGCCGAAGATTGCTCCGAACAAAACCTTAAAGGAGCCTGTAATTCCGGCGAACACTACGGAGGAGATAACGGAGCCTATCTTCCACCCGATGGGTCCCAGGACAAAATGGGAGGCCATGACTGCCAGCAGTAAGCTTAAGAAGGGAACTACGATCATGGACACTGCCTGGGGCGTTATTCTGCGGAAGAATTTTTCCAGATAGACCAGGGTAAATGCCGCCAGGATAGCCGAAAGCACCTGGGCCTGGTAGCCGATCATATTGACTTCTATGAATCCGAAGTTCCACTTGGGAATGTCGGCCGCCGCTGTTCCCGCTACGGCATAAGCATTTAAAAGCTGCCCGGATACCAGGGTCAGGCCGAGAACGATTCCAAGCATCTGTGTGGTGCCCATCTTTTTTGTCACGGACCAGCAGATGCCTACGGGAAGCATGTGGAATACCGCCTCTCCTATCAGCCACAGGAAGCTGTCGATTCCGGCCCAGAACTGGCTGATCTCGCAGAGGGTCTTGGTGCCGTTTTCAAACAGATACATGCTGTCGATGCAGTTGCGGAAGCCCAGGATCAGACCGCCGGTGATAATGGCCGGAATCAGCGGTGCAAAGATTTCCGCCAGTGCGGTTACGATCCGCTGCAGTACGTTCTGATTCTGCTTGGCGGCCTGCTTGACCGCATCCTTGGACACGCCCTCTATGCCTGCTGCCGCTGTGAAGTCGTTGTAAAAATCTGCTACGGTATTGCCGATGATGACCTGGAACTGGCCTGATTGTGTGAAGCTTCCCTTCACTACTTTCATTGCCTCAATTCCGGGGATGTCCGCCTTTGACGGATCTGCCAGTACGAAACGCATTCTGGTCATGCAGTGTGATACTGCCGCGATGTTTTCTCTTCCTCCTACCAGGCCGAGAAGCTCTTTTGCATCTTGTGCATACTTACCCATTTCCTGTTCCTCCTATTTGAAGTCGCTGCGCGACGGCACTAAAGGGTAAAGTCGCTTCGACACACCTGTGATGAGAGTAACTTTTATTCGAAAGGGCACTCATAAAAGTTCCTCTCGTGCGCCTTTGCGACTTTACCGGTTGAAATTGCTGCCTAATGGCTCTAAAGGGTAAAGTCGCTTCGGCACACCTATTGTGAGAGTAACTTTCATTCGAAAGGGCACTCATGAAAATTACTCTCGTGCGCCTTTGCGACTTTACCGGTTGAAATTGCTGCCTAATGGCTCTAAAGGGTAAAGTCGCTTCGGCACACCT